>Ga0193753_10001885_pt1 | contig 17259 bp, 12 predicted proteins | sample H1c2metaG_FD_144925 | JGI IMG/M metagenome (GOLD analysis project Ga0193753, IMG submission 144925) | Soil microbial communities from a riparian zone of the East river system, Colorado, United States - H1c2 | ecosystem: Environmental > Terrestrial > Soil > Riparian zone | place: USA: East... | reverse complement strand
TGATTGCGCTCGGCCGCGTACTTGCCGAGCGCAATCACGCAGGCGCCGGTCAGCGTCGCCACGTCGAGCAATGCCTGCGGCTCGAAACGCTGCGCGTAGGTCAGCGCGTCGCACAGGATCAGGCGGCCTTCGGCGTCGGTGTTGCCGACCTCGATGGTCTTGCCGGACATGCTGGTCAGCACGTCGCTGGGGCGGTAGCTGTTGCCGTCGGGCATGTTTTCGACCGCCGGCACCACTACCACGAGATTGATCGGCAGCTGCAGGCCGACCGCGGACACGAAGGTGCCCATCACCGTGGCGGCACCGCACATGTCGTACTTCATCTCCTCGACGCCACCCTGGGTCTTGAGGTTGATGCCGCCGGTGTCGAAGGTGATGCCCTTGCCGACCAGCACGTAGGGCTTGGCGTCGCCGCCGTTGCTCCACTTCATGACGATCAGCTTGGGCGGATTGGCCGAACCCTGCGACACGGCGAGCAGCGAGCCCATGCCGAGCTGCTGCATCTGCTCGCGGTCCAGCACCTCGCATTCGGCCTGGTCGAAGCGGCCGGCGAATTCCTGCGCCTGTTGCGCGAGATAGGCGGGATTGCAGATGTTCGGCGGCAGGTTGCCGAGTTCGCGCGCAAAGGCGACGCCGGCCGCGATGGCCTTGCCTTGCGCCAGCGCCTGCACGTCCTCGCCCCGGATCCCCAGCGACTTCAGGCCGGAGTCATCCTTCTTGGCCTTGTTGGCGTCGCCGAGCGTGGCGGTGTAGCGGTAGACGGCGTGGCTGGCGGCGATCGCGGCCTGGCGGATGTTCCAGGCGGCGTCGCGGTCCTTCACCGCCACTTCGGAAATAGTGAATAGCGCCCTGGCGGCAGCGCCGCCCTTGAGCGCGCGCGCCGCATCGCCGACGGCTTTCAGGTACTGCGGCACGGCGAACTTGGCGGCCTCGCCCAGGCCGATCACCAGCACTCGCGGCGCGGTCACGCCGGGCAGGTCGTGCAGCAGCGCGGTCCGGCCGGTCTTGCCGCTGATGTCGCCGCGCTCGATCAGCGCGGTCAGGCGCCCGCCGCTGGCCGTGTTCAGCGCCTGCGCAGCCGGGGTAAGCGTATTGTCGGCGAATGCGCCCACCACCAGGCAGTCGGTCTGCACGGTCGCGGGCGCATCGTGGTTCAGTTCCAATTCGAGGGTCATCAAACAGATTCCATGGGTGATTCCGTACAATCGATCGGCGTTCGGCGGTTTGCGCCGCGGATTGGCCGACGAACGAACGCTCAAGTTTATCAGGGCGTAACACCCTGATACGGCGCGACAGTCTGTTGCGCTGCCGGATCTGGCGCGTAAGCGCTTGATTCGACGGGAGCGAGCCCTGTCGGGGCATGCCGGACCGCCCAAGGGCCAGGGCCGGATGCCTTCTCAACCACCGCCGAACCAAGCGCATGATGCCCAAGCTGGACCGATACCTGTTCCGCGAGTTCACCCAGTCCGTCTTCGCGGCGCTGGTGATCCTGATGATGGTCAGCCTGGGCGGCATCTTCGCCGACGTGCTGGGCGACATCGCCCGCGGCAAGCTGCCGGCGGTGATGATGCTGTCGCAGCTGGGCCTGCAGGTGATCAAGTGGCTGCCGCTGATCCTGCCGCTGGCCCTGATGCTCGGCCTGCTATTGGCGCTGGGCCGGATGTATCGCGATTCGGAAATGCCGGTGCTGGCTGCGGTCGGGGTGGGTCCCAAGCGTCTGCTGAAGCCGCTGTTGATGGCCGGCGTGCCGGTGGTCGCGGTGATCGGGTTGTGTTCGCTCTGGCTGGGGCCGTGGGCGGACCGCTTCTCGCACCAGATGGTCGAGGAGGCCAACCGCAGCCTGCTGCTGGTCGGCCTGGAGCCCGGACGCTTCACCGAACTGCCCGGCGGCGGCGGGGTGGTCTACCTGGGCAGCATGTCCAACAACGGTACGCACTTCAGCCGCATCTTCGTGTATCGCCAGCATGAGGAACGCCTGGACGTGACCACGGCCGCCCATGGCGGACTGTCGCTGCAGGGCGAGCGCGACCGTTACCTGCGGCTCGAGGACGGCTTCCAGGTCGAAGGGCCGCTCGGCGACGGACTCGATTACCGGATGATGCATTACGCCAGCAACGAACTGCGCATGCCCGACCGCGACGACGTGCGCGACGATAAGGATCCGGAACTGATGCCGACCACGGCGCTGTTCGGCGATCCGCGCCGCGACGCCGGCGCGCAGCTGCACTGGCGCATCGCGCCGCCGCTGCTGGCGTTCGCGCTGATGCTGCTGGCGGTGCCGCTGGCGCGCGCACCGCCCCGGCAGACGCGTTACGGTTCGATCGCGATCAGCCTGCTGATCTACGTGGTCGGCGTGCAGATCATGTTCCTGGGCAAGTCGTGGCTGGCCGACGGCAGGCTGCCGGTCGCCGCGGGGCTGTGGTGGCTGCTGTTGCCGCTGCTGGCGCTGTCGTGGTGGCTGTACCTGCGCGATGGCCGGCCCTGGACGCGCCGGCGCGTGGCGAGGCCGGCATGAAGCCTTTCCCGAAACTGCACGATCTGTACATCGGCCGGGTGGTCATTGCGACGGTGCTGCTGACCTGGATGGTGCTGCTGGGCCTGGACTTCATCATCGGCGGCCTGATGTCGCAGATCAGCGACATCGGCAAAGGCGACTACAACTTCTTCGCGGCGCTGACCTCGGTCAGTTACACGTTGCCGCGGCGCGCTTACACCTTGTTCCCGACCGCAGCGGTAATCGGTTCGCTGATGGGCCTGGGCCAGCTGGCGGCGACTTCCGAGCTCACCGCGTTGCGCGCGCTGGGGCTGTCGCGGCGGCGACTGAGCCTGGCGGTGGCGATGGCGTTGGCTCTGATGACCGCGCTGATGGTGATCAACGGCGAAACGCTGGCGCCATGGGCGCAGCGCCGCGCGGATGCCGTCAAGGCCGCGGCCAAGTCCAAGGACCTGATCGTGGCGCAGTACTCGGGCCTGTGGGCGCGCGAGGGCGACATCTTCCTCAATGCGCAGACCGGGCAGGAAGTGAGCCGCGGCGACGACCGCTGGCTGGAACTGCGCGACGTGCGCCTGTACGAATTCTCCAAGGAAGGACGCCTGCAGTCGCTGGCGTATGCCGCGGTCGCCGAGCATCGCCCGGGTGGCTGGCTATTGCGCGACGTCAACCGCACGCGCTTCGAAGCCAAGTCGGTCGTGCGTACCCGGGTGCCCGAGGAGAAATGGGAATCCAAGCTCGACGATGCGGCGCTGGCGGCCAGCGTCGCGCGGCCGCGCTACCTGAGCTCATCGGCATTGCACGACAGCATCAGTTACCGCAAGCGCAACGGACTGGATTCGAGCGAGTTCGAACAGCACTACTGGGCGCGCTGGTTCTATCCGCTCAACGTGCTGGCCTTGTGCCTGGCTGCGATTCCGTTCGCATTCGGCACCTTGCGCAGCGGCGGTCTCGGCAAGCGGCTGTTCATCGGCATCGTGTTCGCGCTCGGCTTCTGGATGCTGCAGGAGCAGTTCGTGCAGTTGGCCGGCGTGTTCAAGTTCGATTTCAGGATCGCCTATCTGCTGCCGCCGGCGCTGATGCTGGCGATATCGGCGTACCTGTTCCGCCGGCGTTCGGGCTAGCCGCTTTTCGTAGCAGCGGCTTTAGCCGCGAGTTCCTATCGGCCGGCATTCGGGGTAGGTGCGAATTCATTCGCACGCTTTTCGCGCGATTGAATAGCGTGCGAATGAATTCGCACCTACGCTTTCGGCTCCCGCACCATCCGCGTCCGGCTGATGCGGTCGTGCCAGGTCAGCCGTTCGCGATCGATCCACGCCCACCAGAAACCCAGTCCGCCCAGCAGCAGCGACAGCGTGCCGACCGCGTAGCGCAGGCACAGCGCGCGCAGCCGGGCAGGGTCGCCATTCGCATCCGTCACCCGCAGCCGCCACGGCCGCATGCCCAGCGTCTGTCCGCCGCGGCGCCAACTCAGCACCGCATAGGCGCCGGTCAGCCACCAGCACACCACCCAGAGCAGGACCTGCAAGGGACTGAACGGTGCGATGTTCTGCCTCAGGTCGTGTCCGGCCACGGCGTAGGCGAGGGTGAACGCGGCGCCGGCCAGCATCCACAGCGCCAGCGCCGGCCACAGGTCGTAGAGCAGGGCGAGCAGGCGCCAGCCGATCAACGCCCGCCTCCGAGCTGATCCGGGCGCGCGATTTTTTTCCGCGATGTCTGCGCTGGGTCGTGCCATAGCGCGCCAGCATAGCCGCGCGCGGCGGGCATCGCTAAGCTGGCGGCATGGTTTCGAGCACGCCCGCCGACCGTCGCAAGACAGTGAACGCACTGCCGCCGGTGCGCGATGCGGACGATCTGGCCATCCAGGCCTTCATCGACGCGACCTGGGCCGAGAGCGGGCTCGCGCGCAGTTCCCTGGACAGTTACCGGCGCGACCTCGAAGGCTTCGCGCGCTGGCGCGATGGCCGCGGCGGCGGCCTGGCCGGCGCCGATCGCGGTGCGCTGTTCGAGTATCTGGCGTGGCGTTCGCATGGCGGCTATTCGTCGCGCAGCAATGCGCGGCTGCTGTCGTCGTTGCGTGCCTTCTACGCGCATCGGGTGCGCCGCGGCGACCGCAGCGACGATCCGACCGCGCTGCTGGATCCGCCCAAGCTGCCGCGTTCGCTGCCCAAGGCGCTGGCCGAGAGCCAGATCGACGCCCTGCTGGCGGCGCCGGACGTGGACGCGCCGCTCGGCCTGCGCGACCGCGCCATGCTCGAGCTGATGTACGCCTGCGGCTTGCGGGTCAGCGAGCTGGTCAACCTGCCGGCGACGGCGGTCAATCTGCGCCAGGGCGTGTTGCGGGTGATGGGCAAGGGCAGCAAGGAGCGTCTGGTGCCGCTGGGCGAGGAGGCGCAGCACTGGCTGGAGCTTTATCTGGCGCAGTCGCGGCCGGCGCTGGCGGGCAAGCGCAGCGTTGCGGCGCTGTTCGTCGGCGGCGCTGGCGAGCCGCCATCGCGGCAGCAGTTCTGGCAGATGGTCAAACGCTACGCGGGCGTCGCCGGCATCGATCCGGTCAAGGTCAGCCCGCACGGGTTGCGGCACAGTTTCGCCACGCATCTGCTCAACCACGGCGCCGACCTGCGCGCGCTGCAGATGCTGCTCGGCCACAGCTCCCTGTCGACGACGCAGATCTACACGCTGGTGGCGCGCGAACAACTCAAGCAACTGCACGCCAAGCACCACCCGCGCGGCTGACTTCGCTTGGCTGTCTCCGTCGCTCGGTTGTCTCCCCTTTTTGGAAAACAGGGTGGGAGATTTGCTCTCGCCGCTGCCTTTCGTAGGAGCGGCTTCAGCCGCAGCTCTTCCCGTCATTGGATGCCTCGCAAAAAAGCTCGCGGCTGAAGCCGCTCTTACGAAAATCCATGCTCGCCCGCTTACACCTTATCCGTCATCCCAGCGCAAGCTGGGACCCATTTTGATCTTGCTGTATTCGCGGTGATCTGCCGACCCTATCCGGGTCGGGTTTGCGATTCGGCGCAGACGTACGTCGCGTCGAGGCCGGATCAAGAGCCTGTTCTGCTTTTCCCGCGAAGGCCGGGAATCAGTGACTTTAGCGTTACAGGACCGGAAACCGGCATCGCCGACCTGCGCCGCTTCTTAATGCCGTAACCCCTCTGAAACTGAGAACCCCGCCTTCTATGCCAAAATCCCCGAACTAGCTCACCCCGCCGCGGTCCAACCCGGCCTCCCCTACGGTAAATGAATCCGATGAAGCGCTTCACCGTCGCCATGCTCGGCTTGATCAGCCTTTCCGCCTGCGCCCAGTCGCAGGCCCCGGCGGCGGACGCGAAGCCGGCCGCCAAAACCGCCGCGGCAGTCGGCTCAGCACCGCAGACCGCCCCAGGCTCGGCGGATGCGCGCGCGGTCGCGGCCATCCGCGAGCTCAACCAGCAGATCCAGATCGATCGCGTCGGTGCCGCGTCGATGCCGGGCTTCCGCGAGGTGATCGTCGGCGGCAAGACGCTCTATGTTTCCGATGACGGCAAATATCTGATCCAGGGCTCGCTGTACGACATGAACACCAAGAAGGACCTGAGCGAAGTCAGTCTGGCCAAGCTGCGCAAGGAATTGCTGAAGCAGGTGCCGCTCAGCGACCGCATCGTGTTCGCGCCGGCCAACCCCAAGTACACGCTCACCGTGTTCACCGACATCGAATGCGGCTACTGCCAGAAGATGCACAGCGAGATCGCCGAGTACAACAAGCGCGGCATCGAGATCCAGTACCTGGCCTTCCCGCGCATGGGCCTGGGCAGCGTCGACCACAAGAAGATGATCGCCGTGTGGTGCGCCGCCGACCGCAAGCAGGCGCTGACCGCCGCCAAGTCGGGCAGGCCGGTGCCGATGAAGGACTGCAAGAATCCGGTGACGATGGAATACGACCTGGGCCAGCGCCTGGGCCTCACCGGCACGCCGATGATCATCACCGCCAACGGCGACCAGGTGCCCGGCTACATGCCGCCGCAGCAAATGCGCGACTACCTGGATGAGCTGGCCAAACCCGCCGTGGACGTCAAGACCGCGGCCGCCAGCGGCTGATCGGCGCAGCTTTCCACTTTTCCGGGCCTCTACGGGAGCCGAGCGATGGCAAGAGCTGTGCGGGTATGGGCGTTGTCGTGCGCGCTGCTCTTCGGCGCCGTCTCGAATGCCGCTGCGGAGCGAACGGCGGAGAGCGAAGTTGCAGGCGTGATCAAGGCCTACGATGAGGCTTGGGGCCGCAAGGATGCCGCCGCTTTCGAGCAGATGCTCGCCGCCGACTACGTCTACTTCACTTCGAAGGGCGCCCTCTGGCCGCGCCAACGCTGGCTGGGGCTGATGCTTTCGCCCAAGTACGCCCTGGCGTCGGCCGAGCGCAGCGAGATCGTGGTACATCGCACCGCCGACACGGCGGTGGTCGGCAGCCGCTGGAAAGGACACGGTACCTACGACGGCAAGCCGTTCCGCGACGACCAGCGTTGCAGCCTGGTGCTGGCCCGGTCGCCCACTGGCTGGAAAGTCCTGTCCGAGCACTGCACGCAGATCGTGGCCGGCTGATCCGCGGCGGACAGGGCCGGCCCGGGCCGGCTACAATATTCGCCCGTTCCACGGTTTATCGCCGGACATGATCGTCCTCGAGGGCCAGCCGGCCCTGTCGCCGTTCCGACGCGAGCGGCTCGAAGCCCGCCTGCAAGCCCTTGTTCCCACCGTCCGGATTTCCGGTGCCTGGCACGTCTATTGGGTCGAACCCGAAGCCGGCGCGCAGCCCGAGATCGCCGCGCTGTGCCGCATCCTTCAAGCCGAGCCGCAGGCGCAGCCTTTGCCCACCGGAGCGAGTTCCCGTTTCGTGCTGCCGCGGCTGGGCACCATCTCGCCCTGGGCCAGCAAAGCCACCGAGCTGCTGCACGGCGCCGGCCTGCCGGTCAAACGCGTCGAACGCGGCACCCGCATCGACCTGATCGGCTGGCCGGGCGATCCGTCCGCGCAAGTCGCGCTGTCCAAGCTACTGCACGATCCGATGACGCAATCGCTATTGGCCGATCGCGATGGCGCTGCAGCGCTGTTCGTCACGCCGCAGCGCGGCACGCTGGAGCGCATTCCGCTGGCGCAACTGGAAGCCGCCAACGCGCGCCTCGGTTTGGCGTTGGCCGACGACGAAATCGAATATTTGCGCGAGCGCTATGCCGAGCTCGGCCGCGATCCGTCCGACATCGAACTGATGATGTTCGCGCAGGCCAACTCCGAACACTGCCGGCACAAGATCTTCAACGCCACCTGGACCATCGACGGCCGCGAGCAACCTCTATCGCTGTTCAAGATGATCAAGCACACCCACGCGCAGACGCCGGAGCACACGCTGTCGGCGTATAGCGACAACGCGGCGGTGGTGGAAGGCTATGCGGCGCGGCGCTTCCGTCCCGATGCCGACAGCGGCGAATACCGCGCTGAGGGCGGACAACCGAGCGCATTCTGCATCAAGGTCGAAACGCACAACCATCCGACCGCGATCGCGCCTTTCCCGGGCGCCAGCACTGGCGCCGGCGGCGAGATCCGCGATGAAGGCGCCACCGGCCGCGGCGGCAAGCCCAAGGCCGGGCTGTGCGGCTTCAGCGTCTCGCATCTGCGCATCCCGACGCTGCCGCAGCCGTGGGAACCCGAGCGCGCGCTGAATCCGCGCATGGCGCCGGCGCTGGAGATCATGCTCGACGGCCCGATCGGTGCGGCAGCGTTCAACAACGAATTCGGTCGCCCGAACCTCGCCGGCTATTTCCGCAGCTTCGAACTGCGCGAACCCGATGCGACCGTGCGCGCCTACGACAAGCCGATCATGCTCGCCGGCGGCCTGGGCGCCATCGACCGGCCGCTGGTTGAGAAGAAAAAACTCTCGCACGGCGATGCGGTGATCGTGCTCGGCGGCCCGGCGATGCTGATCGGCCTGGGCGGCGGTGCGGCCAGTTCGGTCGCCTCCGGCGACAGCGCCGAGGAGCTGGATTTCGCCAGCGTGCAGCGCGACAACCCGGAAATGGAGCGCCGCTGCCAGGAAGTCATCGACCGCTGCGTGGCGCTGGCCGAACGCAATCCGATCCTGTGGTTCCATGATGTCGGCGCCGGCGGTCTGTCGAATGCGATCCCGGAACTGCTGCACGATTCCGGCGTCGGCGGCGTCATCGATCTGGACAAGGTGCCCAGCGACGATCCGTCGCTGTCGCCGATGCAGTTGTGGTGCAACGAGTCGCAGGAACGCTACGTGCTCGGCATCCCGCAGCAGCGCATCGCCGATTTCACCGCGATTTGCGAGCGCGAGCGTTGCCCGTTCGCGGTCGTCGGCACTGCGACGGCGGAACAGCGCCTTGTGGTCGGTTACGGCGCGAGCTTTTCCCTTCTCCCTTCGGCAGAAGGTGCCCGAAGGGCGGATGAGGGTACGGTTGCCGACGGAAACTCCGCACTTGCGCCGAACCCTCACCCCAACCCCTCTCACGGACGGAGCGGGGCTTCAGCGTCCGACTTTGCTATCGACCTGCCGATGGACGTCCTCTTCGGCAAGGCGCCGAAAATGCACCGCGACACGCAGCGACCGCACGCCGCGCGCTGGCCGGAACTGGATAGCGACGTGCTCGGGGAAAGCCCCGGGCAGATCCTGCACGACGTCGGCCTGCGCGTGCTCGCGCATCCCACCGTCGCGGCCAAGAACTTCCTGGTCAGCATCGGCGACCGCAGTGTCGGTGGTCTGACCGCACGCGATCAGATGGTCGGCCCGTGGCAGCTGCCGATGGCCGACTGCGCGATCACGCTGTCCGGTTTCGAAGGCAACGCCGGCGAAGCGATGGCGATCGGCGAACGCACGCCGCTGGCGCTGCTGGACGCAGCCGCGTCGGCGCGCATGGCGGTCGGCGAGGCGATCACCAACCTGTGCGCGGCGCCGGTGGAAAGCCTGCAACGCATCAAGCTATCGGCCAACTGGATGGCCGCCGCCGGCCACGCCGGCGAGGACGCGCGACTGTTCGATGCGGTCAAGGCGGTCGGCATGGAACTGTGCCCGGCGCTGGACCTGAGCATTCCGGTCGGCAAGGATTCGCTGTCGATGCAGGCGCAATGGTCCGATGGCGGCCAGGCGCACAAGTCGGTGTCGCCGGTATCGCTGGTGATCACCGCGTTCGCGCCGGTCACCGACGCGCGCGCCCAGCTGACGCCGCTGCTGTCGCGCGAGGCCGATACCGAGTTGTGGCTGATCGGCCTGGGCGCCGGCAAGCAGCGGCTGGGCGGGTCGATCCTGGCGCAGTGCTACGAGCGTTTCGGCGGCGACTGCCCCGACCTGGACAGCCCGCAACGCCTGCGCGGCTTCTTCGAGCTGATCCGCGATGCGCGCGAAGCCGGCCTGTTGCTGGCCTATCACGACCGTTCCGACGGCGGCGCCTTCGCCGCCTTGTGCGAAATGGCGTTCTGCTCGCACCTGGGCCTGGACATCCTGCTCGACGGCTGGGGCGAGGGCCGCGGCGACGATCCCTGCCGCACCCTGTTCAACGAGGAACTGGGCGCGGTCGTGCAGATCGCCTCCGAGGATCGCGCCGAATTCGCCGACCTGGTGGCGCGGCACGGCCTGGTGGAATGCGCGCAGCGCATCGCCCGGCCCAGCACCGCGCCGATGATCCGCGTGCGCCACGACAACGAGACGATGGCCGAATGGCGCTGGGATGCGCTGTTCGATGCCTGGTGGTCGGTGACGCATGCGATGCAGAAGCTGCGCGACGATCCCGCCTGCGCCGACGAGGAACGCGACGCCGCGCGCGTCTTCGCCGCGCCGGGCCTGCAACCGAAACTGAGCTTCGATCCGGCCCAGGACATCGCCGCCCCGTTCCTCAACATCGGTGCGAAACCCAGGATCGCGATCCTGCGCGAGCAGGGCGTCAATGGCCAGATCGAGATGGCCTCCGCGTTCACCCGCGCCGGCTTCTCCGCCCACGACGTGCACATGAGCGATCTGATCGCCGGACGCGTGAAGCTGGAGGATTTCCGCGGCTTCGCTGCGTGCGGCGGCTTCAGTTACGGCGACGTGCTGGGCGCCGGTCGCGGTTGGGCGACATCGATCCTGGAACGCAGCGCGCTGCGCGACGCCTTCGCCGCGTTCTTCGCGCGCAGCGATACGTTCTCGCTGGGCGTCTGCAATGGCTGCCAGATGCTGGCGCAACTCAAGGACATCGTTCCCGGCGCCGGGCATTGGCCCGTCTTCCTGCGCAACCGCAGCGAGCAATTCGAAGGTCGTCTGAGCCTGGCCGAAGGTGGTCGAGTCGCCTCGTTGTTCTTCCGCGGCATGGCCGGCTCGCGTATTCCGGTGGTGGTGTCGCATGGCGAAGGCCGGGCGATGTTCGGCGGCGCTGCCGATCAGTCGGCGGCGGCCGTGTCGATCCGCTACATCGATGGCGACGGCCGCATCGCAGCGAGCTATCCGGCCAACCCGAACGGTTCCACCGACGCCATCGCCGGCCTGAGCAGCGACGATGGCCGCGCCACGATCCTGATGCCGCATCCGGAACGCACGCCGCGCAGCGTCAACATGAGCTGGCATCCGCGCGATTGGCCCGAGGATTCGCCGTGGATGCGGATGTTCGGCAATGCGCGGGCGTGGGTCGGCTGACCCGCTTTTCGTAGGAGCGGCTTCAGCCGCGAGCTTTTCCAGATACCGAAAGAGCAAGAGCTCGCGGCTGAAGCCGCTCTTACGAAGAGCAGCTGCCGGCGCCCGGCACTGATAGAGTCCGTCTAATCTTTCAGCTATGAGACCGTGCTTGCCAACCACCAGCCACTCCTGCGGTAGCGAACCGGTTGCCCATGGCGGCTGACAAGACAGCGCTGCCGATCGTGCTGCTGCCGGTCGGCACCGACGACGAGGCGCTGGATCGCTGCCTCGGTGCGCTCGACGCCGGCACGCCCGCCGGCACGCGCATCTGGCTGGCCGACGACGCGCAAGCCGGGCCGCGCGCATTGGCGATCATCGAGCGCTGGCTGGTGCGCACGCCGCTTGCCGCCGATTACACCCGGCGCCAACGCATGGCCGGCGAAGTCGCGCACATCGACGAAGCGCTGAAAGCCTGCGGCGATGCCGACGTGGCCGTGCTCGCGCCCGATACGATGCCGGCGCCGGGCTGGCTGCAGCAGCTGGTCGCCTGCCTGGCGCGCGATGCCGCCATCGCCACGGCCACACCGTGGTGCAACGCCGGCGAATCCGCCGCCTGGCCGCGCTGCGGCGAGGTCGCGCCGCTGCCCGAAGATCCCGAGCGCCTGGCGCGCGCGGCGGCGACGTTGCCGCCGCTGCATCCGGAATTGCCGGCCGCGGTCGGCCATGCCGTACTGCTGCGCGGCAGCGCGCGCCGTCGTGCCGGCGGGCTGGACGCGGACAGCTATGGCTCCTGGTACGCGGCCCTGGTCGACCTGTCGTTGCGCCTGTCCGGCCTGGGCTGGCGCAACGCATTGTGCGAAACCGCCTACGTCGGCCGTGGCGGCGAGGGCGGCCCCTACGAAGGCGACATGGACGCGCTTGCGGCGCGTTGGCCCGACTGGCATGCGCGCATCGCCAACTTCCTGATGACCGATCCGCTGCGCGAAACACGCGAGCGGTTGACGCTGCACTATGCGCAGGTCGACCTGCCGCAATCGCAGCGCGACCTGTTTTCGCGCGCACGTGCGGGCGAGAGCTGAGACGGGGACGGATGCAGGCCAGCGCCGACATCGCCGCCGTCGTGGTGGCCTACCAGAGCGCCGCCACCCTCGACGACTGCCTGTCGCGCCTGCGCGCTGCGCATGGCGTCGCACAGGTGCGCGTGGTCGACAACGGCTCTCAGGACGGCACGCTGGAGATCGTGCTGCGCCATGCCGCGGCCGATGCGCGCGTGCGCTTCGTCGCCAATCCCGACAATCCGGGTTTCGCGGTGGCCTGCAACCAGGGCGCTCGCGACAGCGATGCGCCGTGGCTGGCGTTCGTCAATCCGGACTGCCTGGTGGAAGCGGACACGCTGGCGCGTTTGCGCAGCCATGCATGGGAACTCGGCGGCGAGGCGCTGCTGGGCGCCGATCTGGTCGACGAATCCGGGATGCGCGACGCCGCCGCGAGACGCCGCGATCCGGATTTCGCGGCCATGCTCGGATCGCGCTCGGCGCGGGCGCTGGACCTGCCGACGGACGATCTGCAGGCGCTGCAGCGGGTCGATGCGGTTTCGGGCGCGCTGATGCTGATGCCGCGCGCGCTGTTCGAACGCATCGGCGGTTTCGACCAGGGCTACCGCCTGCACGCCGAGGACCTGGACCTGTGCCGCCGCGCACGCGAGGCGGGCGCGATCGTCGCCGTCGCCAACCGCGTGCGGGTGGTGCATGTGCGCGGCGTGTCCAGCCGGTCGCGGCCGCTATTCGTCGAATGGCACAAGCATCGCGGCCTGTGGCGTTATTTCAATAAATTCGAAGCGTCGCGTCGCGGTTTGTTCACACGTGGAGCCGTTTTTTTGGCGATATGGGCGCGTTTCCCGATCGCGGCGTTGCGCGCAGTGGCCCGCTCTTCGTAGGTGCGAATTTATTCGCACGCTCTTGACCTTAAAAGCGTGCGAATAAATTCGCACCTACGAAAGGCAGGGCTCAGCGGTAGCGGTTGATCTCGTCCCGCAACGTTTTCGCTGCGATAGCCGCAGCTTCGGCGTAGTCATCGCCTTTGGACGCGTACAGGATCGCCCGCGAAGAGCTGACGATCAGACCCGTACCGTCGACGGTCTTGGCATTGCTCACCACCGCTTCGACATCGCCGCCCTGCGCGCCGATGCCCGGCACCAGGAACGGCACGTCGCCGACGATGGCGCGCACTTCGCGCAGCTGTTCCGGCCAGGTCGCGCCGACCACCAGCGCGCAGTTGCCGTGGCCGTTCCATTCGCGCGCCACTTTTTCGGCCACGTGCTGGTACAGCGGGCGGCCGTCGACGGGTAGGTCCTGCAGATCGCCTGCGCCGGCATTCGAAGTACGGCACAGGATCACCACGCCCTTGTCGGTGCGGTCCAGGAAGGGCTGTACCGAGTCGCGGCCGAGGTAGGGGTTGGCGGTGACCGCATCGGCCTTGTAACGGTCGAAAGCTTCCGCGGCGTATTGCTGCGCGGTGCTGCCGATATCGCCGCGCTTGGCATCCAGGATCACCGGGACATCCGGGTGTTTCGCATGGATGTGCGCGATCAGCCGTTCCAGCGCGCCTTCCGCGCCATGCGCGGCGAAGTGGGCGATCTGCGGCTTGAAGCAGCAGACGTATTCGGCGGTAGCGTCGGCGATATCGCGGCAGAAGGCGAAGATCGCATCGGGGTCGCCGGCGAATTTCGCGGGGAATTTGGCAGGTTCCGGGTCCAGGCCGACGCAGACCAGGGAGTCGGCTGCGGACCAACGGTTCTTCAGGGCTGTAGTGAAGTGCATGCCGACTCCGTTTTGTAGAGCCGAGCTTGCTCGGCTGCCTTTAGCCGTCATTCCCGCGGAGGCGGGAATCCAGTGACTTTGCTCTGCCGTCATCCCAGCGCAAGCTGGGACCCATTTTGACTTTTGTTTTGGCCTTAAAAACTAAAGTCACTGGATCCCCGCCTTCGCGGGGATGACGGCTTGAAGAAGGCCGCAAAAAAGACTTGCGGCCAGACTCGTCATTTCAGCGCCTTGAACCGCAACCGATGCGGCTGCGCCCCCTCCTCGCCCATGCGCCGCCTCTTGTCTTCCTCGTATTCGCGGTAGTTGCCCTGGAAGAACTCCACGTGCGAGTCGCCTTCGAAGGCGAGGATGTGCGTGGCGATGCGATCCAGGAACCAGCGGTCGTGCGAGATCACGAAAGTGTTGCCGGGGAATTCCAGCAACGCGTCCTCCAGCGCGCGTAGCGTTTCGATGTCCAGGTCGTTGGACGGTTCGTCGAGCAGCAGCACGTTGCCGCCCTGCAGCAGCGTCTTGGCCAGGTGCAGGCGGCCGCGCTCGCCGCCGGACAGCGTGCCGACCAGCTTCTGCTGGTCCTGGCCCTTGAAGTTGAAGCGGCCCAGGTAGGCGCGCGACTGGATCTCGACGCCGTTGATGTTGAGGATGTCGGTGCCGCCGGAGACTTCCTGGAATACGTTGTGGTTGCCTTCCAGCTTCTCGCGGCTCTGGTCGACGTAGGCGATGTTGACGGTGGGCCCTTTGACGATTTCGCCCTTGTCCGGCTGTTCCTTGCCGATGATCATCTTGAACAGCGTCGACTTGCCGGCGCCGTTGGGCCCGATGATGCCGACGATCGCGCCCGGCGGCACGATCAGGCTCAGGTCGTCGATCAGCAGGCGGTCGCCGAACGATTTCGACACGTTCTTGAACTCCATCACCGAATTGCCCAGGCGCTCGCCCGGCGGGATGAAGATCTCGTTGGTCTCGTTGCGTTTCTGGTAATCGACCGACTGCAGTTCCTCGATCCGCGACAGGCGCGCCTTGCCCTTGCTGCGGCCGCCCCTGGCATTGCTGCGCGCCCATTCGAGTTCGCGCTGGATCGCCTTCTGGCGCGCCTTTTCGGACGACTCTTCCTGCTTCAGGCGCTCGCCCTTCTGGATCAGCCATTCGGTGTAGTTGCCCTTCCACGGGATGCCGCGGCCGCGGTCGAGCTCCAGGATCCACTCGGCGGCGTTGTCGAGGAAGTAGCGGTCGTGCGTTACCGCCACCACGGTGCCGGTGTAGCGGGCGAGGAACTGTTCCAGCCATTCCACCGACTCGGCGTCGAGATGGTTGGTCGGCTCGTCGAGCAGCAGCATGTCCGGTTTCTGCAGCAGCAGCTGGCATAGCGCCACGCGGCGCTTCTCGCCGCCGGACAGCTTGCCGATCACCGCATCCCACGGCGGCAGGCGCAGCGCGTCGGCGGCGACTTCCAGTTGGTGCTCGAGCGTGTGCGCGTCGCCGCTGGCCAGGATCGCTTCCAGGCGTTGCTGCTGGGCCGCGAGCTTGTCGAAATCCGCGCCTTCCTCGGCGTAAGCCTCGTAGATCTTGTCCAACGCGGCTTGGGCCTGCAGCACCTCGCCGACGCCTTGCTCGACCGCTTCGCGCACGGTCTGGTCGGGGTCCAGCAACGGCTCCTGCGCCAGGTAGCCGATCTTGATGCCGGCAGCGGCACGGGCCTCGCCGACGAAATCCTTGTCGACCCCGGCCATGATCTTCAGCACCGTCGACTTGCCGGCGCCGTTGAGGCCGAGCAGGCCGATCTTGGCGCCCGGGAAGAACGACAGCGAGATGTCCTTGATGATCTGGCGCTTCGGCGGCACGACCTTGCTGACGCCGTTCATGGTGTAGATGTATTGCATCGATGGCTCCGTAGGGCGTACGCAGCCTCGCGCAGAGGGTCGCGCGGGCTGGAAAAGGGGATGGCGCGATTATACCGGCTCCGGCCGCCGAACTCGCTGGCAGGCCGCCCGGCGCGCCTGTCCGCGCGGGGGACGGGCTACAATCGCGCATCCCCACCGCTCATGGAGCGACGATGTTCCCGCGCGATTCCCGCATCGAAGGTTACGACCCCGAACTGGCCGCCGCGATCGCATCCGAGAACCGCCGCCAGGAAGATCACGTCGAACTGATCGCGTCGGAAAACTATGCCAGCCCGCGGGTCATGGAAGCGCAGGGCAGCCAGCTGACCAACAAGTACGCCGAGGGCTATCCGGGCAAGCGCTATTACGGCGGCTGCGAGTACGTCGATATCGCCGAGCAGCTGGCCATCGACCGGGTCAAGCAGCTGTTCGGGGCCGACTACGCCAACGTGCAGCCGCACTCCGGTTCGCAGGCCAACCAGGCGGTCTATTTCGCGCTGCTGAACCCGGGCGACACCATCCTGGGCATGTCGCTGGCCCACGGCGGCCACCTGACCCACGGCGCCAAGGTCAACATCAGCGGCAAACTGTTCAACGCGGTGCAGTACGGCGTCGATGCCGACGGCTTCATCGATTACGACGAGGTCGAGCGCCTGGCGCTGGAGCACAAGCCGAAAATGGTCGTCGCCGGCTTCTCCGCCTATTCGCAGGTGATCGACTGGGCGCGCTTCCGCGCCATTGCCGACAAGGTGGGCGCCTACCTGTTCGTCGACATGGCCCATGTCGCTGGCCTGATCGCCGCCGGCGTCTATCCGAACCCGGTGCCGCACGCGCATGTGGTCACGTCCACCACGCACAAGACGCTGCGCGGTCCGCGCGGCGGCATCATCGTTGCGAAGGGCGCGGGCGAGGAGATCGAGAAGAAGCTGCAGTCGATCGTGTTCCCCGGCATCCAGGGCGGCCCGCTGATGCATGTGATCGCGGCCAAGGCGGTGGCTTTCAAGGAAGCGCTGGAGCCGGAGTTCAAGACCTATCAGGCCCAAGTGGTGAAGAACGCGCAGGCGATGGCGGACACCATCATCAAGCGCGGCTACAAGATCGTCTCCGGCGGCACCGAAAATCATCTGATGCTGGTCGACATGATCGGCAAGGGCATCACCGGCAAGGATGCGGAAGCCGCGCTCGGCAAGGCGCACATCACCGTCAACAAGAATGCGGTGCCGAACGATCCGCAGAAGCCGTTCGTGACCTCGGGCCTGCGCATCGGTACGCCTGCGGTGACCACCCGCGGCTACAAGGAACCCGATTGCGTGGCGCTGGCGAACTGGATCTGCGATGTGCTCGATAACCCCAAGGATGAGAACGTGATTGCCGGCGTGCGTGAGAACGTCACCAAGCAATGCAAGCAGTATCCGGTCTACGGCTAATGTGGAACGCCGAGGC
>Ga0193753_10001884_pt1 | contig 17265 bp, 29 predicted proteins | sample H1c2metaG_FD_144925 | JGI IMG/M metagenome (GOLD analysis project Ga0193753, IMG submission 144925) | Soil microbial communities from a riparian zone of the East river system, Colorado, United States - H1c2 | ecosystem: Environmental > Terrestrial > Soil > Riparian zone | place: USA: East... | reverse complement strand
GATATTAGAAACGACGCCACTTGAGCCGCGTCGTAAGTGGTTGTTTAAATGGTGGCCAGGGACGGAATCGAACCATCGACACGCGGATTTTCAGTCCGCGCCCAAACTCGACGCAAGCTGCTGTGTGAGCTCACTAATCGGTGGCAGAAACTTCTAATACTCTGGCGGCATGAGCTCGCTAAGCCATTGATCAGGTGCGAACGCGACCGAGGGTATTAGAACCCCTGGGCCGATCCCCGAAGCCTACGAACTTGCGATGCGCCGCACGCCGCTCCGCCGGCGGCGACCGTCCCGGTCACAGTCACCCGAACCGCTCCCGCCTACACTCCCGCCGATCGAACGTAACGGAGACACGGGACTATGGCGCTCAGGAAGTGTGGTGGTTGTCAGAAGGAGATCGGCGCCAACGCGGCGGTGTGTCCGCAGTGTGGCGAGCCCGCCCCGAAGAGGACCGGCAGCTTCACGCTGTTCATCGGCGTGCCCTTCGCAGCCATCTTCCTGTGGGGTATTTTTTTCAGGTCGGCCCATCTAGACACTCCTGCTGAAGCGGCCGCAGCTGTGGCTGCTAAAGCAGCCAGCGAACCGAAGGTCGATCAGTCACCAACGATGCAGGCCGGGCGCAAAGAGATGATCGAGTCCCTGCAGGAAAAGGGTGTGTTCGGCGAGGTCAAGTGCAGTGAAGCCGGAGGAGCGACAGTGGTCGTACGTCCTGCCTTCTATCGGCTGGATTTCGAACAGAAGAAGGTGTTTGTTAGCGTGCCGGCCGCGTATTGCTTTGAGCCCAAGTGGGGCATCGTCTCCGTGGACCTGGTGGACAGCAAGACCAACAAGGACGCCGGCTCGTTCAGCCCACTGTTTGGCTTGAAGCTGGAGTAAAGGGCTCCGCGGCGGGACTGCCCCGTCACGCCGAGATTTCTGCTGAACTTCACACTATGGTGGGTATGGTGTTGATAGACATCTAGCCAGTGGTTATAATGACCACCATGAAGAGCCGGGATGTGATCAAGCGATTGGAGTCTGAGGGCTGGACTCTGGCGAGGGTGAAAGGCTCGCACCACCACTACCGCCGCCTCGGCACTCCCGGCTCGGTCACTGTTCCGCACCCCAAGAAAGACATCCCGATCACTACCCTGCGCAGCATCTACAGGCAGGCCGGCTGGGATTGGTCAAAGAGGTAACCACCATGCGCTTCGTATTGGCACTGCACACCGATGACGGCATCAAGTACGGCGTGATCGTTCCTGATCTGCCCGGCTGCTTTTCGGCCGGCGACACGTTCGATGAGGCAATCGAAGGTGCGCTGGAGGCGATCGATGGTCACGTTGAACTGCTTGTGGAGCATGGCGAGTCACTGCCAGAAGCAAAGACCCTTGCGACTCACCAAGGCAATCCGGACTTGGCGGGCGCGGTGTGGGCAGTGATCGATGTGCGGGTAGAGAAGTACTTCGGCCCTGCTGAAAAGATCAACATCACTGTGCCGGCGGCGACGCTGCGGCGTATCGATGCCTATGCTCAGCGCCACGGCGAAACCCGCTCGGGCTTTTTGGTGCGGGCTGCGGAAAGGACCATGAGGGATTGAAAGGGCCTCCGCGGCGGGACCGTACCGTCACAGCCGCGGACGCCGCACCGGACCCATCAGGGCCGATGGCCCGCGGGCTGCAGTGACCTCGACTGGGAGCGCCCGCCTCGGAGGAGGAGAAGGACCTCGAGCAGCTCTGCTCCCGTCGGTGCTGTCTTGTGCCAGGGGGTCCGACGAGTCCCCATCATGCGCCGATCCGTGCTGCGCAGTGGACCTGGCATTCCCTCCATTTCGCGTGTGGCTCGAGCTGCTGGAATACGCCGAGCGGGTCGAGACCTTGCGCCAGGAGCGAGCCCGCGTGAGTGCCGTCCTCAAGAGCAAGCGCGCCGACGGCCTGGGCCATTGGCCCGCCGGCAAGGCACGCTCAACGCTCACGTTGCCCGAGCGTGCACGCGTGATCCGCAAGTTGCGCAAGGCGACGGTGGACTTGGAGTCAGTGCGTGCGGTGGCGCGCACGTTGGAAATCTCAGACCGGCAGATCCGACGCATTTTTGCAGGTGAGCAGCAGCCGACCGAGTGGCTGCGTGATCTGGTGGATGCCAGGCTCTGAGACTGCGACTCCCATCACGCCACCGTGACATGTCACGGTGTACACTCTCTACATGGTGCTGGGAAACCGAAGCATCTACCGGGAGCGGCGCAGGGAGTGGAGATAAGCGCACAGGTGTCCGGGGCCCCACACCACCGCCGACAGCCAATCCTTCGGGCGACATGAAACAGGACAGGCTAATGACCCACGGTAATCTGTGGGAGGGACGGGGGCAGCAATGCCCCCGGCTTGCATTTGTGAGACCAGGAGAAGCGATGACATCCGTACCGATGGATACGCGAGAGCAGGCGATCGAGCAGTGTGATCCAGCGGAGTTGATTCGGCTGCGTGCGATCCAAGCTGCCGCGCTGCGAGTCGCCAGCAGCGTGCGCGATGGTGTGTGTCTGGATCGCGGTGCGCTCAAGTTGTTGGATGATGCGTTAGAGGCTCGCGGTCCCTTATGACAAAGGTTGAGGATACCGCGGCACCGCGGACCCCGGCGCAGCGCAAGCAGGCCGAGCGTGAGCGCATGCGCAAGCTCGGCTTCAAGCTCGCGCACCTGTGGATCCACCCCGATGACTATGAGGCGCTACGACTCTATGTCGAGCGCAAGAACGCGCGGCGCTAGCGCAGCAGCGCGAAGACGATGCCGATGGCGCCGCCCACTGCACCGATGGCGCCGATGAGATACCCCCAGCCCGCCGACAGCCCACCGCTGCGACCCTCGTTGCGATCGATGCGCGCCGCCATCTCCGAAATTTTCTCATTCAGGGCGTTGTATCGCTGCTCGGCCTCGATGCGCGGCATCATCAGCAATGCGGCGGCATCCGATGTGCGGCGAGCGGTGCTGAATTGGTCGAAGCGTTTCTCGTTGACCCCCTCGGCACGCTGCACCAGGACTTCCTGCGCCAACAGCGCCGTGCCAACCGCCTCTTTCGCGACGCGCTGTGCTTCGATGACACCCGCGAACCGCTGTTCATAGCGCGTGTTGCGCTCATCGATGAGCGCCTGCAGGTACGCGCGCAGCGTGTCCACCGTCCACCCCGACACCTGCCCGCGCGTCTCGCCCGACACGTTAGCGCCCCTCGATGATGGCGTTGTCGACCGCGGCCTGCGCATCCGAGCGCGCCTGGTCGTTGCCCTCGAGGATGGCCTGCCACTCAGCCAAGTTGAGCTTGTCACGCCCCGCGGCTTGCACGGCACGGATGCGGGCCGAGGACTCGGCGAGCTTGATTAGAGAGTTCAGGACGAACTCGGTGGCGACGGCAACTGGAACACTCACGTGGCACCTCCCTGGATGCGGGTTCTGGTTCGAAGATACGTCTGTAGCTCGCGCAGCACATTGGTCGCGAGGATCAAGCGGCCCTCCGCCGACTCCACGTCCCCGCCGCGCTGCGCACCCCGGGCGGCATCCAACAACAGCCGCGCATTGTCGGCAAGCGCCAGCATCGACACCGCATCGCGCGAGTTGATGAGCCGCAGGTTGGTGGTGGACGTGATGGTTTGCAGCGCGGCGGTGTGCTGGTCGTACGCGTACGACAGGCGTTCATCGAGGGTCTGCGGGGTGACGAGTCCCAGGCTCGCACAGCCGACTAGCAGCATCGCGATCAGCACGGGGATCAGCGGTCGGTGCAACTGTCGTTGGATCATGATGGCGGGTCCTGGTGAAGTTGGAAGGGACTGATGGGTGCTGGTGGCGCCGGCGCGAGGGGCGGTTCGAACGCCTGCGTGCGTGAGCGCTGGAACCAGAAGTAGAGAATCGAGAGGCCACCACCGGTCATGAGCGAGAGCAGGCCGGCGAAGGCCTCCTTGTAGTCGGTCGGAATCCTGGCGTGGCCGAGCATGAACAGGATCAGCACTGTGAAATAGCCGACCAGGAACAGCACCGACAGTCCGATCTGCGCCCAGGCGATGAGCCGCTCGTTCACTTGAGCGTCCCGCGCTCGAGCTGGTTCATCAGCCGCTTCGCCCGGGCCGGGGTTTGCTCGCGGGCCCACACGCTGTCGAGGCCGTGCGCCTTGGCCGCCGCCCAGTTCTGAGCGTTGACGGCGGCGGTGAATTTCGGGAATTTCTCCAGGAAGCCCACGCCCATCTGGTAGGCCATGGAGATGAGCACGTGCTGGCGCGGCTCACTGAAGTCGGCCCAGTCGAGCAGCGTGTTGCTCAGGGCGCGCGTCACCTGCTCGAGCTTGTGGTCCCTGAGCAGGCGCGCGCCCTCGTGCGTGATCTTCACCTGGATCCAGCCTCGATCCAGTAGCGTCTTCCATTCCTGCGGTGTGATCACCGAGCGCTCAAGACACGTCCCGATCCCGAACGTCCACAGGCCCTCGGTGTCCTGATACGGGATCTCGCGGAAGCCCTCCTCCGCTTCGATCGACTGCTGCAGGCGATCGCTCACAACGGTGGGGCAGCCTCCTCGCCGGTCTCGTGAAAGTAGATATCGATGCGCATGGGAACAAAGAACGCGGGCCTGCAGCGGCACGTTCCGCTTTACACCCAGGCGCTGCCGTTCCAACGAAACGCAGTCGTCACATCCGCGACCCACGCAAGCGTGCCCACCGGCGCGGCGCGAAACCCCCAGGCCGTCCCGAGATACAGCGCGACCTTGCCGGCCTGGCCGGTCCACGCGCCGGTCGCGGCCGCGGCCACGATGTAGCGCAGGCCTGCGGTCGGTGAGCCCGGTGGGGTGGCGACGGTCTTGCTCACCACCGCCAGGTTGGTGAAGCACTCGAGCCAGCGCAGCGCCTCATTGATCGTCACGTGCGGGGAGGCCTGCGCCTCGCTCCACTCATCCAACAACAGGATCGGGGTGGTCACACACTCTCCTCACAGACGTGCCCGCGCCCGAGCGCGCCGAGCTGGTAGATGCGCACCGTGATCTCGGTCGGCACGGGGCTGCCAAAGTCAGTGGACTGCTGCGCCAGGGTGTACAGCACGCTCGGGGTGGTGCTGGTGAGCGTGCGCACCACCGCCGGCGGACTGTCACCGTCGAGGATGTCGACTTCATACGCCTCACTCGCCTCGGACATCGGCGTCGCCACTCCTACGACGTAGTCGAGCAGCAGCCGATCGCGGCGCACCCAGGTGAGCGTGAGATCCCCGCTGGCATCCACGGCCGCAGCGTGCACCGGGGAGAACGGCACCAGCGATTCGCCGGCACCGGTGAAGGTTTGATCCGCGCCGGTACCGAGCGCCGCGCCAATCGTCACCGCGCGATACACGAACGGCACGCCGAGCTCGGCGACCAGCAGCGGCAGGCGCACGATGCCGGCGCCTGACACCAGCACCGCGGTATCACCGGGCAGGCTGCCGCCGATCGCGTGCTCCGTCCCGCGCCGGCCGCGCAGCAGCTGCGTGAGCGACCATCGCGTCGCGCCGATCTGGGTGGCCGTCACGAAGCTCACCAGCTCCCAGCGGCCGTGCACGCCGATCGCGAGCGTGTTGGCGCCGTCGAGCACCTCGGCCTCGGTGCGCGACTCGAACTGGCCCCGCGGCAGGTCCACCACCAGCGCACTGCCCCTATCCCAGGTCGTGGACGGACCCGCCGCCAGGCCCGAGGCGAGCGTGCCGACGATCGCCTCGCCAGTGACACTGACAAGCGCGCTGAGCGGCCCACCGACCTCGCCGCGGTAAAGGGCTGCCCCGGGCCAGCTCGTGCCTGAGCCGCTGCGAACGGTAGCGGCATACACGCCCGCGTCGTTGTCCTCGACTCGCAGTGCCGGCAGGTCCAACAGCGTCAGCGTAGTGACCGCGTAGATACGCAGTCCTGACGGCACCACTGCCGGCGCTTCGGCGATTGCGGCGGATACGTAGCTGCCATCGTCATCGCGCACCAGACTGAGCTGGCGCAGCACGATGGCGGAGTCCTCGGCGGAGACGATGCGCATGCGCTCGAGCCGACCATCCACCGGCACCAGCACGCAGTCGGTCACCTCGAGGTCGGTGTGCGAGGCGTCGAGTGCGAGGCTGTGCTGCCACCGCCCCGCCCACTGATCCGCCCACAGCACCTCGGCAATGCGCGCGGCCGCGGTCGCATCGATGGCCACCGCGACGTCCACGTAACTGTCGTTCACGGCCTCGGTGATGAGCCGGGTCGGCGAGGCCTGCTGGCCCTGTTCGTAGTCGCGCGCCGGGTCGCGATATTGAACAAACAACTGGCGTGGCAGCTCGAGGTCCTGCTGCGCGCGGGTGGTGATGGACGGCGGCACCGCGCTGTCCGCGGCATGCGCGCCCAGGTCAGCGAGCTCGAGCGTTCGCACCGGCGCCTTGCCGCGGGTGGCAAACTTCGCGAGCCCAGCACTCTCGACCGAGTCGAAGAAGCCGACCTGGCGCAGCACGGCGATGGCACTGCGGCCGTCCATCACCCGGGCCACCTGGTAGCCCTCCACCGTGCGCTCCTCGAGGTCACTGACGTCGATGTCGGTGAGTCCGCAGCGCTCGCAGAGGTCGGCGACGATGGTCGCAATCGACACTGGCGGATTCGCCGCGGAACCCGCGGGTATCACGCCAACGCCGCGAACCTCGATGGCATATGTGTTCGGTGCGGCCAGCATATCTGCCTCGACATCCCAGTCGAACCGCGTAATGCCGGTGCCGTTGATGACGCCCTGCGTTGGCCCAAGGATCACTGCGCCGTTTTCTCCGGTGAGAGTCAGGACTAACGTGAGCGCGGGAAAGTCACCCTCGAGCAGCAGCCGGAGATTTTGTGCAGCTGTCTCGATATAGACGCCGAGCACTGCTACTTCGTCCACCTCGCCAACGTCAACGGTGCCTGTGAAGCTGCCGAAGTTGCCCAGGGTGTTGTAAGTGCCGCTCGCAGCATTGAAGCCGATGACAGGTGTGCCGAGTGGCGAGACAGTTGCTGCTGTCAGCTCGCAGAATGAGAGCCGGCCGGCCGGCAGCGTACTGGTGACAGTGACTAGATAATCCCCCCCGACGATGAAAGGCGTCTCTGTGGTGGGGGAAAACGCTACCGTGGTGCGCGGATCGCCGCTGCGGAAGAATGTTTCGCTGCTGGACGGATTGTTGAAGGTCGTAGGCGTGCCGAGGAAGTCGGGCCCAGCGAATTCGACTTGGGTGATGAGCCGATAGAAAAAGTCGTGGATCTCAATAGAGAAGCCGAGCGGAGCGAACACGACGCCGTCGAATGCGCAGAACGCCACAGGCACCTCGAAGCCGCCAACGATACCAACGGTGCCGGGCGCCCCAATGATCTGCGTTGAGAAACAGTCGCCGAAAGAGATGGACGGAATGTCGCTAAAGCCAACGTTATTGCCACCGAACGCCGACTCTGGAGCGTAGTGTTTCCTCCTCCGCCTGCCGCAGATCGGGAATAGAGGCGCTTCCGATCTCGAACTTGAAGGACGGGTGCCGCTGCCCTTGATCATTTTTCAGCTGCCGATCCGCGTACACGATATACATGAGCCCGCGATACGCTGGCACGTTGCCGACACCTTCCTTCAGCTCAATTGTAGGATCGGCTTCTTGCTCCTCATCCCCTGGATATATCGTGAAGCCCGCGGCGTACGTCGCTGACGCCTCGAAGCGCATCAGGTACGCAGCGTCGGCTTCGTCTGCAAACTGCGGGCGCGCATCATAGACAAGCTTCCCGTTTTCCCAGATGCGCAGCACTCCCAGCTGCGGCCCCCTGCAGAGTCCGACAGCGATCGACTGCGTGTACGTGAACGTGGTGTTCTCACCTTCCGGCCCGCCCTTGCCACCGACTTCCTCGGTGGTGGAATGCTCGACCACATCGCCCAGCCAGATGACGGTACCGGCCACCACATCGGTACCCCACAGCTCGACGATCGGGGCCCCGAGCTGCGAGCTCGTGGTCTTGTTGTCAGAGAGCCGCGGGCCGAACGTGCCGGGCAGCTGGGTCGGCGAGACGAGGGTGCCGACGGCCAGGCCGAGCTGCAGGCCGTAGGCGGCGCCGGCCGGTCCGCCAACGACGGCACCGATGATGCCGCCGACGATCCCCAGTCCTACTTGGCCGGCGTTGGACACTTATCGACCTGGTGCGCGCTCAGGGCTCGACAGAGAGTTGCCGCCACGCTCCTCGCCCCTGCGGATCTCAAAGTCCGGGACCGGCATGATTCGCTCGCCATCGAGCTGGACTCGCTTGATATCGAACCAGGTCCCCTCGACCAGCTTCCCCTCATGCGCAGGCGGCGTGATCCACACCTGCACACACCCGTAGGCGTCGAAGGTGACGGAGGCCGCCATTCCCGAGAACCCGGTGACGCAGTCCTTCACGCGCGAGCCCAACAGGCCGATGCTTTCTCTAATCACTTTCCTACTCCCGGCAGTCGCCACATTGATGAGGTGTATCTCAGCCAGTGCGCACGATAACCAGTCTCAACCACTTTGCCGGCGCGCTGGTATGCATGGATGATGCTGCCGCCGGCGTACAGCGCCAGGTGCGATGAGTGCTTGGCGAGCGGCCAGCGGATCGCGAGTAGACAGCCTTCCTCGAGCACACTGATCCGCGTGCAGTGCTGCGCCAGCAGTTCCAACAACAGCCCGTCGGTCGGGGCCCGGGCGTAGTTGCGGATCGCGAGCATGCCGGCCGGCCAGGCCTCCACGGCATCGCGCACGCAGATGATGAGACCCACGCAGTCGACGCCGTGGAATGAGCGGCCCTGGTGCACGTATGGGATCGCGAGCCAGCGCCGGGCCTCGGCCGCGATGTCGGCGCCGGTGATCACGTGGGGCCTTTGGAGAGCGCATCGATGCCCGGGATAAACACGCCGTGGCCGCGGAAGTTGACGATGTTGTTATAGGCCTTGCAGGCGCTCGCGCTGCGATCGCAGGCCTGCACCACCGTAAACTCATCGCCGATCTGCGGCTCGTTCGGCCAGCCTTCCCAGAAGGTGAATGCACCCTCGGCCGGATCCGCGCCGCTCTTCGCCTCGCGCAGGTAGCCTGCGTTGTCGCCGGTGGTGAATGTGAACGCGCCACCGCGAAAGTCCGGATAGGTGCCGAGCACCAGGTCGGTGTCGAAGGCCTTGCGGTTCGTGACGGCAGTGACGGTGCCAGTGTGCGTGTACGGCGCCAGGTCCACCTTGCAGCGCTCATCGCCGAAGCGCTTGACCACGCAGCGCTCACCGTAGGTCTCGACGAACACCTGCGACAACAACTGCAGCAGCCCGCGGATCTCGGTGGTGTACATGCCATCGCTGTCGCGCGCGATCTCGCCCAGGAAGCCGCGGCGCATGATCACCTGGCCGGCGTTCGGCGCTTGCCAGTTCACAAAGAAGACCGTCACCGGCGCCTGGCGCAGCAGGCCGCCTTCGATGTCATCCACCGTCACATCGATCACGTCGGTCGGCGTGTTCGGGATCGCGCCGTCCACGTCCATGTTGTCGGCCGCCATCTCCGAGCCGCTCTGCACGGTGCTGGCGCTGATGTTGGCACCGGCGCGGTAGGTGCCATCGAAGGCCGGCGACACGCTCGGGATCTCGAGGTCATCGAAGGTGATCGAGTCATCATCGAACGTCACGCTGGCCAGGTCCCAGGTGATCAGCACCCCGGGGAAACCATTGATGACGATGTCCTCATCGTGCTCGGTACCGCGGATGAAGGTGCCGTCGCGCTTGGCGATGCTCCAACAGATCGCGGTGGTGAGGTGCTCGCTGCGCAGGTGGGCAAGGACGGCCGGTGTGATATCGGCGCGCATGGGTTACACCACCTCGCGCTTCTCGATGATCGACACCTCGGCGTTCTGGATCTGTCTATTTACGATCGACGGCACGAAATTGGAATTGAAGCGACAGTACACCTCGAACTCAAAGCCGGCGGCAGTGGGCGTTCCAACAAACGCGCCACCCGGGGTGACGATCCCGGTTGCCTCATCGAGTGTCCAATCGGTCTGCACGGCACCCACCTCGTTTGCGATCACCACGCTGGCGCCCACCGGCCGGCGGATCGGACGCGCATGGGTGAGCGCGCCGTAGGTGTAGTGCTTGGTCAGCTGGTAGCTGGTGGGACTGTCACCGCTCAGCACCAGCGGCTGGTCGATCGCGGCGATGGTGTCGGCAAGACGACAACTCTTGAAGTCGGTGAAGTCCTTGAAGCGGAATGCGCCACTCGTGCCGCCCACCGCGAGCCAGAAATAGAGGATTGCCTCGATGTCCTCCTGCACTCGATCGCCGAGCGGTGTGCCGTCATACATCCGGCGGGCCTGCGCCCACTTGCGATCGACGAGCTCGAAGCCGCCTTCGCGCGTGATGATCTTCACCAGGATGTACGGGTCGACCGAGAACCCATACGCCGGGCAGATCGGGAAACGCGGGGTCGTGTCGGGGAGGATCGTGCTCATCAGTTGTTGCGTCGAGCTGCTCGGGTCACACCGCGCGAGGCGGCCGCGGCGATCTGCATCTGGGTCCGCCGCGTCACCGGCTGCTCGGTTTGCACCGTGAAGTGATTGGTGACCTGGGTGCCGCCGGCGTCGGCGGGAATGAAGGTGCCGGGACGGTCGGGCACGAAGCGCTCGGGCTGCGCACCGGTGCCGATCGCGTATTCCATCCCGGGCATGCCGCGGCCGCCGCTGTCCCGAGGGCCGCCGAAGCCCAGGGCCCCCATCGCGAGGCCAATCCATCCGGAGGTGCCTTTCGTGCCACCACCGGCCTCCCCGAACAGCTTGCCGGCGAGGTCAGCCGCCACGGCCTGGGCGGTGAGCTGGATGATCATCTGGCCGAAGGACTTCAGGATGGACTTCGCCGAGATGTCCGCGCCGGTCGCGATCCCGGTGAGCGTGTTGGCGATGATGTCCTGGGTGTTGCTCGCCGCCTGCTTTTCGAACTCTGAGAGCTCGACCACGGCCTTCTCCGCCACCTCCTCGATCTTCTTGAGCGTGACTTCGAACTCGGGCAGCAGCGTGTCCTGGATCTCGGCGAGCCGTTCGTTGTACTTCTCGACGTTGATCTGTTTGGCGCCGAGCAGCACCTTGAGCGCCGTGAGGTCCGCGTCATACGCCGCGATCTGGCGCTCCTGCTGCGTCTGGGTCTGTAGCTGCAGCTGCTTGTAGAGATCATCCACCGGCTTGGTGTCGATCTTCTTGAGGGTGATCTTCACCTCCTCCAGTTCGCCGAACTCAGCCTTGCCGCCGAACACGATGGTCTTTTTCAGTTGCTCGTCTGCCGCTGTCGCTGAAGCCACGATTTTCTTCGCGCTGTCATCCCACAGCGCGGTGAGGAATTCGTTGCCCGCCTTGGCCGAGGCTGCGCGGTCCAGATCGTATTGCTTGCTGATCTCTAGAGCAGCAGCCAAGTCACCTTTCACCACCTGCACGACATACGCGCTGAATGCCCCGATTCCCCGGCCGATGTCCTCGAAGGTCTTAAAAACGCTGTAGCCGACATCGGTGATGAGCCTGAACGCGGTAGTCACGGCAGTGGCAAAGCGCGAGACACCATCGCCCGTGGAAATAGCGGCGATGATTGCGTTCGTGATGGCGATCAACTGTGGCAAGACTTGCGCCAGCGCGGCGCCCAGGTTCTGGGACACAACACTGCTCAGCGTTGCAAGGTTGTCGCCGAACTCATCAGCCGCCGCCGCCGTCTCGCTGCTCATGATCAGGCCGAGCTTTGCCGCCTTGTCGGTCAGCGCCTCGATCCCTGCGCTGCCTTGATTCAGGAACTGGATGAGATTCTGACCACCCTTACCGAAGATGTCCTGCGCGACAGCTGCCTTCTCTGCACCGTCGGCGTGCATCGCAAAGCCATCGGCGACGTCCAATAACAGCTCGTCGCTGCTCTTGAGCGTGCCGTCAAGCTTGAGCGCAGACACGCCGATTGCATCGAATGCCGCCTTGGCAGTTTTGCTACCAGCTGCGACGTCGGCTGACTTGCTCGCCAGTTTCTGCAGCGCGTCGGCGAGAGTGTCCAGGTCGCTCCCGGACTGACTTGCTGCATAGCCCAGGCCAGAGAGTCTCTCCACTGATACGTTGGTGGCAGTGGCCAGGTCGCCTATGTGCTCGTTCGCCTCCAGCACCCCTTTGGTGAACGAAACGATCGCGTCCACGGTGAAGTAGGCAGCCACTGCGCTCGCCCATCCCTTGAGCGTGTCGTTCGTCGAGCTCGCGAAGCGGTCGATCTTCTTGTTGGCCTTCTCAAGCTCAGTGAGCAGCTGCGCGGACTGTGCCTCGAGGCGGACGGTAAGTCGGGCGAGATCCATGGCGGCTTACCTCGGTGCGAGCTCGGAGACGTGCTTGCGCGGTCCGGCCATCGCCTTCAGCGCCGCCACGAATTGCTGGACTGAGCCGCGATCGCGCTGCTCAGGTGGCACCACCATGAACTGCTGCAGATCGATCCTGTGTTGCCGGGTGAGCGTGCGGCGCACCTCACGGGCAATGATGGCGGCGTGCAAGTTGTCGCGCCACGGGCCCCAGGGCTCGGCGGCGAAGTATTGACACAGCAGGTCGTAGTCGGTAGCCGGCATCGCTGCAACCGCGCTCGGCAGGCAGTGCAGGAGCGCGGCGATCCGGCAGGTCATCAGCTGCTCGGGGTCGAGCTCGGTTCTTTTTTTTCGTCCGACTCGGCCTCGACCTTCATCCCGGTGAGCTCGAGGATCTTGGACACGCAGGCGTCGAACAGATCCGGCGGCATGCTGTCGATCTCATCCTCGGTGCGCGGCGGATTGATGCATCCGAAGCCCGCCACGATCCCCGGCAGATCAGAGGGCTTGAGCTCCCCGCCCTTGATGCGCTCGTTGGACTTGGAGAACTCCTTGCGCTCGCTCACCGTGAGCTGGCGCACGGCCTGGCTGTTGTCACCAACCGTCACGAGCTCCGTCTTGTAGACCCAGCCGCTCACACGTAGATCCAGTCCACCGGGCCCGAGATCTTGGTGGTGAACATCATCGACATCTTGGAACCGGGCTCGCCAGGGTCGATGGTCCAGCCGAGGATCGTTGCACGCCATTGGAAGTACTCCTGCGGACTGGTGCCGAGGATGGCGAAGCGGAAGTTGACGAGGTCGTCCGCCTGGTAGCTTTCGAACAAGCCTCGGGTCTGGGCATCGCCCTGGATCAGGTTCGCAGTGAGCGTGACCTCGGCACCCTCCTTGAGCCCGCCCCGAAACACCTCCGCGAGATCGCACATCGAGGTGACTTTGATGAGCGGCTTGGCTTCCCCAAGTCCCGACACGGCGGTGATGGCGCAGAAGTCCGCGAACACCTCCGGTGAGTTGCCATCGCCGATCTGCAGCACCGTTTCGCCGGCGCCGCTGAGTAAAGTGTCTTCGCTGCTCATTGATGTGCTCCGGGCTGGATCAGCCAGATGCCCCAGCTTTGATACCGCCGGTACAACCCGGGCTCAGGGTCTTGAAAGTCCGACTCGGCCTCAGGCACGCAGTCGCGAACATCGACCGCACCCATCATACCCTTGTAGTCGATGAGCGCATCGTAGAGAGCCGCGGCCACTGCCACCGCCTGCGGGTAGGTGCGACCATAGCTATCGAGCTGCACGACGCTGCGGATCAGTGCGATGGTGCCGCAGTAGGTCTGAGTGCGGGTCGTCGATGTGATCTGATACACCACACACGGGGTCGGCGCCTGTTGCGGGATCAACAGCGGGTAGATCCGCGTGATGCCATCGGCGGTGAGCAGCGCAGCCACCGCCGGCACGCTCGCGAGATACGCGTGCAGGCCCTGCTCGATCATCGGCCGGCCCGAGCGCGCTTCTTCGCGATCCGCTCGACCCGCTTGCGCATTTCGGTGGCCAGGTCCTGGAGCATGGCGTCCTCGGAGGCGACGAACGCCGGCCGCAGCCACGGCTGAGCCGGCATCTTGCTGGTACCGAGCTCGACAAATTGCAATGCATAAAATGCCTCGGCGGTCACGCCCAGGAACGCGACTGCCGAGCCGGTACGCTTGTCGAGCTTGGTCTCGATATGCAGCGACTGTGCAGCAAAGCCCGGGGACACCAGCCGGCCGCGATAGGTGGTGTGCGCCTGCGTGCCGATTGGAATGCGCGAGCGTGCGGCGTGCAGCGCCACCTCGAGCGCCGCCTTGACGCTGCCGCGCAGCTCGCGGGCCGCCACCTTGACGCCCAGGTCGGTGAACTTGGCGGTGAGCTCGGCGACTCCCTCGAGGCGACTACTCATCGTCTTCAGTCTCTACTTTCAACCCGAACCCAGAAATCCAGATTCCAAGCTCGACGAGCCATAGGCCTACTCGCATCCGTGGCAGCAATAGGCGTGGCAGCTTCAGCGTCAGCTCAATCCGCCGGAAATCGCGGTGGCTCATCCTGAAATCTGACTTCATACGTTCACCAGGTCGGCGCCGCGCCGGAATCCTTCGGCATCGCGCTTCAAGCACATCAAGCGCAGCTCGCGAAAGCCGGACTGAAAGTGGACAACCCCTTCGATGTCGTAGACCTCGATGAGCTCGGGGGTGTCTCTCAGATGGTGCTTGACCCGCATGGTCGGGATCACCCCGTCGAGATAGCGGATGCGAATCATGGCGTTGGTGCTGGACTGCAACTGCTGCGCGGTGAAGTACTCCTGGGCGCGGTCGGGCAACACCTCGGCAGAGATGCGCACTGCAAACGGCAGCCAGGAGATGATGAGCGCGCCGGTGCTAGCGTCCTGAGTGTCGATCGGGCGCTCGATGCTGATCCGGTGGCGGAGCTTCCCGCTTTGCACGTGTCCTCGCTTCCCTCTGTTCCAACGCTCGGCGTACGCGTTTAGGCACTATACGCCGGAGCTTCGCGCACACCGCGCAGGTCATACGCCCAGGCCGGTGCGATACGGATACAACAGGTTCATCGCCGTCTTGTTCTCGCCGAAGCTGACGCCGGCTTCCTGGGTGCTGCGATTCTCGTAGGCGTTTTGCACGTGCATCAGGATGCCGAGCTTCACATCGGGCGGCAGCTGCGTGTCGAGGTCCGGTGGGGAGTTGCTCGAGCTGCCGAGGCTCGACAGCGGCCGGTTCAGCCACGTCGCCACGTGCGCTTCCGCCGCGTCGATGAGGAAGGCCACCCAATCATCGTCGTCGTTGACCTCGATGCGGCAATGCTTCTTGGCCTCGTCGAGGGTGAGGTAGGACATGTCAGGCCTGAGCGCAAATCGTGGGTCGTGTGACTACGCAGGCCTCGTCATCGCCCGCGGACTTCTGGTCGAGGATGTCGAACATCCGGCCCACCACCACCGGCGGCATAAGTTCGCCGACCAGGCGCTTCAAGCGCGAGACCTCGTCGACATCGAGCTCGACGTTCTCATTGGCCCCGGACTCGATCTTCACGGCCAGCGCGAAGGTCTTGTACTTCTCCTCGCCGGTTTTATCCGGTGCCTGCACCAGCACCAGCGTCGCGATGCTCTTGAAGGTGATCACGGCGCCGGCGCCGTCCTTCAGTGGCGTCTTGCCATCGATGTTATAGAGCGGCGCGTGCAGTGGGTACTTCATGTGGGCTAGCTCTCCTTGTTCACCAAGTAGGCGACGGCCTGCGCCAGCATCGAGAGCACCGGATACAACTGAGCGACCGTGGTCCGCGTGGCCAGGTACGTGTCGATTTGTGCCGGGGTTGACCCGCGCAGCTGGATAAACAGCGCATTGGCGACCAACGCTGTGCGCTGCGCCTCGGGGTCGACCGTGCGAATCACTATCGTGGTCATGTGGCTTGCACCGTGAACGTCGTTTCTTGCCGTGGGAAGTTCGAGAACACGAGCTGGTAGGAGCCAGCACTATCGGCTTGCAGCAGCAGCGAGCCGTCATTGACCACTATCGCAGCTCGGGGGAGTGCGTCGCCATCCTTGTAAATCTTGGCGACCGTGCCGGCCGGAATGTTGGTGATGGTCGCACCATCAACCGCGTCCGCCGTGATGCTGAGCTTATTGATCGCCAAGGCTGGTGCGAACACCGGCCGCGCTGTCTTCACTCCGCCCGGTGCGTACTCACTGGCCGGGCTGATAACACCGCTACCGAGCGCCCGCGCGGCCGCGCCATCACCGCGCTCCTCGTAAGAGCCGATCGCAAGCACTCGGCCGGTGGCGGTGTCGTAGTAGTAGAAGTTGATCATTGGCTCACACGCTGTAGTAAGGGATCTTGGCCGCCGTGCCATTGACGTTCGCCGTGAGATACCCGAGTGGCGTGGCGGGCAATGCCGCCGCACCGCCCGCCGCGCCGATGGTGGTCGCGGTGGTGGTATTGAACCGCACCGTGGTGGCGTTGATGGCCACCAACGCGGTGGAGAGGTCGAGCACGTTGGTCGCGTTGCAGCCGAGGCCGATCTGGTTGGTGCCGATGCGGTACAGACCACAGTCGGTATCAGCACTGAACGCCAGTCCGGGCAGTGCGACGGACCCGTCCTGTATGCGCAGTTGCGAAGTGGTACCCGAAATCGAGACTGGCTTGCCGGCCGTGGTGATGAGCGAGATTGCACCGCCCAGGCCAGCGCCGAGATAGTCGATCCCCTCGACTCGGATGTTGGCGCCGTTCGCGGCGTTGTTGGCCGAACCGCCGCAGAGAATCCAGCGGCCGCTGTCGGTCGTTTTCTTCATCTGGGCATCCGACACGGCCATGTCGATCCCGGTTGTGACCACGCGAATGACGTCGGTGCCGCCGGCCGCCAAGCCGAGCGCGTTGGCGCTGACGCGGTAAAGGCCGCAGTCTGGATCAGACAAGAACGAAAGTTCCGGAGCAGCGGCCGAGCCGTCCTCAAACAACCACTGGCCGCTCGAGCGCATCAGACGCACCGCAGTTCCAAGCGACGCCCCTGCATCGTCGCGGCGCAAAATATCAAAGTCGCTGCCAGCGTTGCTGCCCGCTTCTGCCGTCGCATTGACGCGCCACACCCAACGATTCACGCCTGCGGACTGCAACGAGATGTCGCGATTGCCGCCGGCGGCGGCATCGAAGGCAAACGCGGCGGAGTTTGTGCCGTCGCCGATGGTGACAGCGCGCGTGGTGCCGCCGAGTTGCACGCGCATCACCTGCACGCCGCCGCCCGCGAAAGCGAAGTTGTTGCCGGAGACCCGATACACGCCACTGTCGGTATCGGAGGCGAACGACCAGGCAGGTGCACCCACCGCACCGTCGACGGTACGCAGCACACTCGCGGTCTGAAAAAAGCCCGCAGATGAGATGCCATCGAGCATGTCTGCATCGAGGCCGGACCCGACACCGTCCACCGCCAATAATTTCGTGAGGACAACCGCCG
>Ga0193753_10001883_pt1 | contig 17265 bp, 3 predicted proteins | sample H1c2metaG_FD_144925 | JGI IMG/M metagenome (GOLD analysis project Ga0193753, IMG submission 144925) | Soil microbial communities from a riparian zone of the East river system, Colorado, United States - H1c2 | ecosystem: Environmental > Terrestrial > Soil > Riparian zone | place: USA: East River... | reverse complement strand
CGCCATTCTCATCTACAGTCGGACCCGTATCCGGTGAACTGTCCGGATCGATCTGGTCTGAATTCGTAACCTGTGCTGCATTGGTATAAATTAATCCATTGCCTGTGTTCACTGTTACTGTGATTGTCAATGTCTTGCTCGCTCCATTCGCAATGCTGCCGATCGTCCATAAACCTGATACATTGTTGTACGATGTTCCCGGTGTTGCAGTGTTGCTTACATAGGTATATGCGTTTGGCAACTGGTCTGTCACCTGTACGTTTGTAGCATCATTTGGACCACTATTCAATATGGTTATCGTGAACGTTAGCTGATTGTTTGCTGAATTAAATGTCCCTGCAGTTTTTGTAAGACTCAGGTCGGCTATGACTGGTGTGGCATTGTCTTCATCATCATCGTCTCCATTGCCATCTCCGTCTTCATCCGTTGTTGGTCCGGTGTTAGGATTACTATCTGGATCTAACTGATCAGAATGTGTGACCTGTGCTGCATTAGTGAAAATTAGTCCTATGCCTGTATTGACAGTTACCGTGATTGTCAGGGTGAAGCTGGAACCATTTGGCATGGTACCTATATTCCAGATCCCTGAAACATTATTATATGAACCCTGGCTTGCAACGCTGCTTACAAAATTATAAGCATTAGGCAGTTGATCGGTCACTTGAACATTTGTAGCCGTTGTCGGGCCACTATTTAAAACCGTTATCGTAAAGACTACTGAGTTAGTGAGTGAATTGTATACACCTGCTGTCTTGGTTAGGCTTAAGTCAGCAGTATTCAGACTGGCACTAGCCTCGTCATCATCCTGTATGCCATCATTGAGATCATCTACTGTGTCATTTGTTTCGGGATCACTATCGGGATCATATTGTTGATCTTCTGTGATCTGTGCTTTATTCAGATAATTTAATCCTAAGCCCGCATTTACTGTTGCATTGAGCAATAAAGTCGCACTTGCACCTACGCCGAGATTGCCTACCAGCCAAACCCCGGACACATTATTATATGATCCCTGGGTGGGTGAATTACTAACGTAAGTATACCCACTCGGCAATTGATCTGTTGCTTCTATTCCGGTTGCTGGGCTTGGACCATTATTCGTTACAATTACAGTAAACGTAGCCACATTCGTCATTGAATTGTAGCTGACTGTTTTGGTCAATGAGAGATCCGCACATCCGGTGATGGTTACTGTCGCCGTACAGGTTGATGAATTGAGACACGCATCAGTTACTGTGAGCACAACGACATTTGGTCCTGTATTGCTACATGAAAAATTAGAAGGGCTAACTCCCAATGTAACACTGCTGCATGCATCCATTGACCCGTTATTGACCTGTGCTGCTGTAATGTTGGCAAGACCTGTCAAAGGGTTGACAGATACAGTTATATTCTGAGTCTGACAGATGGGTGGAGTGATATCTCTGACTGTAATCGTCTGATTACATGTCGATGTATTTCCACATGCATCACTTATTGTCCATCTACGTGTCACTACAATAGGACAAGATCCCACAGCGACATCACTATAGGTTACCGAGGTAATGCCACAATTATCAGATGTATTACCATTATTAGGTGAGCTCTCAAAGACAGCTTCTGTTGTTGTGGTTACTGTACTTGAAAATCCAGGTGTTGTAATAGCCGCAGTAGTACATCCATCAATAATTCTTGCAATAGCGCAGGTGATGATCGTAGGTGCGGTGGGATCTATACTGGTCGTATAAACTTTAGTAGATGAATTGTTACATCCATCAGTTTCTGTAACAGTCACTGTAGCATTGCACGTACCAACAGTGCTTACCGTCTCAGTTATTGGACCACTACAATTGTCAGTAGCACTTGTGGCTGCCAATGCGGCTGCCTCTGCTGCTGCTACATTGGGATAACATGTGGCAATGGTTCCACTGATGATACCCGGAGGCGTGTTATCAATACGTGTATTATAAATAGTCGAAGATGAATTGCCGCATGCATCTGTTTCTGTCACTGTCACGACAGCACTACATGTGCCCACTGTACTGACCGATTCAGTTACTCCGCTACAGTTATCAGTTGCACTGGTTGCAGCTAAAGCTGCAGCTTCAGCTGCTGCGACAGTTTGAAAGCAAGCGGCTATTGTACCCGGTGTGTTCACCGGTGGAGTAATATCCCTTACCGTTATTGTCTGGTTACATGTGGATGTATTACCGCAAACATCACTGACCGTCCAACGACGTGTTACTACGATCGGGCATGTGCCTGTAGCTACATCACTGTACGTGACAGATGATATTGCACAATTGTCTAACGTATTTCCATTATTTGGAGATGCTTCAAAAACGGCCTCAGTTGAAGCTGTGGTTGTTGTGGAAAAACCGGGGGATGTAATTGCAGCTGTACTACATCCATCTATTGTTCTGGCAACCGCACAGGTAACTATAGAGGGACCTGCATTGTCTATACTGGTATTGTAAACAGTTGATGATGAGTTACCGCATGCGTCTGTTTCGGTTACGGTTACTACCGCATTGCAAGTGCCCACTGTACCGACTGTTTCAGTCACAGCACTGCAATTATCTGTTGCTGTTGTTGCGGCTGTAGCAGCGGCCTGTGCTGCTGCGACGGTTGGATAACAAGATGCTATGGTTCCAGGGGTATTCACAGGTGGGGTGATATCTCTTACGGTAATGGTTTGATTGCAGGTGGCAGTATTTCCACAGGCATCACTGACTGTCCATCGCCGTGTGACTACAATCGGACACGTACCGGCAGCAACATCTATGTAGCTCACATTCACCGGGGCTGTGCAATTGTCGGATGAATTTCCATTGTTTGGTGCACTTTCAAATACAGCTTCTGTCGAAGCTGCTGTTACAGTTGAAAATGCAGGATTCGTTATAACCCCGGTATTACACCCATCTATAATGCGTGCAACAGCGCAAGTTGTAATTACAGGTGAGGTGATATCCCTTACTGTTATTGTTTGATTACATGTGGATGTATTACCGCAAACATCACTAACCGTCCAACGACGTGTAACCACGATCGGGCATGTGCCTGTAGCTACATCACTATATGTGACAGATGATATTGCACAATTGTCCGACGTATTTCCATTATTTGGAGACGCTTCAAAAACGGCTTCAGATGAAGCTGTAGTTGTTGTGGAAAAACCGGGAGATGTAATTGCAGCTGTACTACATCCATCTATAGTTCTGGCAACCGCACAGGTAACTATGGAGGGTCCCGCATTATCTATACTGGTATTGTATACTGTTGATGATGAATTACCGCATGCGTCTGTTTCGGTTACGGTTACTACTGCATTGCAAGTGCCCGTTGTACCAACTGTTTCAGTTACAGCACTACAATTATCTGTTGCTGTGTTGCAGCTGTTGCAGCTGCCTGTGCTGCTGCGACTGATGGATAACATGCAGCTATTGTTCCAGGAGTGTTCACAGGTGGAGTGATATCTCTTACAGTAATGGTCTGATTACAGGTGGCAGTATTTCCGCAGGCATCACTAACTGTCCATCGTCGTGTGACTACAATTGGACACGTACCTGCAGCTACATCTATGTAGCTCACATTCACCGGGGCAGTGCAATTGTCGGATGTGTTTCCGTTATTCGGGGCACTTTCAAATACGGCTTCTGTTGAAACCACTGTTACAGTTGAAAATGCGGGATTTGTAATTGCACCGGTATTGCAACCATCAATTATGCGAGCTGCAGCACATGTTGAAATGAGAGGAGAAGTTATATCCCTGACAGTGATGGTTTGATTACAGGTAGATGTATTGCCGCAAGCATCACTTACAATCCATCTCCGGGTCACTACAATCGGGCATGTTCCGGATGCCACATCGAAATAATTTACACTTACCGCACTGCAATTATCTGATGTAACACCATTGTTCGGAGCACTTTCAAATACGGCTTCAGTAGATGCAGCAATAGTACTTGAGAATGCCGGATTTGTAATAGCCCCTGTGTTGCATCCATCAATTATCCGGGCTACAGCGCATGTGGAAATTAAAGGGGAAGTTATATCTCTTACAGTTATTGTTTGATTACATGTAGCTGAACTACCACAGGCATCGCTGATTGTCCAGGTACGCGTCACGATGATCGGACATGTTCCGGCTGCAACATCTTTATAAGTTACAGCTGTAATAGCACATGCATCAGATGTATTTCCATTGTTTGGTGCGCCTTCAAATATCGCTTCTGTTGAAGCAACGGTTGTGGCAGAAAAGGCCGGGTTCGTGATAGCTGCAGTATTACAACCATCTATTATCCTTGCTGCAGCACAAGTGGTTATTACAGGGGAGGTATTCGCCAAAACCGTGTAGGTAGCCATACATGTAGTTGTCAAAGGAGCACATTGACTTGTATATGTAAATGTGACTGTTTTTGTACCTCCGCAGAAATTAGGTGCACCGGTGCTGTTATTCGTTGTTGTACCATCATTGCAACCACCTCCGGATTTCACAGTAAGCAGCCAGGCTGCATAGTCTGCATCTACCTGTGCCTGGGTCATGCATGATACAGTTTTGTTTGACGGACATGTTAAACTAATAGCCCTGTAATCTTCCACTTCACCATTAGATGCAGTGGCTACAGACCGGTCATCAACACCTCCTGCAACATCATTCAGGGTGTTCGTTGTCATCCTGATCCTGAGATAATGACTTGCTGCACCTCCTCCTACTGTAGCAGTAGGCCAGGTCAATGTTCTGGAAACATTTACACTACCGGTCGGTACTGTATTGGAAGCAAATTCAGTCGCTTCAAATGTTCCATTACCATTGAAATCAATCCAACCATACAGATTAGCAGTAGAGCCAATTGTATTATTTAAATTATTAACCGTGACGGATACACTTTGGGGGCCGCCATCAGCAAAAGAAGGAACAATGCTGATACCATCTTCATCATCAGAAGTTGCATTATCATCCCCATTGGCCAGACTTGAAGGAGCGGAAGCACCTTCTGTATCTATAAGGGTCCCTATTTTCAAATGTGTACAATCCAGCGAATGTGATGGTGCACCGTATGTTGCAGGTGCATCTCCATAATCAGATTCAACAATCGAATTGAAGGATACCGAAATGATAAGGTGAGCGTCATTGGTTCCATTTGATTTTCCCGTGTCAAATCCATTAGCCACAAGTGTTGGAGTATGGCTTGCACTATGAGTTGTCGTACCTAAATATACATCAGTGTTGTTTACCCAAAGGTGATTAGAACCTCGTGGCTCTCCAGTGCTTCCCAGGTAGTCATCTGCATTCCCTCCCAGATAAGTTCCATAAATGCGGGATGTAAGATCATTATTGAATCCGGCAAAAAACATATCAAACCCTGAATTACCACCGGCTGTAAAAGAAGCATTAAAAAAAGTTTCTCCGTTTAGGTTCTGGGTAGAAAGTCCCGTCCCTCCAACGGTTCCGAATACCAGGAGGAAATTGGTTTGCACACCGGCACAGTTTGTCGTCGTGACTAGTTTAATACCATTTCCAAGATCTTCCGAAGCGGTTCCGTAGAACGTAGCAGCATAGGCCCCAGCACCACCTGTATCACCTACCTTGCCAACGATGATATCTGTACTTCCATTATGACTTACATCAAAGGCTCCGGCAGATGTAGGAAAACCGGTAGACACCGCTCCCGTCCAATAGATTGTCGTACCTACTAATTCCGCATCGAATATGCGGTCATCACCTGTACTTCCTAATTCATCTAAATAATTAAATGGAGTCAGACCATTGGTTTTTAAGACTCCCAAAATTCCGTCATTATCTGTTCCGGTAGATCGACCTGCTGCACTGTTCACTTCAGTAAGTTGGCCCGTACCAAAACCTGCGAATGCTACCCGGCCATCACCAAATAACTCCAGGTCATTAAAGGTTTCATTCCCTGCTCCTCCTACATATGTACCCCATGCCAGTGTATTGTATGAGTTAAATTTAGCTATATACATATCCGTTCCTCCTCCGAAACCGGTCTGTGCAACACCAGCAGAAATATAGCCTGCGGGTAAAGCAGCATTGACTGTCATACCCACTGTATAGGCATTATCAGCAGTAGCACGTAATGAGGTCACGCCAACTACTTCGTTTCCTGTTCCACCTAAGTAAGTTGCGTAATTCAGCGTGCCTAAGTCTCTTGAAAAAACCAAAACAAATCCATCGCCGCTTGAACGTGAATTGTCAAATGCTGTTGCTAAAGATGGTGGTGCCGCAGGAATAGGTATATCCGTATTTGTGACACCCCCTACAAAAACTGCATTTGCAGATAAGCTCAGCGCCTGGGCTACTATAAATGGAGAGTTAGTACCATTCAATGAACCCGGGCCATACAAAGTATAATCGACGAGGTCCGTACCTGAATTATTTATTCTGTACACTACAGCAGCTGTCGGATAAGCGGTAGCACCTTGAGTCTGGTTCGTAAATGTGATGCTATTCAAATATCCATTTGCATCATAAGGTGCGGCTCCTGTTGGAAAACTTTGGTTTGAACCTCCTGCACAGTATACCATTCCATCATTAGGATCAACTTGTGTAGCAAATAAATAGGCATCAAATGCTGCCAGGTTTGCATCTACGAATGTTCCCCATTTCAACACGGGATCGATTACCACAGGGTATCGTGGATCTATCACTGAATTGGTTATAAAACCAATAGTATTTTCTGACGTTTTTGAAAAAGCAAAATCAACTCCTGCTTTTCCGTTTTCAGTAACCTGGTATGATTCAGGAATATCAAATTTGATATCCGCAAACCTTAACCCCACTCTCAGGCTTCCATCCTGGTCGACGGATAATAAATCCTGTCCTTCAAAATGAAGCTTCACTTTATTGTAATCTGCTCCCGGATCCATCACCCAGTCAAATTCCATCGATCCGTCTGCATTACTATACAATCTCAGGTCAATGCCCGGGTATACATCTTCAAGTGTCAGGTCTTTCGCCGCTCTTACTCCGCTTGCCCAATTCGTTGGATCTGTTCCTAAGAAGTAATTAAATTTTGTAGCAAAAGCATCACCCAGCTTTATTCCGGGTGTAGGATTTGATCCTTCCATGTAAAGAGAAAAGGTATGGGTTCCAGTTATCATGGGCTCCATTTCTTCTTCCTCTTCTTCTTCCTCTTCTTCATGGGGCTGGTCAGCATCATGGTCTTCATACGCTTCATGTTCATGTTCTTCCACTAAAGTGTCCTTCAGGGCTACAAAGCGTATGCGGCCACGTTCGATATATACCGAACCATTGCTGCTTTCAAAATAATAAAGGACATCTTTATTGCCAAGTTGTCCCTTGTTTTCCATGAATCGAATCGTCTTCGCATTTTCTTTAAGCGTGTTTCTGACGCGTTCGTCCATTTCCTTTTTTTCATTTACTTTTTCCTGGGTCTGGGATTGTGTAAATGCATTGTTCATGAGGGTAACCATGAGACAACAAAAAAGCAATATTCTAACAGTTGATTTGTTTGATCCTGTTTGAGTTTTCATTAGTTCTGATTTGTGGGTCTAAAAGGGTGATAATTGTTTGGTGTGTTCTTATCCTAATTTCATGATTTTATTTTTAATATGAAAAGATGGCCAAAAGGCACAAAACATAAGTTCATTGATTTTATTTATTCACATCCTGCAGTGCAATTCTGTCGTCTGGTGAATAAATGCAATCAATAACCGGTTTTCTTAAAACCACTAATAAGCCTACCTGCTATGCACAAAGAATTTGATGGTGCATTGCAAAACGGAATATATAGGGACACAGCCTTAATCGGTAGCGATGTACCTAAATCAATAGAACTTGACTTGGTGATGAAATAATGAGGGTAATGAATAGTGAGGGAAAAGGGGTTCAATTGACTCAGGGGTTTTAAAAACGGTTTATTAAAAATAAATAAAATCCTACGACAAAGTTAGAAATAAGAATCAAAAATGGTGACATATATGCCTTACAATGCTATGTCTAAATAGCTATAATTCATATATTTATATATATTATTATTTATTAACCATGTTTTTGGTGAAAATCCGAAAGAAACTGATTTGATTAGGTTCTCGTGTAATTCAAGGAAATGGCCCCCGTAAATGGATTACCTGACAAGACCTTTAGATGACCAGACTTTCAGGATAAAATCTATCCCGAAGGATGGGTTTGAGTTTGAAATTAATTCCTGGGCACGCTTGTAAATTTTCCATTGTTTCTTTCCCAGACTACCCGATCATTAAAATTGGTATCCGCATTGAGATTATAATCACCTATCCTGTAAAATCCAACAGCTCCGTTTTGTGATTCCCAAAAAGAACGGTCATCGAAATTGATATCTGTATCTGCATTCAATGAAAGAGCTTGATTGCCATTTCCTGCATACATAGCAAATCTACCGGAGAGGATTTCTTTCTCCCTGGCAAAAAGATTAAGACCCGCAAAGATAGGATTTTCCCAACTCTGCTGAAAACGGAAATCATACGAAAGCTTATGATTGATAAATGAGACACTGCCATTCGACATGACAAGGAGATGATTTCGATGTTCGATCACCAGGTAATAGTTTGAATTCTCGCTGACGCTGCAACAATTTAAAGGTTTGACAAATTGTATCGTTCCATCTTTATGAACTAAGGCAGCCACCTGGCATATCGGTCCTCCGGTACCGGCAGAATCTGTTCGCAGGCTTACCAGGATCCAATCCACCACTGTAGCCGGATATCCTGCATTGGAATTTAAAGGATTACCACCAGAATCAAATAAGGCCCCTTCTGTCCCGAAATAATTCCATGGGGCTATATTATAAGGTTGCCCGGGAGGAGAATATTTATTTCCTGCAAATAGATCTATAAGGAGCTGCCCCGGCAATACTCTCAGGTCATTCAATGTGGTCCTCATAGGCAAGGTATACGTGACTCCTCCGCTGGCATTTGCAGCGGCTCCTTCAAGATATACCCAGGATTCAATCGTAAAACATGGCTTGGTGATCATAGCAGTACATGTCGCCGTATTTCCACAATCATCCGTTGCAGTAAACGTAATGACGAGACCTCCCTGGCAGGTGAATGCAGGAATGCTTGTCCCATCATAGCTCGTAGTGATCGATACATTCGCATCACATACATCTGTTGCAGTTGCCGTAGCTATCCATGCATTAATAATCGATACATAATTCGTACCCGGATCGCAATTCAATACCAGGTTTCCGGGACAATTTATCTGGGGAGAAGTGTTATCAATTACGGTAATCGTTTGAGTGCATGAGGCGGAATTTCCACAATCATCCGTTGCAGTCCATGTCCTGGCCACATTAGAACTTATTGCGCAGGAACTTAGGATAGTTCTGTCTGCATGTGTGATTACAACCGATGAATCGCATACATCCATGGCCATGGGAGTGCCAAATACAGGAGTGGCCTGACAATTAATAGTCGTGTTAGCCGGACAGAAAGTAAAAAATGGCACTGTAGTGTCCGTGACATTTATCACCTGCTGACATGTAGAGATATTTCCACAGGAATCGCTTATCTCCCAGGAACGAGTGACAACGATAGGACAAGAACCCGTAGCTACATCATGATACATCACAGAGAAAATTCCGCAATTATCAGAGGTATTCCCATTATTTGGAGTGCTTTCAAAAGCCAGTTCGCTTGAAGCCAGTGAGACAACGGAAAATGAAGGGTTTGTGATCACGTTTGTATTACAACCTTCTATTGTGCGGGTCGCTGCACAAGACGTGATCAAAGGTGGTGTACCATCTATCCTTGAATGGTAGGATGTAACATTAGCATTACCACATCCATCTGTTTCTGTTACTGTCACCGTAGCGTTACAAGTGCCGGAAGTGTTTGCTGTTTCTGTTATCGGTCCACTGCAATTGTCTGTTGCGCTGGTAGCTGCCATAGCAGCTGCTTCAGCGGCAGCAACTGTTGGATAACATATTGCAATCGTTCCACTTGTAATGGCTGGTGAAAAGTTATCTATTTTCGTGTTATACGAAGTTGATGATGAATTGCCACAGGGATCAGTCTCTGTGATTGTCACTACTGCATTGCATGTACCCAAAGTGGATACTGTTTCAGTGATTGTGCCGCCACAATTATCTGTTGCAGTTGCGGCTAATAAAGCTGCAGCCTGTGCTGCTAATGCAGTTGAATAACATGAAGCTATAGTACCTGGTGTTATTGTCGGAGGGGTGATATCTCTCACGGTAATCAGCTGATTGCATGTAGCTGTATTACCACAGGCATCCATTACGGTCCAACGACGTGTCACAAGGATCGGACATGAGCCTGTTGACACATCCTTATATGTTACTGTGGTGATACCGCAATTGTCAGAAGCATTTCCATTATTTGGCGCACTTTCAAAAACCAACTCTGTGCTTGCCACTGTGTTGGATGAAAATGCAGGGTTGGTAATTGAACCTGTATTGCAGCCATCAATGATTCGATTTGCGGCACAGGCGGATATTACAGGCAAGGTCTGGTCAGTAATTGTAAAAGTCTCAGCACAGGAATATTGTTGCTCAAGCAAATCACGTATTCCGTCATTATCAGTATCATGCCATCCATAATAGGTATGCGTTACAGAAAGATTGTTACAAAGAGATCCGGCAGAGGAAGTACTTACCTGATACTTAATATTACAATTGTTACCTGTGAGGAGGAGTGTATCGAAAACCAGGCTTGGCGGACTTAGTGGAATCGGAGCATTGGCAGCACTGCACCCATTGACAGTTCCACTTCGCAGGGCATTATTATCACAAGTCAGGACGACCACACAGGCACATGATATGAAATGGAGAGTAATCATATCCATTGCAGAGGAACAGATACCTGTTACGGTGATTTTCAAAGTGACCGTTCCTAAAATAAAATCTAAAGCACTTGGTGTATAAACTGCATCCTCATTCGTCTGTGTTCCATTGAAGCTTCCGGTACCGGTAGTAGTCCATAAAATTGTTCCATTTGTCGCAATGGCTGAAGCAGTAAAAGATGAGCCCGAACAAACATTTGTATTTGCAGGACCTGCATCAGCTGAGGGAGTAGCTACCTGCACATTTACTGTCGAAGAGCATGTGGAGGTATTACCACATTCATCAGTAACTTTTAAAGTCACGTTGTTATTTCCCAGGTTGGCACATGTGAACGAATTTGGATTGACCGATAATGATCCGTTACATCCGGTTGTCGAGCCATTGTTTACAAGTGACGGAGATAAAGTTGCAACGCCCATGCTATTTAATTGAACACTTGCATTCTTGCATATAGCTAAAGGCAAGGGAGGAGTAACTTTAATATTCTGGTTGCATTGTCTGAACTCAATCGTATCACCATTTGCATCAAGAAAGTATAAAACATATTTGCGCATGAAATTCACACCTGCAGGATTGTTGCAAAAATTAACATCTCCCACATCTGTATGTGATAATAACATGGAGATGCCTGAACAGGTAGAAATATTCGTAAATACACTGGAAGGATTCGTGAAAGGTGCCGGCACATCTGCCTGACATCCCGAAAAATTAATATTTGGAAGATTACAAACCGGGAGCTGGCTGCAGGGCGGCGGCACAGAACACAAATCACAGATTGAAATATGAGCTCCGGAATTAATACAAAAAAAGAGGTGAATCGTATCTACATTAAATGGAAACGTAAATGTGATTAGTGTCTGGGAACCCCCATTTGATAATTGATAGCAGACATCATTAATATACGCAAAAGATGCATCAAGCTCACCTGTACAACCACTTCCCTGGCCTACATGTAAATTGAATTGTTGGGTTAGTGAAAAGGGAGGCCGGTAAACGATGAATTCATGACAATTTAGACTTCCATTTTCACAAGTATTCTGGTTGGATTCAACCTCTCCATCAAGATTAATACTTCCTGTTCCACAAGCCGGCACAGTAGAAATATCAACCAGGGTTTGGTGCGGAATATCACATGGTGTCACCGGGCAAAGCTGGCATACAACTATTGGTGACCAAATGATCAGCGCCGCAAACAAAAGCAAAATCTTCAGGCAGTTGTATATTTTTATTTGATCCAAAATTGCGAAGCTGAACAAATTCGTTATTGTAGCCTTGAGTCGGCAACTTAGAATTCTACGCTGATGAATGGAATTTTTTAACCGGATGATGATTGGAGGAAGCATCTTTTTCTAATGTGATTATTTTAAAAGATGAATGGATTGCGATTCTTCGCGAATATGGGGAAAGTCAGTTTTAAATAATTTACTGACGGCCTGGAAGCTGCAGGATAAAAAAAAACCGTAAAGAATATGCCAGGGTTCTTAGCCAAATGCTTAAGCCAAAATGGAATGTTTCTGCATGATAAATCCAAAAAATATTTATGGACTGAGGATGAAGATGCTCCAATCATGCAGGTTGAGAGATCGCCATCCCGCTGAGCATATTTAAACCTGACTGAGGTAAGGTTAAATGAAGTCATTTTCAATTTTGAGTTCCCTGTGCGTAATAAGTTTTCCTATTACAACTTTCACATCAAAATTAGAGAATATAAATAACAAAGTGTTTTACAGATACAACATACCAAAATGTATATTAATCATATTATCAATTATTTATATATAAAAATTATATCCTTAAACGAAAATAATGTCCTCTGTAATAATTCATAGTTGGAATTACATACCTGAGAGGAACCGGAAAGATGGATAACAAGTTGCTCAAAAAGCAGAGACGCGATAAGTCGCGTCTCTGCTTTTTGAACAATGTACAATTCAATTGATCATTTAATTTCTCGGCACACTGGTAAACTTACCATTGTTTCTTTCCCATGTAATCCGGTCGTTGAAATTTGTATCCCCGTTGAGGTTATAATCTCCGTTCCTGTATTGACCAACCTGTCCGTTTTGGCTTTCCCAGTATGACCGGTCATCAAAATTGATGTCCGTATCTGCATTTAAGGATGGAGTTTGATTTCCATTCCCAGCATACATTGCGAAGGTGCCTGGAATGATTTCCTTCTGCCGTGCAAAAAGGTCAAGACCTGCGAATATCGGATCTTCCCAACTTTGGGTATTACGGAAGTCATAGGTCAGCTTATGGCCTACAAAAGTTAAGATACTATCGGACATTACGATCAAGTGGTTTCGATGTTCAATGACAATATAGTATGAAGTGCCTTCAGAAACGCCACAGCAATCAAGAGGTTCGACAAATTGTATACGTCCATCTTTATGCAGTAAAGCTGCTGCCTGGCAGGCCGGGCCTCCTGTACCAGCTGAATCCAAACGAATGCTTACCAATACCCAGTCTGTCACTGTTGCTGGATAACCGGCGTTTGCAAACATTGGATTTCCTCCGGAATCAAACAAGCTACCTTCTGTTCCAGGATAATTCCATGGAGCAATGCTGTAAGGCTGACCGGCTGGTGTATACTTATTCCCCAGGAATGGATCAACAAGTGTTTGCCCTGGCAATACCCTGAGATTGTTCAGTGTAGTCCTCATCGGTATTGTATAGGACGGCAATCCATTTGGATTTGTTGCTGAACCTTCCAGGTATACCCAGGACTCAATGGTAAAGCAAGGTTTGGTAATGGTGCTTGTACATGTCGCGGTATTGCCACAATCATCTGTTGCTGTAAATGTGATCACAAGACCTCCCTGACAGGAGAAATCCGGAATACTCATTCCATCATAATTGTTTGAGATCATAACATTTGCATCACACATATCTGATGCAGTAGCAGTTGCGAGCCATGCATTTATGAGTGCCGGGTAATTTTGACCTTCAGCACAAGTCAACACAAGATCAGCCGGACAATGAATAGCAGGTGCAATGGTATCCTGAACAGTTATGGTTGCACTGCAGGAGGCCGAATTGCCACAATCATCCACAGCAGTCCATGTCCTGGTGATGCTGTATTCTGCAGGACAATTACCCTGAACAGTAACATTTGCAAACGTGATCATCACTGAAGGATCACATGCATCTGATGCTGTCGCTATTCCAAATTGAGGAACAGCCGGACAATTGATGGTAGAACTCGGCGGGCAGAATGTAAAGAATGGTGCTGTAGTATCCGTCACATTTATTGTCTGATTACATGTTGCGGTGTGGCCACAAGCATCACTAACAGTCCATGTACGTGTAACAACAATTGGACAAGTTCCCAAAGCCACATCTATGTAAGTAACCGAGGTAATGCCACAGGCATCTGAAGCAACACCCAGGTTAGTGGCATTTTCAAATACCGCTTCACTGGAATTGGCTGTTATTGCTGAAAAAGCAGGACCTGTGATCGCACCTGTATTGCAACCTTCAATAGATCTTGTTACAGCACAAGAAACAATCACCGGAAAAGTCGTATCGTTTACGCTGATCGTCTGGTTACATGTCGCAGTATTTCCGCATGCATCTCCTATTGTCCATGTTCGGGTAACTACAGTCGGACATGTACCGGCTGATACATCGATATACATAACCGTTGTGATTCCACATGCATCAGATGCACTTCCCAGGTTAGTTGCGTTTTCAAACACAGCTTCGCTAGACAGAGCTGTTGTTGCTGAATAAGGTGGATTAGTAATTGCCCCGGTGTTGCATCCTTCGATCGTGAGTGTCACGGCACAAGCTGTAATCGTTGGACTTGTGGTATCGTCTACAATTATCATTTGATTACATGTAGATAAATTGCCACAGGCATCCCGTACTACCCATGTCCTGGTCACTACCGTAGGACATGTGCCTGATGCAACATCAGAATAGAATACTGCGGTAATACCACATGCATCTGAGGCATTGCCACTATTCGGTTCATTTTCAAAAACAAATTCACTTGATAATGCTGGTACAGCTGAATATGGTGGATTTGTTATGGCTTCGACACTACATCCTTCGATCGTTCTTGTTACAGCACAGCTCACGATGGTTGGCGCGGTTGTGTCATTCACATTGATCGTCTGGCTACATGTTGAAGTGTTTCCACATCCATCTCCTATCGTCCATGTACGTGTCACTATGGTCGGACAGGTACCTGCTGCTACGTCGATATATGTAACTGTTGTGATTCCACATGCATCAGAAGCACTTCCAAGGTTTGTTGCATTTTCAAACACAGCCTCACTGGAGACCGAGGAAATTGCAGCATATGGTGGATTTGTTATGGCTTCTACATTACATCCCTCGATCGTCCTTGTAATTGCGCAAGTAACAATAACCGGAGGCGTTGTATCATCTACAATGATTGTCTGGTTACATGTCGATGTGTTTCCACATGCATCTCCTATCGTCCATGTACGTGTCACTACTGTCGGACATGTGCCAGCTGCTACATCGAGGTAAGTAACTGTTGTGATTCCACAGGCATCCGAAGCACTTCCAAGATTTGTTGCATTTTCAAACACACCTTCGCTTGATAGAGCGGATATGGCAGAATATGTAGGATCTGTAATTGCTTCAAGACTGCATCCTTCAATTGTCCTTGTCACTGCACAAACTGATATAGTTGGTGCAGTAGTATCATCTACATTGATCGTCTGGTTACATGTCGATGTGTTTCCGCATGCATCACCTATCGTCCACGTACGTATCACTACCGTCGGACATGTGCCTGCTGCTACATCGATATAGGTCACTGTTGTGATTCCACATGCATCTGATGCACTTCCAAGGTTAGTTGCATTTTCAAACACAGCTTCACTCGAAATTGCCGTTGTCGCAGAATAAACAGGACCTGTAATGGCACCAACGTTACATCCCTCTATCGTTCTGGTCACAGCGCATGCCGTAATTGTAGGTGCAATAGTGTCATCAACATTGATTGTTTGCGCACAAGTTGAAGTGTTTCCACATGCATCTCCGATCGTCCATGTCCTGGTTACTACTGTCGGGCATGTGCCTGCTGCTACATCTACATACAGTACTGTTGTGATTCCACAAGCATCTGATGCATTTCCAAGGTTGGTTACATTTTCAAAAACAGCTTCTGAAGATGCAGCTGATACTGAAGAGAATGGAGGATCTGTTATTGCTCCGGTATTGCAGCCCTCAATTGTTCGCGTTACAGCACATGCTGTAATCGTTGGACTTGTGGTATCGTCGACAATTATCATCTGGTTACAGGTAGATAAATTGCCACAGGCGTCGCGTACTACCCATGTCCTGGTTACTACTGTCGGACAAGTACCTGATGCAACATCAGAATAGAATACTGCAGTAATGCCGCACGCATCTGATGCATTACCACTATTCGGTTCATTCTCAAAAACAAATTCACTTGATAACGCTGGTACAGCTGAATATGGTGGATTTGATATGGCTTCTACATTACAACCTTCGATCGTTCTTGTTACAGCACAACTTACTATCGTTGGTGCTGTGGTGTCATTGACATTGATCGTCTGGTTACAGGTAGATGTGTTTCCACACGCATCTCCTATTGTCCATGTACGTGTTACCACTGTAGGACAAGTGCCTGCAGCTACATCAATATAGGTCACTGTTGTGATTCCACATGCATCCGATGCACTTCCAAGGTTGGTTGCATTCTCAAACACTGCTTCACTGGAAGCAGCAGTAATGTCAGAATATGGTGGATTAGTAATCGCTCCGACATTGCAGCCTTCGATTGTCCTTGTTACACCACAGTTTACAATCGTTGGTGCGGTTGTATCATCTACATTGATCGTCTGGTTACATGTCGATGTGTTTCCACATGCATCTCCTATCGTCCAAGTTCGGGTCACTACAGTCGGACATGTTCCTGCGGCTACATCGATATACGTAACCGTTGTGATTCCACAGGCATCCGACGCACTTCCAAGATTCGTTGCATTTTCAAATACAGCCTCACTTGATGGAGCACTAGTTGTTGAATATGGTGGATCAACAATAGCTCCCGTGTTGCAGCCCTCGATCGTAAGTGTCACTGCACAAGCCGTAATCGTAGGACTCGTAGTATCATCTACACTTATCATCTGATTACAAGTCGAAATATTTCCACAGGCATCACGTACTACCCATGTCCTGGTGACAATGGTTGGACATGTACCTGACGCTACATCAGAGTAGAATACTGCAGTAATACCGCATGCATCTGAGGCATTACCTCCATTTGTCTGGTTCTCAAACACTGCTTCACTCGTCAGTGCAGGAACTGCAGAAAACGGAGGATCAGTTATAGCTCCTACATTACAGCCTTCGATCGTTCTTGTTACAGCACAGCTCACAATCGTTGGTGCAGTTGTGTCATTTACATTGATCGTCTGGTTACATGTCGATGTGTTTCCACATGCATCTCCTA
>Ga0193753_10001881_pt1 | contig 17284 bp, 14 predicted proteins | sample H1c2metaG_FD_144925 | JGI IMG/M metagenome (GOLD analysis project Ga0193753, IMG submission 144925) | Soil microbial communities from a riparian zone of the East river system, Colorado, United States - H1c2 | ecosystem: Environmental > Terrestrial > Soil > Riparian zone | place: USA: East... | reverse complement strand
CACTTTCATACAGGGCGCCCCTTGGACAAACCACCAGCTTGCATTTGATAAACCCTTTCCATTTCAGCCATAAAGGATAAACCACAAATTTGGGAGAAAACAGGTGGTTCAGGTATATAAAATCCGGCTTAACAGCCGCTACTGCTTCCCTTATCTGCTTAAGAACCGGCTTCCTGGTTTCAGCATAGTAAACCATGAAATCATTACTGTCAGCTGCTGTCCATTTACCGGCTATGATATTTTTATAAGGTTCCGTTTCACCCAGGTCAGTATCAGACGTAAATACATACAGCGAATAATCCTTCTTCATTAAATGAATAAAATTCAGACAGGAAGCAATAGGGCCCCCTGCTTTATAACCAGGACTAAACCAATCAATAAATACAAGGAGTACAGGTTTTGTGTGCAAAGTTTACTTTATAAAGCTTATGGCAGTATTGCAATCGCCGGCAGACACGCGTGAGATATAGATGGTGGTAGTACCCGTTTTGCCAGCCATGTATTTCCGGGGCATTGCATTACGATCGTCTGCCAGCATTTCAGGAAAAAAACTATCTGGTTTTACATTTCCGCGTATTACATCTTCCACGGTTAAAATATAATCGCATAATTTATTGCCGGGAATAAAACATTGTGTAGTGAGCCCCATAAAAGCGCCCCTGTAATTAACATTGCTGGTAACGGATGTAAGGGGGTTGAGCGCATGATAAAAATGGATATTCCAAAATAGTAAATCCAGTTGCGGGTTGTTTTTTTCTATAGTAACACCCCCCTGCACATACATGTTTAATAAACTGATTTTCCCGGAAAATTTATTCACGGAAATGGTTGTATTGCTGTCTGCTCCGCTTGGGGCCACCATGGCGCCGTCAATGGTAATCCTGCCGGATCCGGAAAAATCAAGGGGCTTTCGTATTGAACCTTCCCACCAGCAATCTTTCATAACGGCTATGGCATTTTTATCTGTTGCAAGACCCGCATACTGCCCTCCAAAACAATACAGCCGGGCCGTACCTGCACCCTTTTGTACCAATGGCCCACCTGTTATTAATTTACCGTCTGAAAAAAAGGAATTGGATTCCTGGATATAGAGATAATCCACCCCATCTGCATGAATGGAACGGTGCGAATTTGTATACAGCTGTTCAATAAAAGCCTGGGAACCCGGCTGATCGGCATTGGTGACCCGGATACCATCTATACCAGCCATGGTATTCGTAAACTTGTTTAACTGCATATCCCGGATGACGATATTTGAAGGGCCCTTTATATTCAACAATGCCTTACCTTTTGGAAAAGATGCGGAAGGCATCAATATGGATGCATCTATATACCCGTCACCAACCAACTGTATGTCTGCATTTTCAGCTATTAACAAGGGCTCTTCAAGGGTATACACGCCCATAGGAAAATACAGAATTGTTTTTTTTACACCAATCGCCCGGTTAATCAGTTCCTGTATTTTTTTGGAGCCGGCACCTGCGGGCACGGTAATAATGGTACGGTTGATCATCGCGGGCAACTGATCCTGGTTACTGATAAATACAGCAGCACCCGATGGCTTAATGGGTGTTCCGTAGCTATCCTTAATACCATACATCTTATGAACGGTACTACTTACAAATTTTACGGGGATTTTGTTTTTATAAATATTATTAAGCGAAAGGACTTCACTACTGCCGGACGCCCATGTACCTGTTTCAATAAACGAATGTACCGTTGTATCTTTTGCTATATCAAAAACATTATCAATTGCCGTTATTTTACCCAGGTGATAAGAAATAATGGGTATTAGTTTAGGCGCTATTACGGTATTATCCTGAAAAATCCGTTTAAACGGATTTGAACTGGCGCCCTGGTCATATGAAAAATGTGCATTGTTCTCACTGTAACAACCCCTGATGGATGTATAATAACTGTTTGTATTTTCTGTATCTGAATAACAACTATTAAAATACGATCGGTACAGATGGTAATTGCCTGAGTTGCACTTAACTCCAAAACTGCATTTTATAAACCTGCAGTCCCAAACCCAGTAATCAAGGGCGTTATAACCCCTTATTTGTATGCCGTTTTCACAACTATTAAAAACACAACGGCGGATAGCACATTCTGCGTCCATATTGCCGGTTCCTTCATCTGGAAACGTGCCGGCATTGATGCCATACTTTAAGCCGCCGTTAAACACATTATCAGCTATTTCAATGCTGGTAGGCGCTGAACTTTCGCTTTTTTCGTCTTTTTCGCGGGCTTTCCAGTGGATGCCCAATGCTTCTACATTTTTGTGCCCATTGGCATCCCATGTTAAACGGCTTACTTTAAAGTAGGCAGTTCCGTTGGCCAGGAACATATTGGCTCCATCGGCACCGTTCCATTTAACAATAGTTGTTAGCGGTGATTCTCCAATGAAACTTACCCCAACCTTACCTTTCAAATTAAGCGTTGCAGAAATATTGTAAACCCCGGCTGGCAGGTAAATAACCATATATGCCGCTTTACCGGTATTATAATTGATGACTGGTTGCGTCAGTGAATCAAGCGCGCGCTGGATGGCTTTGGTATCGTCATCTTTTCCATTTCCTCTTGCGCCAAAACGTGTTTTTATGTTGGCCCAGCCCGGCAATGGCCCGTTGAACTCCTCCAGCGGTTGCGCAAAGACTGCAGTAACCGGCGTTACAATAAAAAATAACCAAGTAAAAAAATGTTTCAAAAACTTCATTCCGCTATATTAAAATTTTACCACTGCTGATTACCCGGCTATACAGCCATCTGCACAGGGCTTTTAGAAAATTCCCGGTAAAGGTTCAAATAGGTTCCGGCAATATTTTCCAGGCGGTACAAGCCGGCATTCTTCAATCCTTCTGCCACAATAGCTGCACGGAAACCGTCATCTTCGATCACTTTTATGATGCCATCCCGTATTGAATCTATGCTGTAAGGATCAACAAAACAAGCTGCCTGGCCGGCTACTTCTTTCATGGGAGAAATGTTGCTGGTAACCACGGGACGTCCGGCAGCGTTGGCTTCAATTATAAGCATCCCAAAACCTTCGTACAAAGAGGGGAATAATACAATGTCTGCATGAATGTATCTTTCCACCAGTTGTTCCAGCGTAAGTTCAAAAAACACTTGCGCCTTAATATTATTCGTATCAATAAACAATTGCTGTGCTGCAGAAATTTTCCCGACGATATGCAGGGTGCAGGTTAACCCGGTAATGGCTTTTAAAATCCGGTCAAGGTTTTTATTAGCGGTTGAACCAATAAACAGCAACACTGGGTTTTTTTTGTTAAAAATGGCCGGTTTATATACAAAAGCATCATTCACAAAATTACTCACCACCTTTAGTTTATGCTGCCCGTAGCCGATCTTGCTGATAAGATCGGCTTTTGTTTTTTCTGAAATAACGGTTATCAGATCAGCCTTACGCATGGGCAATTCATACCAGAGCATCCTGAATATCCAGTACTTCAGGTTCCATTTAGAATATTTTTCCAGTAAAACACAATCATGAATGGTTAATACATTCAGGTTTTTGCGGCTGCAGCCCAGTATTGCATAATGGATATCGCCCGTAATATGATTAACGCTGCGCTGGTAAGCTTTCACATAAAAAATATTTCTAAAAAAATTAACCGGGCTTAAAAAATAAGGAACTTCTGCCAATTCTGATGATGATCCTGCAGGCAGCCTTTTCCGTACATTATCAGCAATGGCTGCAAACAGCTGTTCAATGCTGAAATAAGCAGGGTATTTTTTGCGCAGGAAGAATCTGATATCCATATAAACCGGGCCTTTAAATAACTGCTTTTTGTTAAAAAGAATGGGCGGAATGCATACAGCCTGTAAAGGCAAAATCAACAACAGGCATACCTGTATATAGGTCAGGAGGATGCCTGCGCAACCACTTGTTTGGCGGCATATTTACCAGTTTGTTTTTTTGCTTTGCCAAACCATTGCGGCAGTGCGATATATAATAACCACACAAAGAATACCGATTTAAACACTGAATTAAATATCTGCAGGCTATCAGTTTCTGCAGAACTGATTACCTGGAAAAAAAATACCGGTAGCCAGCAAATCAGCAGGGGTATATTTCTTGTTATTTTAAAGATCATCAGGTATACCCACCTGATAAAAAAACCCAGCAGTGCCATATAAATAATTCCCCCCTTTATTCCAAAACTGCCATATGCCTCACCCAAGGGGCCTACATTGGTAGACCATCCCCTGATAATCCTGCCTGCGTAGTACTCCATATTAAATTTACCTCCCGCCTCGGGTTTATCCGGCCATAAAAATCTGGGCACAAAAGCTGAAGCAAATACAGTCCCCAAACGATTGCCACCGTCATATGGTTTACTGGCAGGTATCCTTTTCATTACCAGTGAAATATTAAAGCCCTGGTTGGAACGCAGGTATAAAGGGAAAAAAGCGTTGGTTTCAATTAACGCATCCCCTTTTTGCAGATTATCAATAAAAAGATTCACAAATAATAAAGCCTTGTTGCCGGTGTAGTTAGATTTCCAGACATATTTCCTGTACGATGCCTTTACGTTTTGCAGCACAATTAAAAAAACAACAGCGCTTACAAATACAAGTATTTTTTTTAAAAAAGATGTTTTACTGCCCAGGAAAAAAAATGAAAAAAGCGTTATGCCCATATACGCCACAATTGTAAACATACCCAATGAGAGTGCATTGGCAAAAATAGAAATGCTGAATAATAAAATAACGGGTATTTTATAGCGGAATTTAGGGCAAAAATATATATACATGAACCCCGCAAAACTGGCAAAGTAAAAAAGATTAGAAAAGAACTGCAGGCCGGCAGGCAAAAAAGGGGTTATTATCGACACTACAAAACCAATACAAAGTATGATGATTCCATACCGGTAATTGTTAGCAAGTATATCCCGGGTTTTCTGAATTGCTTGCCGTATACCTCCGCCGCTATCAGCTCCATTTGCCAGTGGCCATGTAATGGCTAAAGAAAATATAGTAATAGCAGGCAGGTTAAAAGCATAATATTCTGCCTTGGGGACCAGCATATATCCAACCCATATCCGTGAAAGATGGTTTTCTATCGTGTAAAAATCATACCCTATCCATGGCATGATAAGGCATGTAAATACGTAAAAAAAAGCAATGGACTCCCTTAGTAAAATGCCATTACCCAATTTTTGAATCATCCATATTATCAATATTGCACTGATAGCAAAAATCAAATACCCATACCAGTCAGTTGTTAATGAAAATACTGCAATGATAAACAACAGTATGGAAAAAAGATATCGTTTCATTACTATCATATATTCAACCTTTCAAAAACATAGTGAACAGGCCTCAGAAATTTTATATGCCCGCACCATAAAAATCCAAAGACATAAATTTCACACTAAAAACCCATTATTAATCCTAAAAATATAAACATCGCTCCTTTTGTTAAAAAAGGACCGGCTTTCATTGATTGCTTTCTTCATTAAATAAAACTGCCTGGCAATATATTTGGGAGATGAATTGAGTACTTCAAGGTTTAAAATGCATGACCTGAACAACTTTACAAAATCACCTGCGTTGATTTTTCCATTTCCTTTATTCGTCCGGTAACCCAGGGCCCAGGCTTTCATACATTTTTCGCGGGTAATCCAGTAATCTTCAGTTCGTAAATCACAGCCACCCGGAATTTTTTCATCATGAAACACTTTTACCAGCGGCACAAACCAATGCGTCATTCCCTTTTTCCGCATTCTTAAAAAAAAATCCCGGTCCTCCGCTGTCCTGGCGAATTCAAATAAAAAATCATCAAACCCACCTGTTTGAAAATAGGCATCCCTTCTGAAAAAAATAGCCGCACTGATGGTATCAGTAATTGAAAATATTTCATTGTTGGCAGGATGTGCAGTAAGATATTTGGTTCTGGCATAGTTTACTGCAGCTCCCTGTCCTTCATCATTGTAGACAAGCGGGGAAAAACTATCAATATTCTTAAACTGTATAAAAATATCAATACCCTGCCGGCAGAAATCCTTTTCAGGAATAAGGTCATCATCAATAAAAAGCAAATAAGGGGCGGTTGATGCTAAAAAACCCCTGTTGCGTGCATCTGATGCGTTGGGTTTTTCCTGTTTAATCCATTTAGCCCTGCCCAGGAAAGCGTCCATCGTATCGCCAAAATAGTTACCAGGGTTCTGGTCTATTACAATAACTTCAATACAGGCGGTCTGTTGATTAAACAATATCTCCAGCAGCTTTTTTAAGCTCCCGGTTCTTTTGTAAGTGGGTATTATTACAGATAATTCCGGATTCATCTTCTATTATCTGTAATCATTTTGTTATAAAATGTTTCTATTTCCTTTTCATGTGCAACTACCTCCTGAACAGATGAATTGATATTATCAATTTTATTGAACGGCGGAATGCCCAGTAAATTAAAATCAATTGCTGTTTTGACCGCAACCTCATTAACTGCACTGTATACTTCTGATTGCCTGTACCGCCCCTTGAATTTGATTGAAATTCCGGGAGAACGCATCAAAATATATGTTTCCAGTAAAGGCCGGTATTTTTTTAAACGTTTGATAACGGACGATGTTAAAGTTGTTTTTTGTTTCTCTTTATTTAATTCTTCCAGGTATTCCAGCCTGCAATCAATATTATAATTTACCACATAATAATTGTATAGCTCTGCAAGTGTCCATTGCGGTTGTGAAACAAGCGTATAAAGACCGGGTTTAACCTCTGCATTTACGCATTTTATAATGGCCGCACAAACCGAATTAATAAAGATCGTGTTTGTAGGGGTCTGTGGCGGGCCGCTGATATACGCAATGGAAGCTGATGACAATTTTTCCCTGAATGAACCATTAACAGACTGAAGGAACCCGTGCACCTGGCTGAGCCGGAAATTGTATCCTTTTTTGCTATATTTTTTACATAAACGAACTACTTCTTTTTCTGCATTCCGCTTAATAAAAGCATAAGAGGAACGCGGTATACTGTAATGTTCAAGGTACTCCTGGTCAGGTGGCATGCCATATGCCATGATGCTACTCATATAAATAAATATTGCCTTTTCAGGCATGGCAGCTATAATTGTCTCAACACTTTTTTTAATGGCAGGCAGTATATTATATAATTGGCCGGCAGGAAAGCTGCAATCAATTACAGCATCACAGCCACTGAGTTGCTGCTTCAGTGTATCCTGGTTATTAAAATCAACCCTGTCATAAGCAATATCAAATAACTCAAAAAAAGAGCTGCTATAGGCCGCCCTTACCAGGCAAACAACATCTGTATTGGTAAAATGTTTACAATACAAGGCAATAGACGAACCCACCTGGCTGCTTGCTCCAATAATTCCAATCTTCATCCGGCTTGATTTATTTTCGTATAAATTTGTTCAATCCAACTACTGGTAAGCAAGCTATTAACAGCAGACGTTCTGTTTGGTGTTTGTGTACTGATGGCCACAAGGAAATCACTCCAAAATAAATAAAATGCAGCGGTTATTGAATTGGTATGCTTGCTGTCACTTCCCGGCGTACCTGATAATGCTACATTTAAATCCAGCCGTTTACCACTGTTGTCAAAAAGATCTATTTTTCCACCAGGCGACATATTACATTCAACTGAAGCATGTTCAAATACCAACTGAACCCCATTCCGGAGATTTCTAAGTGTGCTAACGGCTGCTTTAACATGTATCATATTAGTTTTACTCAGTAATATGGTATCAAAAACAGAATCGTAATCTATTCCATTCTTTTGAAAACTGCTTACTTCTTTTACTGTTACGGCTTCTGACCCGGTAATAAGTAACAGCTGATCTAAAGTATGTATAGCGCTCTCAATTATTATACCCCCACCAGACAAGGATGCATTTGATAAAAATTCTTTATTGCCCTTTATAGAAAAATAACCCTGATTAAACACAATGCTATGCAGCTGGCCAAATGGCTGACTGGCGGTAATATTGCGTAACAGTTCCACAACCTGGTAATACCTTCTCTGAAACCCTACTGCCAGTTTACTTGCATCAAACATGCTGCAACATTCATTGTGTTCTTTAACAGATACGGCAAATGGTTTCTCTATATATAATGCCTTATTTCTTTTTGCACACATTTCAATGTATTCCCGGCGTGCACCATAAGGGATGGTAAGCAGGCAAATATCAATATCCTCAATGGCTGCTTCAACATTTTTGTTTGCAAGTACCGGAATTTGAAACATTTTTGATAAAAGGCCGCTCCTGCTATTATCCCTGTCATAAATCCATTCTATTGATACACCCGGTAACACTTTCAATACAGGTATATGACCAGATTCAACAATAGCGCCCGCACCTATGATGCCTACCTTATATTTTTTGTTCAAATTATAAACTTTTTATTACCTCCAAAGCAAATTGTGCCCTATCGCTGTACCGGTAGCCTCTTTGCAGCGATGCCATGCGTGCATGCTGACGGATCCCATTGGCTTCTTCAGCCGGAAAAGATAATACCTGCCTGATTTTTGCGGCACATGATGAAATATCATCGAATAGAAATATTTCCTTTCCATCTTCAAAAAACATTTCATGCTCTGTTGTTCTGGGTGCAATCATGATCCCCCCAATCCCAGGCACTTCAAAACTGCGCATGTTATGTGAATTTTCATTGTGTATACGCATCAGGTTCAGCTGAACACGGTATCTTCTAAGTACCTGCCAGAGTTCTTCCCCGTATACTGGTTGCAGTATGTTGATATTGGGATGCCTAACAAACCTATTCCAATGATTACCATATACATCAAGGGTGATACCCTGTGCTGCCAATGCCATTATAAAAGCCCCTCTTTGCTTATCGGGATTTCCCAAAAAACAGGCTTTTACAAGTTCCTCCTGTTTTGCACAGGTTTGGTAAAGTGTGTCGCTTATTTCGAACCCAAAAGGTAAAAAAGCGGTATTAGCTCCATACTCTTTTTGAAGTATTTGCTCTATAGAAAGGTTATAGGTAAAATGCAAATCATACAATCCTATGGCACCTGTTACATAATTGTTACCGCTTCCCTTACCGGTAAAGATAAAAGGGTTGTCCGGGTTATAATTAACCAGCTTTATGCCCATTTTTTTTACCTGTTCCAAAGAAGACGGGCGCAGCTCCATTCCTTTAAAAACCCAAACCACCGCGGGTTTTACTTCCTTCACTTTTTCAATAAATAACCGGTTGATTTTTCGGATAATACCCGATAAGCCGGCTTTGAAAAGCAATTTGTTTACCAGGCCCGACTGGTAATAGTCATAGAAAATAGTTTGTGCAACAAAATGATCCACTTCTACCCCTTTTTCACGCAGGTGTTTTACATAAAAATTTTCAATGGCATATATCTTGTCTGAGCCAACAATCATTATTCTTTTCACTTGTTTCTCTTATTTTATGCCATAAATATAACATCACACCACACAATGTTGCCCTTACCATAAATAGGGTTATAAATATCCTGCAGCTGATAATTATATTGCTGCAGGTATTTAGCTATATCATATAATAAAGGCTGGTTTACATACTGTGGCCTGAAGTAAGATTCAGCATAAATCAATTTTATTTTTTTTTGCCCCAGCAAACGGGCAGCCCCTTTCAAAGCATCCAGCTCCCCACCCTGTATATCCAGTTTAAGAATATCAATCTCCCCAATATTGTTTTCAAGACAAAATGAATCGATGGTTACCAGCTTTACGTCTATTATTCCCTGCTGCTGTACCTGTGCATCTGAACTTAGTCCCATATTTTGAGAAGGCAGCAGAGAATTAGTATCTACATTTTTATTTACATAAAACACAGATTTGCCTGCATGGTCCGACAATGCACACAAATTAGGATGCAACTTGTCTATATGTTTGGTTTTTTGAACCATCGCTTCGTAGGTTGAAGGAAAGGGTTCAAATGCATAGATAGCTGCTCCGGGAAAAAGATTGTGGTATTGCAAAACAGTATCACCAAAATTAGCGCCCACATCAAAAATGATTTTTGCAGGTGAAGAAAGCAGCGCAGCCTGTTTTTCAAAAGCATCTTCTTTAAAACTACTTTTTTGTACAGACTGTATATACCCTGTTCCATGTACTTCAAAGCCAAATTTCCTGCAAATCCTGTTAATGGCGTTCTTATTCATGTATACTTATTATGTTTTTTACCAGCAGCGGATTGTTTTCATCAAAAGGCCCTTCGTATAATTCATTCTTCACCTGTACAGGGCGAAGGGGTTGATGGATATGATCCGGGTGCATTATCAACGGGGCGTCCGATAAAAAACCCGCCCAATAACTAAAAGTACTGCTGGCTGATGTTATAATAAATTTGCTTTTACTTAATAAGACCATGTCAACAATATCAGGGTTGTTTTCGGCCATTACAACGGCAGGCATATCAAACAAATATTTAAATTCATGCTTGTAGCCGTCTGTAAATACGGTAACCGCTAAATTCTTGCCGGCTATCTGCCTTACACCTTCTATAATGCTGATAAAATAATGTTCCGGTGTTCTTGTATGACCACTTGCTGCAAAATCAGCACCGGCCTGCAATTTTCTGAAGTCGCCCATACGTATATGCACACCAATACAAGGCGGTGGCTGCGCATCTATCTGCCGTAAAATAGCAGGTGCAAGCAATTTAAAAAAAGATGCTATTACCTTATCGCGGTGGTCTTTCAAACCCATAAAATAATCATCCCAATGCGGCATTGCCGTATACATGTAGATACATTTATCATCCGCATACAATTCATTTTTATTAAGCGGAGGTTCATTAACAACCAGGTAGTCACTGTAAAAAAGCAGCTTGCATTTATCTATCCAGTATAAAACGATATTTTTCTGGAATATAAAATAACCGGTATACCGTCTTTTTGATTTTTCCCGGCGCATATAGGGCCCTATTAAAAACTGGTGATAGTTGGTAATCATCAATGGCAAACCAGTAATTTGCTGCAGTATAACAGCCTTCATTAAAGGGAATAGTTGGTTGCCCAGGCCGGCTTTGGGCATTTTACAAACAATTATACTCATAAACTAACTGACCCCTTATTTCGCTGTTTAACAAATGCTGTAAAATTGAAATTTGTTGAAATTCAACTGCAATGATTCCTGGTTTTATTTGTATTGCATTTGTGCAAATACCCCCGGTCTGCGGCAGCATCAATATTTATAAGTATGGCTGTATTGAATAAGTGGTTTTTCTATAAATCTGAAAGATAATATGGCAAGCAGGCAGGTAATAATAAATGCCGATACCGTAATCAATACTGCGTAACCATTATTTAATATGGGCATTTTTTGTTTCAGTAAACCCAGGTGCAGCAACCCATTAACCAATTGATGGTACAAATAAATAAAATAGGATAATCCTCCTATTTTTACCAGTAAACGGTTGGATAAGATTTTACCAATCCATGTTTGTTCAGTGAACAGCACAACCAGTAAAAGCAGGGTAAAACTAACAGCAATCAGCGAGTGGTTAAAAACACCTACATCCACCTTCGCATACAGAAAGGCGGCAATTAAAAAAACAAGCGCTGTAGACCATTTTATACTATTGATATGCCGGGATATATAAGCGGTAAAATGCTTTTTTTGTAAAATCCATGCCAGCAGGAACCCGCAACCAGGAGAGTCTATACGGCTTGACAGCAACACATAGGTTTGGTACCAATTTACAGAAAGATACCTGCTGAGCGGCGCTATCAGCAAAAAGGAAATAATAACATAGACCAGGTATTTTGGTTTAACAAAATATACTACCATCGGGATGATAATATAAAATTGTTCTTCAATACACAAGGACCAGGTGGGTGTTAATGCTTCGGGCCCAAAATGATTATGGATACCCATCAGGAAATTCTGCAAAAACAGAAAATAATAACCAACAGGCAGCTGTTTTTCAAAAATATAGGCATCAGGCTGGTAAATAGCTGTGTATCTAAGCAAAATAAAAATTACCAGCAGCAGGTAATAAACGGGAATAATACGGAGAAACCTTCTTACATAAAAAGCTTTGAAGAAATTTGTTGCGCCCCGGTTCTTCATGAGAATAGAACCGATTAAAAAACCGGATAGCACAAAAAATAAGTCTACCCCGCACCAGCCAAAATAGGAAACTTTGCTGAGTAACCGTTCCACCCTGTTTAAGGATGCAGGATCAGTTTGATCATACTGGTTATTTATATAGTGAAAACTGATAATCAGCAATACGGCTATCCCGCGCAATCCATCCATCGGTTTAAACCTTGTTTTGCCTGCCTGTTCTAACATTATTATATTTTTTCCTGTTATTAATACCAATAAATATATTGGCATTGGTTGATTCGGGGCTCCTGTCTGCTATAAGAAAAATGGGTACTTTTTAATCAAAAACAAAAGTCCGGATGAGATTTTTGTGCCCGGTATTGTGCAGCTGCATTATTGTTGTACGACCGCGGCATTCTACAAAATATAATGCCCATGTGCTTATTATACAGCTTTTACCTGTTGAATCAATGCTTCTAAAACAGCCACATGCGAGGTATGCTGAAATTGCGCTGCAATGCTGTGTGAATAGCCGGCATATGCTTCACGCCTTGTTTTGTCTTTAATCAACAGCGCGATATAATCTGCCAGCGCCCTGGTATTACCAAATGGATAAACAAACCCATTTTTATTTTCCTGTACATCATCACTTACACCATAACTGCCACAACGATCGCTGATAATAACGGGGCATCCCATATAGATGGCTTCACTAACAGCAATAGAATGCGGCTCCACTGAAGCCGGGTGTACATATATATCCGACGCCGCGTAAAATGCCGGGAGTTGCGCCGCGGGTACAAAGCCGGGAAAATGCACTTTACTTTTGCGCAGTACGGCCGCCTGTTGCTGCCATTGCTCCATCATCTCCCCCGAGCCGAGTATCATAAGATGGCAAAAAATACCTTCTGTCTCCAGCAGCTTCATTGCCTGGATAATATGATCCTGATTTTTCCATGCAACCAGTTTGCCTGTTACTGCCAATATTATTTCATCTGCGGCTATAGCATGCTGTTGCCTTATATTTTGTCGTAACAATGCTTTCTCCTGGTAAGCGGCCTGGTATTGGATAATATCAATAGGGAAATGCATCCGGATGATTTTTTCTGCGCCAACACCATGGCGCCTGTAATATTCCTCATTTGCATCGCCCACAGACAGGAAATAACGGATACGGGAAAAATAATTCCGGACAATAAAATACTTAATTATTTCTTTAAGCTTGTTGCGGTGTTGGCGTTGCTCACTGTCGGAAATATAGGCCACCGGCACCTTGTTTTTGTTTGCCCACCGGCAAGCATGCCGCTGCAATTTTTGAAAATAGCCGTAGCCTATCAGCAAATCAGGATTAAACTGCTGTAATGCCCTGTCCAGTTTTTCCGCATCTATATTTTTATCGGGCTGCAAAACGGCATCCCCATTTAAAAATTCATGGTTAAATTTATCCAGCTCCAGGTTTGCCCAGGATATCTCTTGTTTAAAATGCGGATCGATGTATTTTTTCAGGCCCAGCATGGATGCAAAAAAGACTTTAAACTCAACGCCGGGTTTTTTTGCAAAACTGACATACTGTGGGCAAAAGTGCTGAACAGGATGAGAAATAACCAGGGCAACACGAAATTTGGAAGGCATATATTGAAACTACAGGCGTTGGCTGTTCTGAAAATACAGGTGTTTAAAAATTAGCAATATCAATTGCAGCTATTACTGCAGCAGGGCCAGGTTCTCTTCATTCATTTCCCTTATGAGTTTTACCGGGTTACCGGCATAAATGCAATTTGCTTTTAATATTCCTTTTACAACGGAATGAGCGCCTACAATGACGCCATTTTCAATAACTGATCCCGGAAGAATAACACAGCCCCTGCCAATCCATACATTGTCCCCTATAATTATTTCCTCAAACCTGTCGGGCTGTTTGCAATAGGGCACTGATTTATTTTCATACACATGGGTAGTATCACGCACGCTGGAGTATTCACCTATCATTACATAGTTGCCAATTTTTACAGAATGCCTTGCCGAAAGAATGGCGCCGTAGGAAAATGTAAAATTATCGCCAATGGTAAGACAGGCATCCTCTGCAAACTCAAAAACAACATTTGGGTAGATAGTTGCCTCTTTTCCAATCTTTACATTATTACAGATGGTCTTGAAATATACGCTTCCCAAAATATTATCTATCCAGCATTTAGTATAAAAATAGCATCTCAGTTGTCTCAGAAAAAGAAGCGGCTTTTTGCAATAGCCCCGTATAAACCAGATAATCTTCCGGCTTCCATCCAAAAAGGAATAATTGCTTAATCTTTTAAAGCCGCGGTTTGCTATGCCCATGCCAGGTTGTTAAATATTCCGGGAAGTACTTGTTAACTGAAAATGTTAAGGAAGGCAGCAAAAAAATTCTTTCATAAAACAAGGAATGTGTACACCCGGGGATTATGGAATGTTTGTAATTAGAATGGTTCAACGAGCAACTGAATTTATTCTATCGCCTGGTCTTTGTGTTACCATTTGCGCTATAATTTTTTCTATACAGTCTACATGGTTGGCATAGGTATTAAGCCATGCATATTCTTTGCGCTGTTGTTGCAATACCGCACTGTTATAGTGACCGAGATTTTGTATTATTTTTTTAAACATACGTGGAAGTGCATGGTTATTTTCCCTGCTCCGGATCATTTGCACCAACTCAGGCTTATCGTGGTAAGCAGATACATTATTGGCAATAATTACTTTACCCGTACTCAGGTATTCCATTATTTTATGGTAATTGGTACCCTTGCTATGATCCTTTTTTACATCATAACATATTAAAAAAGCATCCATTCGCTGTAATTCATGCGCCAGCTTCAAAGAACTTGCTGGTCCGTGTAAAATGACACCGTATTGCTTCAGTGTACTGATAAATGATTTGGTTGCCGGGTTTTCTGATCCACCTATATTATTATTGGCCGAAGTATAACAACCCCAGCACTCAAATACAATACCCGGGTTTTGAATAATAATTTTAAACAGTGTATCGCGGTCAATATCCGGCCTGAGCAGGTTTCCTGAAAACCCAACATGAATATTCTTCTTACGGTTACCGGGTGAGGCCGGCAATAAAAAATCATCTCCGATTCCATGATTAATCAAATGCCGGGGCTGGTTAAAATCATTATACTTTTCCAGGATTTCCCTGGTAACAGACAATATAACCTGTGAACCTTCAGCAGCTTTAATGGCCTCCTGGTTTGCCGGCTCATCTACCGGCTGAAAAATTTTAAAGGTTTTTTCTTCAAAAAGTTTGAAGGGATACAGGTTGCCCTGGTCAAAAGACCATATAATATCAACCGGATGGGCAATCGTATGCAGGATATTTTTTACGTGAAACCCCATGAGGTAGTGAAATAGCTTAATAGCATGAAATTTCAACAGGAAAGGAAATTTCAACGTATGCTCAACCAGTAATAAATTATGATGAATACAGGAAGTTGTGATGGTTATATTGCCCGGAAGTTTGCTGCTGTTTTGTTCTGGTGGATTCAGAAAATAAACCTTGCTCCCCATTTTAGCCAGGGTTATGGCGTAATGGTGTTTGGATATAAACATCGGACCCCATGCCTGTGGTGAAATGATCAGGATGGTCTTATTTTTCAAAGGCATTCTACATGGAAGCTTTAGTAATAATAGGTGTTTACACTTACCAATGCTGAAAGTAGAACTAATATTTTGATTTATAACCAGTAAAACGCTTATTTATTAAAAATTGATTGACCTTTTTCACTTATCAACGATGGGATGCGGGCCTTATAAATTTTTTCAATTATCTCTACTGTTTTCAACCCTTCCAGTGAGCTGATATAAACAGGCTCCTTGTTTTGTAAAAACCCGACGAGGTTCTCGTAGACTTTGTCGTGGTTACTCATAGACCCCTGGTAGGCGCCATACTGATTGGCCCCATTACCGGCCGGCAGATCCGGAATGATATATCCTTCTATATCCTGGTAATCAATGCGGTTCAGGTATTCTCCCCCAATTTTGACGGTGCCTTTCTCAGCAAATATGGTCAAAGAGCCTTCCATGTTTTTGTGGTGACTGTTTACTGTATAATTAAGCGTACCACTAACCCCGTTTTCAAATGCAAGAATGGCAACACCTGTATCCTCAAATTCGATAACATCTTTATGCCCATAGTTGCTGAATATGGCCTGCGCATTTTTTACATCGCCTATCATCCAGTACAGCAGATCAATAAAATGACTGAATTGTGTAAAAAGCGTGCCCCCGTCCAATGCCATCGTGCCCTTCCAGGAATCTTTATAATATGCCGGATCACGGTTCCAGAAGCAATTCAGTTGTATGCTGTAAATCCGTCCCAGTCTTCCTTCATCCAGTAATTTTTTTACTGCCTGTACAGGCGGATTAAACCTGTTTTGTTTCACTACAAAAAGGCTTTTACCAGCTTTTTCCGAAGCGTTGATCATGGCCTGGCAATCAGTTACGGTGAGTGCCATCGGTTTTTCGCAGAGTACATGTTTGCCTGACTGTAAAATTTTAATACTGTGTGCTGCATGTAACCCATTGGGTGTGCAAACCGCTACAATATCCAGGTTTGTTTCCTCCTGCAGTAAATCATCAATACTATAATAAGCTGTGGCGCCGCAGGCAGCTGCCAGCATATCCGCTTTTTCTTTTATGATATCGCAAACCGCTGTTAATTTTCCATTCCGGGCAATATGCTCAGCATGCCTTTGTGCTATCCGGCCACAACCTACCAATGCAAATCTCATGTGTGTTTGTTTTTTTCTTTTGCTGTAAACATCTTCCGCATTTTTGATGTGCGGATGAGTAAACGCATGTATTGGTTGTGCAAATTGGTATCCGTTTTAAACGATGTGTGCATACGCGGGGGCATATTCATCATCTGCGCAAAATCCGTCTCTGTTAAACCTAATTTTTTCAGTACATATTCTTTATCAGATTCAATTTCTGCTGCACTCAGTAATGGTTTTTCCAATGCTGCTATCGCTTCCTGCCTGGTTAACTGGCCGGAACATATTAAAGTTGATAAATGAGCTTTCCGTTTGTCGATATGAAATTTTACAGGAAGAATATAAGCCTGGTAAAATTTGGTAAATACAGATTCGTAATGTTTGCCGCCATAATCCCTCCAGTCCAGTTCTTTTTGCAGTAAAGCCTTTGCAGCATCTTTATTATAAGGCAGGTAATTTAAAATAGAAACGGGGTTTAATTTCAGTA
>Ga0193753_10001880_pt1 | contig 17285 bp, 15 predicted proteins | sample H1c2metaG_FD_144925 | JGI IMG/M metagenome (GOLD analysis project Ga0193753, IMG submission 144925) | Soil microbial communities from a riparian zone of the East river system, Colorado, United States - H1c2 | ecosystem: Environmental > Terrestrial > Soil > Riparian zone | place: USA: East... | reverse complement strand
CCGGAAATAGGCCAGCGGCGTTCCATCCCACACCGGCGTCACGATCGTGAGCAGGCCAGGCGTTGTTGAGCCGCTGTAGCGCGCCTGTCTTCGCCGCAGGTGCGCCTCCATCCAGCGGTTGTACTCGCGCGCCTCCCAAAGCAGATAAATGGCCCGCGCCAGTCGCCGCAAGCTCGCGCGCAAATCCGCCGGCACCACGTGGCGAAGTAGCGCCCCGTCTTTCTTGAGCAGGTGGTATTCCAGGGCGAGTGCGATGCTGCGGCCGCTCAAGACTCTAGGTTACGCTGAGGTGTTACCGGCCCAATGATCGCTATCGCTATCGTCACGTACAACAGCGCCGCGTTCATTCGCCGCTGCCTCGAGTACGTTTTTGATCAGGACTACACGCCCTTCGAAGTGATAGTCGTCGACAATGCCTCAAACGACGGTACGCCCGAAATCTTGAGGGACTTTGAAGCGCAAAGGACGCAGACTGCGCCGCCAGTGACAAGGGAAACACCTCAAACCTCCGGCGGCGCCAGTGGCGCTCCGTTTTGCGCGAGCACCTTCAACGCGCGCATTCGCGTCGCCTACAACCGCGAAAACACCGGTTTCGCCGGTGGTCAAAACCAGGCGATCTCACTCTCGAAGGCCGCTTGGATCCTCACGCTCAATCCCGATACCCGCCTCACGCGCGATTTCCTCCGCCACCTCGTCGAAGCGGGCGAGGCCGACCCATCCGTCGGCAGCGTATGCGGCAAGCTGCTCGCCATGTCTCCCGATTTCGAACCTCTCGCCCAGCCGACTTTCGATTCCACCGGTATCTATTTCACCCCCAACCAGCGCCATTTCGACCGCGGCAGCCAGCAACCGGACCACGGCCAATATGAACGCCCCGAATATGTGTTCGGAGCCACTGGCGCCGCCTGCCTTTACCGCCGCGCCATGATCGACGACATCTCGATCGACGGCGAGTTCTTCGATTCCGATTTCTTCGCCTATCGCGAAGATGCCGATGTCGCCTGGCGCGCGCAGTTGCTCGGCTGGAAGTGCCTCTATACACCGTTGGCCCGCGCCTATCACGTGCGCAGCGTGCTGCCCGCCAACCGCCGCTCTCTTCCTTCCGCCGTTAATATGCACTCGGTAAAAAATCGCTGGCTGCTGCGCATCAAAAACATGACCGGGCCGCTCTACCGCCGCTATTGGCTCGTCATCACCTGGCGCGACGCCGTGGTGATTGCCGGCTGCCTGTTGCGCGAATTCTCGTCGCTCCGCGCTTTCGTGCTGCTCGCGCGCGCCTGGCCGCGCGCTTGGAAAAAGCGCCGCATCATTATGCAGCGCCGCCGCGCGACCGACGATTCTCTCTCCGTCTGGTTTCGCTCGACGCCCGCCTGATGCGCATCGCCCTCTTAGGAACGCGCGGCATCCCTGCGAATTACGGCGGTTTCGAGACCTTCGCCGAAGAGCTCTCCGTGCGCCTCGCCGAACGCGGGCACCACGTCACTGTCTATTGCCGCGAAAAATACACGTCGCCGGTGTATCGCGGTGTCCATCTGCGCTCGCTGCCCACGTTGCGAAGCAAGTATCTGGAGACCATCGCTCACACCGCGCTGTCCACGTTCGACGTCCTGTTTCGCCGCTTCGACGCCATCCTCTATTGCAACGCCGCCAACGCCATCTTCACCCTCTGGCCGCGCCTCCTCGGCATGCCGACGCTGCTCAACGTCGATGGCATCGAGCGCCGCCGCAAGAAATGGAACGCGCTCGCCCGCGGCTGGTACCTGGTTTCGGAGTGGCTGGCCACTTGGTGCTGCTCCGCCGTCGTCACCGACGCCGAAACAATTCGTCAATACTACCTTCAGAAATTCCGTAAACCATCCACTTTCATCCCCTACGGCGCCCAAACTGGCAAAGTCCCGGAGACGGACGAGATCCGCAGGCTCGGCTTGGAGCCTGGAAAATACGTGCTCTACGTAAGTCGCCTGGAGCCCGAAAACAATGCGCTGCTCGTGCGCGAAGCCTTTGAAAAAGTGAGGACCGATTGCAAGTTGGCGCTGGTCGGCGATGCCCCCTATGCAGTAGACTACATAAAAAGAGTGCGAGACAGCAGCGATCCGCGCATTATGATTCCCGGCGCAATCTACGGCGCGGCTTACCACCAACTGCAGTCCCATTGCGCCGTCTATGTGCAAGCGACCGAAGTCGGCGGCACCCATCCCGCCCTCATCGAAGCCATGGCCCGCGGCGCCCTGGTCCTTTATCTCCAAACCCCCGAAAGCGACGAAGTCGCGGGCGATGCAGCCGTGCCCTTCAGCGACAATTTAGTTGAGAAACTGCAGTGGGCTGTGGACACGTCTGAAGAGGAGCGTTCTGCTTGGGGCCGCCGCGCCAGCGACCGGGTCGAGAGGCTCTACAGTTGGAGGGTGGTAACGGATCAGTACGAAGCGCTCCTCCGGAACCCCGGCTCTATCTATTCGAAAATGATTGCAAAATGATGACTGAATCGCCGCCTCGCGCCGCTCTGGCGTACCGCTCCTGGGTCGAAGTCTCGCGCGCGCAAATCGCGGCGAACTTTCATGCCATACGCAAGGTGGTCGGCCCGGATGTCGAAGTCATGCCCATCGTCAAGGCGGACGCCTATCGGCACGGCGCCATCGAAGTCTCGAAAACCCTCGAAGCGCAGGGCGCGCGTTGGCTCGCCGTCAGCAATACGGACGAGGGCGTTGCTCTGCGCGACGCCGGCATTCGGGCGGAAATCCTGGTGATGGCCGATTTTCTGCCGTTCACCCGCGAGGCGCTGCTCGCCCACGAGCTCACGCCCGTCCTACATTGCCTCGCGGATCTGGCCGAACTCGACCACCTCGCCACCCGTCTCGGCCGCACCGTCCGCTGTCACTTGAAAATCGATACCGGCATGGGCCGCCTTGGCACCCGCGAAGATCCCGCTGCTATCGCCCATGCGATTCGGTCCGCCCAGCATGTCGAAGTGGAAGGCCTGATGACGCACTTCGCCTCCGCCGGCAACTATCAGACAACGCAAACCGCCGATCAGACGGCCGCGTTCGACCGCACCATCGATTTCTTAAGCCAGGCCGGCATCCATCCGCGCCTGCTGCATCTATCGAGCACTATTCCGGTTGCCTATCGCCGCCGTGGAGCGTGGCGCGCGATGGTCCGCCCGGGCCACGCCATTTACGGCTACGTCTCGCCCGCGCGCGGCCATGCGCCCGCAAATGCGCTTGCGGTCGCCCCGGCTCTGAGCTGGCACGCGACCGTGCTATCGGTGAAAGATATTCCAGCCGGCGCCCTGGTCGGCTATGGCGGCATGTTTCGCGCCGAGAAGCCGATGCGCATCGCGGTCCTCGCCGCCGGTTACGCCGACGGCATTCCGCATCGCCTCGGAAACCGCGGCAGCGTCATCGTGAACGGCAAGTTCGCTCCTATCGTTGGCGCGGTCTCCATGGATCTCACCACCATCGACGTGACCGAAAGCCCGTCTACACGTTCCGGCGACGCCGTTACCCTGCTCGGAACCGAAGGCGATCTCAGCATCGATGCGCAGCAGATCGCCAAATGGGCCGGCACTATTTCCTACAGCGTGCTCTGCGGAATCCACGCCCGCGTCAAACGAATTTATTCCTAACGGCGTGTCGAATGCTACAGTCGAACAAAATGCGTGCGAATCCAGGAACAATCGTTCCTCTTCGTCCGTCTGAACTTCTGGGTTGGCGGAGGGGACTCTCTTCTTGAAGAAAAAATGGAAGATTTTGATCTTGCTCGGTTTGCTGATCGTGATCGCGGGCGCCATCGGGGCCAGCATCAAAATCAGCAAGCGGGGCATTGTTACCGTGCAAACCGGCCGGGTCGCGCACAGCGATCTGACCTCTCTCGTAACTGCCTCCGGCGAAGTAAAGCCTAGGAATTACATCAACATAGGAGCGAATACGCAGGGCCCTGCGCCGATCGTCGCTATCTATGTAAAGGAAGGCGATCACGTCCGTAAGGGGCAAGTGCTTGCCCGGCTGGCCGCTGTCCAACCGGCCGCGGATCTCCGTGCGCAGCAGGCGTCGCTGAACGCGATCCTGGCCGATTCGAGCGCGAGTGAAGCCGGTCTCAATTCCGCCCAACAAAATATTGCCGTGGCGCAAGCGCAGGTCGACCACGACCGCGCCGACCTGGAACAGAAGAAAATCGACCTCGATCGCAGCAAGCAACTTTTCGACGGCAAACTGATCGCCGCGCAGGACTACGAAGCCAAGAAAGTCACTTACGATTTGTCGGCCGCGACCCTGCAAGCCTCGCTGCGCAAAGTCGAGCAGGCGAATGCGGGGCGTGCACAATCGTCCGCCCAGCTAAACTCGGCGCAGCGCAAGGTGACCCAGGGCGAGGCCATGGTCACGCGTTCGCATGATGTCCTTTCGCAATACGATGCCACCGCGCCGCTCGATGGCGTGGTCACCAATCTGCCCGTCCACGTCGGCGAAACCGTCGTCCCCGGCATTCAGAATTCCACTGCCTCCACCCTCATGACCATTGCCGACATGTCCATCATCACCGCCGAAGTGCACGTCGATGAAACCGACATTGTCAGCGTTAAAATGGAGCAATTGGCCGACGTAACAATCGACGCAATTCCCAACCGTACCTTCAAGGGAAAGGTAATCGAGATCGGCGATACGGCGTTGCTTCGCTCGAGCGGCGTGGCCGCCTCGCAAAGCCAGACCTCGAGCCAGGAGGCCAAAGATTTCAAAGTCGTCATAGCGCTCGATATTCCCGAAACCCTCGTGCGGCCCGGTTTGTCCTGCACCGCCAAGATCGTCACCGGCACGCGTCCCCGCGCCTTGGCCATTCCGATCCAGGCCTTGACGATCCGTCAGAAAGGCCAGCTTCAAACACCCAAACCCGGCCAGAAGATGCCACCACTCATGGATCCCGCCGCCCAAAAAGCCGCTAAGGAAGAGTTACAAGGCGTGTTTGTGGTCGAGAACGGTAAGGCCGAATTCCGCGAAGTCAAAACCGGTATCGCCGGCGCGACCGATATTGAAGTGCTCAGCGGCCTCAAAGACGGCGATCAGATTGTAACCGGCAGCTACCAGATCATTCGAACGATTCGGAACCAGGCCAAAGTGAAGGTGGACAACAAACCACCGGCCGCCGGTCCGATGCCGAGCTAGTCGATGACTGCTCTCGACGCCAAAATAGACGTGCTGACTCCCGAACAGCGCACCGAGCGGGGCTTGGAGCTCCAGCGCACCGGCGTGGTCATTCGGACCTACGATCTCTGGAAGACCTACGTCATGGGCGACCAGGAAATCCATGCCGTCTCCGGCGTCGACATCCAAATCAAGCGCGGCGAATACGTCGCCATCATGGGTCCGTCGGGTTCCGGCAAATCCACTCTGATGAACTTGATCGGTTGCCTCGACACGCCGACCAAAGGTCTCTACTATCTCAACGGAAAGCTGGCGAGCGACATGGAAGACGACGAGCTCGCCGCGATTCGCAATAAAGAAATCGGCTTCGTCTTCCAGACCTTCAACCTGCTAGCCCGGTCCTCGGCGCTGCACAATGTAGAGCTACCGCTCATCTATGCCGGCATCAATTCCGCGGAGCGCCTGGAACGGGCTCGTCAAACGCTCGCCTCGGTCGATCTGGCCCCTCGCATGCACCACAAGCCGAACGAGCTCTCCGGCGGACAGCGCCAGAGAGTAGCCATCGCGCGCGCGCTGGTGAATCGGCCTTCCATTCTGCTCGCCGACGAACCCACCGGCGCCCTCGACACCACTACCGGCACCGAGATCATGGCGCTCTTCGAACGCCTGCACGGTGATGGCAACACCATCGTCCTCGTTACCCACGAAGCCGATATCGCCGCGCACGCGCACCGTGTCATCCATATCCGGGATGGTAAAGTGGAGCGCGACGAGCCCATGGTGAAACGTCCGTAAGAATGATATCTTTGGTAGTGAGAACCCACTTAATAATTCGATAATTCTTACGACAGGTTTCAGTTCCTGCAGTTTTGACCTGTTCTCCTATATAGTGGTTGAATACTGCGCTGGTAGATGTTTCAGAGTACCCCTGATCCCGGTTCAGGCGTGAGCGAGAAAGCCTCTTCTAGCTCGGCGCCCGCTGAACCTCTCCGCATCCTGATGGCGGAGGACAACGCGATTAATCAACGCGTTGGCAAGTTGATCTTGCAGCGTGCCGGGTACGATATCGATCTCGTCGGTGATGGCAACGAGGCCCTGGAAGCCCACCGCGCCAAGCCTTACGATCTGATCCTCATGGACTGTCAAATGCCCACTATGGACGGGTTTGAGGCCAGCCGGCAAATCCGCAAGCTGGAGCACCCGCAGCCTGTAATCATCGCGGTGACCGCCAACGCGCTGGTCGGAGAACGCGAGCGTTGCCTGAACGCCGGCATGGACGATTATTTGTCCAAGCCGTTTCAGGCCGAGCAACTCGTCAGCGTCGTAAAAAAATGGGTCGCCGAACGGCGAAAATAATTATCGCCGCCATGTCAGTAGCAGCGTAAACAAAACCACCCAAAGAAAATCCAAGTAGTGCCAGAAGATCGAAACGCCGTTCGCGATAGCGCGCGTTTTCATCTGATACTTCGGCCCGCTCGCCGCCTCGCGCGTGCGCCCCAACAGGTAAGCCAACCCTCCCAATCCGAGCAGGATGTGCAATCCGTGCAGCCCGCTGAACAAAAAAATAAACCACGCATGTGGATTTCGCGCGAGCACGATGCCTGAATCGAGAACCTGAATCCAGGCCGCCAGTTGTCCGGCCAGGAACAGTCCGGCTAGCGCCGTCGTCCATGCCGTGAGCCGGAAAAAGCCAGCGCGATCGTCCCGGCGCAGACGCCGCCCCGCCCCTTCGAGCGTCACGCTGCTGGCCGCCAATACCGCCGTGGTCGCCCACAGAATGGAAGGAATTCGCAGATGTCCCCAGAACATGTTCTTTTCCGCGCGAATGAAAAATACCACGATCAACGCGCCGAAAGTCATCGTGATGGTCGCAAGCACCACGATCACGGTCAATAGGGACATCGAGTTCAGCTCCCGCTGGTGCGCCGCAGGTTCAATGGTAGATTGCACTTCTTCTATTATTAGAGATCATGCGGCTCCGTTTCCCTGGTTTCGCCATATGTCTCGCCATAGGTCTCGCCCTAGTCATGGCTCTTGCCTTGAACGCCAAGGACGAGCGCTTGCGGGGCGCTTTTCGCAAGCCCGCCGAGCACGGCTGGATCTTCGTTCACCTCGAAGGCGCTCCGGCGGCCCGCGGGTTTCAACACGGCTACTTGCTCAGCGCCGAGATTCAGGACGCCAAGCGCGCGGTCGAGCTCAGCGCCACCCATGACACCGCCCAAAACTGGTCTCAACTGCGCGGCGTAGCGGAAAAGATTTCGTGGCCGAAAATTCCCACCGAGTATCGGGAAGAGCTCGAAGGCATCGCCGCCGGTCTCAAAGCCAAAGGCGTGAAGCTCGATGTCCTCGACCTGGTCGCGCTCAACGAGTGGATGGAGTTTCCCTACTATTACGACGCCCTCCACAAACGGCAAGGCACGCCCGTCACCAGCTCGGTTCCCGAACATTGCAGCGCCTTCGTCGCCACCGGCGCCTACACCAAAGACGGCCGCATCGTCATCGGCCACAACAATTGGACCGACTACCTCACCGGTAGCCGCTGGAAAATGATCTTCGACATCGCTCCCGAATCCGGCCACCGCTTCATCATGGATGGCGTCCCCGGCCTGATTCACAGCGCCGACGACTTCGGCATCAACGACGCCGGCATCATGATCACGGAAACGACCATCTCCTCGTTCCACGGCTTCGACGAAAACGGCGTGCCCGAATTCGTCCGCGCCCGTAAGGCCATGCAGTATTCCGAATCGATCGACGATTTCGCCCGCATCATGAAAGACGGCAACAACGGCGGCTACGCCAATACCTGGCTGATCGGCGATCGCAAGACCAATGAAATCGGCCGCCTCGAACTGGGATTGAAGAACGTTACGCTCGACCGCACCAAGGATGGCTACTTCGCGGGTTCGAATTTTCCGATCAACCCCAAACTGATCGCTGAAGAAACGGATTTTCCCATCGACGATCCGAACACTCCGAATCAGGTCCGCCACCGCCGTTGGGACCAGCTCATGGCCGAAAACAAAGGCAAGATCGATGTCGAAGCCGGCAAGCGTTTTGAAACCGATCACTACGACGTCATCACCAAAGAGATCGATCCGAACGAGCGCACGCTCTGCGGCCACATCGATAAATCGAGCCGGGGCCTAAAAGGCTGGCAAGGGCCTTTCGCGCCCGCCGGCGCCGCGGAAGCCAAGGTCGCCGATAGCGCCATGGCCGAAAAACTTTCGTTCGCCGCCGGAATGGGCCACCCCTGCGGTGTCGCCTTCAACGCCAAACCGCATCTCAAGCAACACCCCGAATACGCCTGGCAGAGCAGCTTGTTGGAAGATCTAAAGGCCAACGCCTGGACGGTCGTTTCCGCCGAGCCTGCTTACCGCCCGTAAGGCGGCGGCAATGGCTCCGGTTTTGTCCTTCCATCAGCCGCGTAATCCTGTACGTGAAAGACATTCAGAAAGTCGCCGCGTTCTATGAAATGTTTTTCGGGATGAGGCGTGTTGAGTCCGAAGAGCCAGGTTGGTTGGAACTCGAAAGCTCCGCCGGCGGCTGTTTGATTGCTCTCCATCAGGCGAGTAAAGCTCAAAAGAGTGGCGCAGCGGTGAAACTGGTGTTTGGAGTCAAAGGCGTTCAAGCGTTCAAAGAGGCAGCCGCTTCGCGCGGATTGAAATTCGGCCCGGTGCATTGCGTGCATACAGGCTTGGGTCACGAATACGCCAACGCCAAAGATCCAGCGGGCAATTCAATCTCTATTTCCAGCCGTGGAATGGAAACATCGCCAAAGCCGTTTGCGGCGCGCTGTTGAAATCAGCGCCTACCGCTCTTAAATTAGTCACCCCTGTTGATCTCTAAACAGGAAGTGTGGCATACTCCTGTTGGAAACCAAAATAAGACAGGAAGCAAGAAAATGGACTGGCGTTGATAGCGGAGAGGACTTCTCATGAGATTTGTGAAGCGGTTTCTGGCGCGGGTAGCCAATTTCACGACGTGGCGGCGAGGGGAGCAACGATTGCGGGAGGAGATCGAAGAGCATCTCGCCCTGCAGACGGAGGAAAATCTTCGCGCCGGTATGCGGCTGGACGAAGTGCGGCGCCAGGCGGCGCTGAAGTTTGGCGCAGTCGGCGTGGTCAGGGACAATTATCACGCTGAGCAGGGGCTGCCGTTGATGGAGAATCTATTCCACGATCTGCGCTACGCCTTGCGCCAGATGCGCAAATCGCTGGCATTCACGTTGTTGACCGCTCTGATCCTGACTCTCGGAATCGGCATCAATACAGCCATCTTTAGCCTCGTCTACCATATCCTGCTGGAGCCGCTTCCGTTCCCACAAGCGAAGGAACTTTACGCCGTATGGGCGCGCTCCGATGCTCAGGGAAACGCGCGGATCGCGGCGTCCGGTCCGGATTTCCTCGACTACCAGGATCAAAGCAAATCGTTTTCGCGGATTGCCGAGCTTATCCCGCATTTCACGGAGACGTGGACGGGTGACGGCGACCCGAAGCTGGTCAACTGCACAGGGGTTTCGGAAGATTTCTTTTCCGTACTGGGCGTTCGCCCGTACATGGGCCGCTTCTATACGGCGAGCGAGTACACCGACCTCCATAGCCCCTCGATTTTGGTTTCCTATCGCTTCTGGAAATCCCGGCTCGGAAGCGACCCCCATGTCCTAGGCCGCGTAATTCGCCTTGGGGGCGGGGCAAACACCATCGTCGGTGTGGCGCCGCCACTTCCCGATCTTTTCCCCGACACAGATGTTTGGCCGACGCTGACGACTCGGCCAAGCTGGGAGTTTATGAAGTGGCGCGGCAACAAATTCCTTACTGTAATCGGCCGGCTCAAGCCCGGCGTCACTGCTGCCATGGCGAACGGCGAGCTCACCGCGATTTTGCGCCGCGCTCCCGGCGAGCCGGCCGACGTTCGTGTGCAGTTGATTCCGCTGAAAGAAAACCTGGTTGGGTCGGTACGCACCCAGTTGCAAATTATTCTTCTCGCTGTCGCGCTGGTGCTGCTGGTGGCGTGCATCAACGTAGCTGCTCTTTTATTGGCCCGGTCTGCCCGGCGCAGCAGTGAGATGGCCGTTCGATTGAGCTTAGGGGCGGGTCGAAAGCGATTGCGGCAGCAGCTTTTGACCGAAGGCCTTGTGTTAACGCTGGTGGCTTGTTCCCCGGGTGTCCTGGCGGCATGGCTGGCGCTGCAGCTTCTGCCTCGATTGCCCGCCCTGGGGCTGCCCAGGCTGGAGGGAGTCCACGTTAACGGGACTGCGCTGCTGGTTACCGCCGGAATTGCCGTCCTGACGACCCTACTCTTCGGCTGGGCGCCATCCCTGATGTTCTCTAACCTCGATCTCGCATCGTCCTTGAGAACCGGACGGACCAACACCGGCAAGTCGCACAATCGCTCCTTTTCGGCCTTGATCGTCGCGGAGATCGCCTGCTCGATGGTTCTTTCGACCTGCGCCGGACTTCTCCTCCACAGCTACTGGCGCCTCGCCCATGTGGATTCCGGATTTGAGCCCGGCCACATGCTGACGACATATTTGCGAACAACTTACTACGTGCCGGAAGGGCGCAACTTCTGGAGAGATGTACTGGAAGGTGTGGGAAGCATCCCGGGCGTGCGTGCCGCCGCGCTTGCTGACTGTACGCCCGGCCAGTACGCCGCCCTCGCGACTCTGATGTTCAGCGATCGCCCGAATGATCCCAACCACGCGGCGCCCGCGGAGGGCTGCTGGACGAGCTCCGATTTCTTCCGCGTCAGCGGAACGCCTCTTCTTCGAGGTCGCTTTTTCAATTCCAGTGACAATGCGAACTCCGCGCCGGTGGCCATCGTGAACAACCAGACTGCCCGTCAATATTGGCCGCGAGAAGATCCCATCGGCAAATTCATCGGCGTCAACTATACCGGGCCTGGCAGAGTAGGCGGTTCAGCTCCGCGGCTGCGCGAGATCGTGGGCGTCGTGCAGGCGATGAAACATGGGGCTCCGGATTCGCCGACAGAGCCGGCGGTCTACATGCCCTATTTGCAGGACGAGACCGGTCACGATATGGCGAGTATGAGTCTGTTCGTCCGCAGCGTCGGCGATCCGCTTACGCTGGACAATGCTATCCGGGCAAAAGTTCACGCCATCCGGCCTGACCAGCCTGTCGATGCCATACAAAGCATGCAGGATGTCGTCTCAAAGTCCATCGCTCCGAGACGATTCAGCTTGTCTCTGCTCGCTGCGTTCGCGGCATTGGCGCTGCTCCTCTCCGCGGTCGGAATTTACGGTATTGTGTCCTGGACAAGCCTCCAGAGAACGCGGGAATTCGGTATTCGTATCGCCGTGGGAGCAACACGCGGCGACGTTATGGCGGTGGTCTTCCGTCAGGGATTGGTCCTCACCCTCATCGGCACGTCTATCGGCATAGGTGCGGCGTTGTTGGTGACCCGCGCCCTGACTCAACTACTTTTTGGTATCAGCCCACTCGACGCAATGAGTTTTTGCTCGTCCGTCGCGGTGTTGGGATTGATCTCAGTCGCCGCATGTGTCATCCCGGCACTCCGGTCCGCACACCTTGATCCCGTTCGCGCGCTGAGGAGCGAATGAATTTTTTGCAGCGGTCCGCCTGACCGAGGGTTGAAGAATCTACGTAACGCGGAACCTTTTACCAAGTAACCCGAAATAAACATCCGCTAAGCGCAAACATATCAACGGGCGGCGGTTCCGATCCCGTTATGGCCACGATGTTGCTTCGCCTCACCCGATGGTATAGCCATCCAAAGGAGCAAGACTAAATGAAATCAACGAACCTTTGGGCCGCGTCATTGGCCCTGGGTCTTGTACTAGCCTTCCCGCAAGTTACCCCGGCCGTGCAAGCGCAAGCCCAGAGCCCTGCGCCCAGCGCACAGCAGGACCAACAGAAGAGTCAAACCTTCGTCGGGAAAATCATAAAAGCGAAGAATGGTCAGTACGCGTTGCTAACGGACGAGCAAGCCGGGAAAGGCGCCTTTTTAGACGACCAGGACAAGGCTAAAGAGTTCGAAGGTAAGAACGTAAAGGTCACCGGAGTTCTGGAATCGGCGAAAGCCCTTATCCACGTCAGTAACATCCAACTGGCCTAGGCGGATTGAAACCACGCGGGCTCGGACATGTTCCCGAGCCCGTGTCTCCCCGTCGAGCGCAATTACGCGCCCGTGAACTCGGCGTGGTCGGCCAGCACACGCACATGATTATCGAAAATCTCTAAAAATCCGCCATCGATTTTTAGAACTTTTTGCGCGCCGCCAATCTTATAAGTCAGCGTACCGGCCCCCAGCGCGCTCAACAAAGGCGCATGTCCCGGCAGGACACCCATATAGCCGTCCTTACCCGGCAGTTCCGCCTCGGTCACTTGCTCATCGACAAGTAGCCGCTCGGGCGTAGCGACTTCAAGCTGAAACGTGTCCGCCACGTCGCTAGCCCTTCATCTTCTGCGCCGCTTCCAGCACGTCTTCGATCGTTCCCTGCATATAAAATGCCTGTTCCGGAAGCGCGTCGTGCTTGCCGTCGACAATTTCCTTAAAGCTGCGCACCGTGTCTTCGAGTTTGACGTACTTGCCCGCTCGTCCCGTAAATTGTTCGGCCACATGGAAAGGCTGCGATAAGAAGCGCTGGATGCGGCGCGCGCGTCCTACCGTCTGCTTATCTTCATCGCTCAATTCATCGATACCCAGAATGGCGATGATATCTTGCAAGTCCTTATAACGCTGCAGCGTCCCTTTCACTCGCTGCGCCACGTCATAGTGCTCCTGGCCGACGATGTTTGGATCGAGAATGCGGGAAGTCGACGACAGCGGATCGACCGCAGGATAGATTCCCAATTCCGAGATCGCTCGCGAAAGTTGCGTGGTGGCGTCGAGGTGCGCGAACGTAGTCGCGGGAGCCGGATCCGTATAGTCGTCCGCCGGAACGTAGATCGCCTGCACGGAAGTAATCGAGCCGCGCTTGGTCGACGTGATGCGTTCCTGCAAGTCGCCCATTTCGCTCGCCAGGTTCGGCTGATAACCGACCGCCGAAGGCATACGGCCCAGCAGCGCTGAAACTTCCGAGCCAGCCTGCGTAAAGCGGAAAATATTGTCGATAAAGAGCAGCACATCCTGCCCTTCCTCATCGCGAAAATATTCGGCGACGGTCAAACCAGTCAGACCAACGCGTAGCCGCGCGCCGGGCGGCTCGGTCATCTGGCCGTAGACAAGCGCGACTTTCGATTTCTCCCAACTATGCGGATCGACGATACCCGATTCCTGCATCTCGAGCCACAAGTCGTTCCCTTCGCGCGTCCGCTCGCCGACTCCCGCGAATACCGAGACACCGCCGTGCTTCATCGCGATGTTGTGAATCAGTTCCTGAATGATGACCGTCTTGCCGACGCCCGCGCCGCCAAACAGTCCGATCTTTCCGCCGCGCACGTAGGGTTCGAGCAGATCGACGACTTTGATGCCGCTCTCGAACATCTCAAGCTCGGTGGCTTGTTCGGCGAATGCGGGTGCGCTCCGGTGAATCGGAGCTCTTTTATCCGTGTTGATCGGGCCCATGTTGTCGACCGGCTGGCCGAGAACATTTAGCACGCGTCCTAGCGTCTGCTTGCCGACTGGAATCGTAATCGGTTGGCCTAGATCGTAGGCTTTCATCCCGCGCACCAGCCCGTCCGTGGGCTCCATCGCGATAGTGCGCACGCGGCCTTCGCCGATGTGCTGCGCTACCTCTGCCGTGATATCGATCTTGTTCGGCACGTCATAGCCTTCGCTCGTGACGTGGATCGCGTTATAGATCTTGGGCACATGGCCCTCGGGAAACTCGATTTCAATGGTGGGGCCGGCCACCTGTACGACACGGCCTTCCACTAAACCGTTTGCTGACATAGAATGCTCCAGATACTCACAGCGCCGCGGCGCCGCTGACAATTTCGATAATTTCGCGCGTGATGCTCGCTTGCCGCACGCGATTCAAATTCAAAGTAAGGCTTTGGATCACATCGCCCGCATTCGAGCTGGCGGCATCCATGGCGGTCATGCGCGCTGCGTGATACGCGGAAAGCGATTCGAGCATCGCGCGATAAATCGATACCTCGACATAGCGCGGCAATTCCACCGGAAGAATCTTGCGCGTGACCAGGTGCGGCGCCATCACGCTTTTGAACTCGTTGACTACCAGATAAACCGCGTCGATCTCCGCTTTGCTGTAAAGCTCGATCATCTTCTGCGCGACTTCACGGGCTTTGTCGATGTTCGGCTTCTCCACGATGCCGATGTATTCCCCGCTCAGCGCAACATTCCGCCGCCTGAAATAATCGCGGCCCTTGCGGCCGATAGTCTCAATGCGCAGTTCACTCTGGCGCCGCTCGTCGATAAAGCGTTGTGCGGCGCGCAACAGATTCGAATTGAACGCGCCGGCAAGACCGGTATCGCTCGAAACGACGATCAGTTGTACGCGCTTCTCTTCGCGCACTTGCAGCAGCGGCAAATCCGCCACTTCGTCGCTGCCGGCCGTTGCCAGCGCGATATTCGCCAGCACCCGGCCCATAATATTCGAGTAAGGCCGCGACGCCAGCGCGCGTTCCTGCGCGCGCCGCAGCTTAGCCGCCGAGACCATCTTCATGGCCTTGGTGATCTGCTGCATATTTTTGACGCTGCGGATGCGGCGCCGGATGTCGATCAAACTCGGCATTACGCGCTTTTGAACTGCCCTTTGAATTCGCTCAGCGCGGTCTTGAGTTGCGCCTTGAGATCGTCGGTCAATTCGCGCTTCTCGCGAATCCCATCGAGCAAACTCACTTTGTTATTGTCCAGATATTTCATGAACTCGGCTTCGAACCGCCGGACGTTCTCTACCTTGACGTCGTCCAGATAGCCGTTGCCCGTCGCGAAGATGATGGCAACTTGCTTCTCTACCGGAACCGGCGAATACGGTCCTTGCTTCAAAACCTCTACCCAGCGTTTTCCACGGCTGAGCTGATCCTGCGATACTTTGTCCAAATCCGAGCCAAATTGCGCGAACGCTTCTAGATTGCGATATTGCGCCATTTCGAGGCGCAAGCTGCCCGCTACCGATCGCATTGCTTTGATTTGCGCGCTTCCGCCCACGCGGCTGACCGAAATGCCGACGTCAATCGCCGGGCGGATATTGGAGTTGAATAAGTCGGTGAGCAGATAGATCTGGCCGTCGGTGATGGAGATGACGTTAGTCGGGATATACGCCGACACGTCGCCCGCTTGCGTTTCGATGAACGGCAGCGCGGTCAGCGAACCGCCGCCTTTCTCATCGTTCAGCTTGGCGGCACGCTCGAGAAGACGGCTGTGCAGATAAAACACGTCGCCCGGAAACGCTTCGCGGCCCGGCGGACGGCGCAGCAGCAGCGAGATTTCGCGGTATGCCGCGGCGTGCTTCGATAGATCGTCGTAAATGCAGAGCGCATGACGCTTGGAATCGCGAAAGAATTCGCCGATGCAGCAGCCCGCATACGGCGCAATATACTGCATTGGCGCGGGATCGGAAGCCGTCGCCGCCACCACGATGGTGTATTCCATCGCGTCGTGCTGTTCGAGTGTGCGCACCACCTGCGCCACCGTCGAGCGCTTCTGCCCGATCGCTACATAGATACAAATAACGCCCTGGCCCTTTTGATTGATGATGGTGTCGAGCGCGACTGTCGTCTTTCCGGTCTGGCGATCGCCGATGATCAGCTCGCGCTGGCCGCGGCCAATCGGCACCATCGCATCGATGGCCTTGATCCCGGTCTGCAGCGGCTGCTTTACCGGCTGCCGGTCCACTACACCTGGGGCCAGCCGTTCCAGCGCATTGAACCCGGTAGTCTGAATGGGCCCCTTTTCGTCGATTGGCTGCCCCAGCGCGTTCACCACGCGCCCAACCATGGCATCGCCCACCGGGATCGACATGATCCGCCCGGTGCGCTTCACCTGATCGCCTTCTTTTACCGAGCCGTAATCGCCCAGCAGCACCGCGCCCACTTGATCTTCTTCGAGGTTGAGCGCAATCCCCACCGTCTGGGGTCCGAACTCGACCAACTCGCCGGCCATGACATTTTCGAGGCCGTAAATACGCGCGATGCCGTCGCCTACACTGATCACCGAGCCGGTTTCCGAGACATTGGCCACCGCATCGAAATTCTCGATCTCCGCCAGCAACACACGCGAAATTTCATCCGCTCTGATTTGAGCCATAGTTTCCTGATTCTTCTTAGGGGATTCTTTCCTAGTGGCGCGCCAGGCGCTGCCGCATGCTTTCGAGCTTGCCGCGCACCGAAGCGTCGTATTCGCGCGATGCCACGCGCGCGCGCAGCCCGCCGATCAGCCCCGTGTCCACGTTGTACGTGGCCCGAATAAATTTTCCGAGCTTGCTTCCGAGCACGCGCTCGATCTCCTTGCGCTGTGGCTCGCCCAGTTCTCTGGCCGACGTCACTTCCGCCGGAACCCAGCCCAGCCGCGCGTCCACCACTTGCTCGAAATGCTGCCGCATGTCCCGCAAATCGCGCGTCCGCCTGTGGGTCACCACCACCAGTAGAAAATTTCGAACGAGCCGATGGAGCTCGAGCATGTCCGCGAGTTTCGCGATCACCGCCATCTTGCGTTGCTTGCCAACCGCCGGCGAATCGAACGCCAATTGCAGTTCCTTCGATCCGGATACCATCGTCTCCGCGTCGCGGAGTTGCGTAACGGCGGTTTCCGCCGGCAAACCCGAGTTCGGCGCGAAAACCGCATCCGCCAGTGCGCCCGCGTAGTGCCCCGCCAGAGCCCCAGCCATCTAGTTCTTCCCTCGCTCGACCAGTTCGGCAAAATCGTGCAGCAAGTCATCCGAATCGCTTCCGGCAAAACGCTCCACTAAGCGCTTTTCCGCCAGCCCGAACGCCCGTTGCGCTGCTGTCAACCGCACTTGCTGAATGCCCTCGCCGCGCAAGGCCTCGATCTCCGCCGCCGTGCTCGCTTTAATGCGCTCTTCCTCTTCCCGTGTTTCGCGCAGCAGCCGTTCGTGCACGCGGTCCATGTTGGCGCGCGCCTCAGCCTTGAGTTTTTCGACCTCGCCAGGCAGGTTCGCCATCCGTTTATCGATCTCCGAATACCGAAAATCGGCATCGATCTTGAGCCCGGTCGCGTCTTGGATGGCTTTTTGAATATCCGCCG
>Ga0193753_10001879_pt1 | contig 17287 bp, 12 predicted proteins | sample H1c2metaG_FD_144925 | JGI IMG/M metagenome (GOLD analysis project Ga0193753, IMG submission 144925) | Soil microbial communities from a riparian zone of the East river system, Colorado, United States - H1c2 | ecosystem: Environmental > Terrestrial > Soil > Riparian zone | place: USA: East... | reverse complement strand
TGGCGGCGACGGCGGGGCCGCGGCCACCGCGCCGGGCGGCGCGATCGCGGCGGTCGAGGGCGCGGCGGCGGGGGCCGGCTGGTCGGCGCTGGTCGGCTGGGCGCTGGTGGCCGCCTACGCGGCCGGGCTCTCGCTCCTGGTCGCCCGGCGCTCGGTCCGCCACCGCGGGTTGATCCGCCGCGTGCGCGCGCTGCCGGCCGCGTCGCCCGACTCCGTGGACCGGCTCCGCCAGCTCGCGCACCGGCTCGGCCGCGCGGCGCCGGGCCGGCTGCCCGATCTCCGCGTCTCCCGCGACGCGGCCAGCCCGTACCTGGTCGGCGTGCTCCGCCCGCTCCTGGTGGTGCCGGGCTGGCTCGATCCGTCGTCGCCGGCCTGGGCGGCGGCGATGACCCACGAGCTGGCCCACCTGGCCCGCCGCGACCCGTGGCTGCGCGGGCTGGAGAGCGCGGCGAGCGCCCTGTTCTTCTTCTGGCCGCCGGTCGCGTGGGTCTGCCGCCGCATCGACCGCGCGCGCGAGATGGCGTGCGACCAGTGGGCGGTGACGCACGGGCCGCTGCCGGCGCGCGACTACGCGCGGCTGCTGCTCGCCCTGGCCACCCGCGCCCGCGATCGCTCGCTCGCCGCGGCCGGCGCGATCGCGCTGGTGCGGACCCGCAGCCAGCTCGGCGCGCGCGTGGACCAGCTGCTGGCCGGCCTCCGGCCACCGACGGTCGGCCGCGCGCGCGGCGCGCTGGTGGCGGCGTGGGCGGTCGTGTGCCTGGCCGGGGCGGCGCGAGCGACCCGCGCGGCCGCGCCGGAGGCGGCCGAGTGCACGCTCGAGCCGGAGCTCATGGCCCAGATCCTGGCCACTCACCCGGACGCCGACGCCGACGGTGACGGCCTGCTCAGCCAGGACGAGGCCTGTGCCCACCAGCAGCGCATGCGCCAGCGCCTGCTCGACCGCGTGGTCGACGCGGACATGGCCAGCCGGCTGGATCCGGACGCCGACGCCGACGGCGATGGCCAGCTCAGCGACGTCGAGATCGCCGCGATCAAGGACCAGTTCGAGCTCGAGATGGCGCCCGACAGCGGCGACGAGGTCCTGCTCCACTACGGCGGCGCGCCGGTCCCGCTGCCGGCCGAGCAGGTCAGGGTCAGCGCGGCGGTCGCGTCCGCGCGGGTCTGCCGCGCGGCCCCCTGCGCCGACGGCGCCGCGCCCGGGTCGCCGGCGCGCGGCCGCTTCCCTCTCCTCATCGACGTGACCCTTCCCACTCAGGAGTGATCTCATGCACCGGCCCCGCTCGCTGTTCCCCCTCGCCCCGCTCGCCGCGCTGGCCCTGGCCGCACCGGCGGCAGGCTGCCAGCGCGAAGCGAACCCCGACCTCGACGCGCGCCTCGACCGGATCGAGAAGCAGCTGACCGATATCAGCCAGCGCCTGGCGCGGAGCCCGGCCGGCGGCGCCGGCGCGCGCACCTCCGATCGCAAGCGACACGATCCGGCGGTGACCTACGCCTACGCGGTGCCGATCGAGGGCTCCCCGGTGCGCGGACCGGCCGATGCGCCGGTCACGGTGGTCGAGGCGTTCGAGTTCGCCTGCCCGGCGTGCGAGAACGCGCGCGGCGTGGTGAAGGAGATCGCCGAGGCCTACCCGAAGGACGTGCGGGTCGTCTACCGCACCTTCCTCATCCACCCGCAGGTGGCCACCATCCCGGCCCACGCCGCGTGCGCCGCCAACAAGCAGGGCAAGTGGAGCGACATGGCCGAGCTCATCTGGGACAAGGGCTTCAAGGCCGGCCGCAACCTCTCGGCCGAGAACATGGAGAAGCTGGCCCAGGAGACCGGCCTCGACGGCGCGAAGTTCAAGACCGACATGAACAGCGAGGCCTGCCAGAAGCAGGTCCGCACCGAGCACAGCTCGCTGGCCGGCGTCGGGGTCGGCGCGACGCCGACCATCTTCGTCAACGGCCGCGCGCTGACCCGGCGCTCGCCCGATCAGTTCAAGGCCCTCATCGACGAGGAGCTGGCCAAGGCCAAGCAGCGCATCGCGCAGGGGACCAAGCCGGCCGACTACTACAAGGAGTGGGTGCTCGAGAAGGGCACCAAGGCGCTGTAAGCGGCGAGGCGGGCGGAGGAGGCTCGACCCGGGCGCTGGCTCAGACCAGCGCCTGGCGCATCCGCTCGAGCCGGCCGAGGATGTCCTCGATGATCGGGTGGCCGCGGAAGCGCGGGATCGCGTCGTCGACCATCCGGCCGAGCGCGGAGAACTGGTGGGCGAGCTCCTCCTCGCGGGTGGCTCGCTCGGCGGTCAGCGCGATGGCCCGGTCGTCGATGTCGACCAGCTCGCGCTCGGCGTGGCTGGCGAGCTCGGACATGCGCTCCTCGAGCTGCTCGAGCTGGAACTCCATGTCGCGGTTGGCCGCGCCCTGGCCGCGCGCCTGTTCCAGCTCGAAGCGGAGCTCGCTGACCGCGAAGCGGAACCGCGCCTCGCTCTCGCGCGCCCGCTGCGCCACCGCGTCGCGCGCCCGCTCGAGCTCCTCCACCCGGGTGGCCAGGCCGTCCACGTGGCCGCGGGTGCCGGCGATCTCCGCGGCGCTGATCGCCAGCTGGAAGTCGCTGCAGCCGAGATCGATGATCGCCTCGGCCAGCTGCAGGACCAGGTGGTCGACCACCATGCGGATGTCGCTCGGCGACAGGTGGTCGGTGGTCGCGCGGCCGAGCTCGTCGCCGGGTCCGTAGCCGCCCAGCGCGGTCGGCTCGTCGAACGCGCCGCCGACCCAGCGCTGGCCCGCATCCGGAACCGTGAGGTCGCTGCCGCCGCCGAACGAGTCGCGCGCCCGGCGCTTGAGCTGCTGCGAGGTCGACAGCGCGCCGATGCTCGCCCGCAACTCGGTCAGCGCCGCGCCGAGGTCGGCGCCGGTCTGGAAGCGGTTGGCCGGCGCCTTCTCCAGACAGGTGAGGATGATCTCGTCCAGCCGGCGCGGGATGTCGGCCGCGGGGCGCGCCTGGCTGGGCCGGCGCGGCGGCGCCCACATGTGATTGCGGCCGGCGCCTTCTCCAGACAGGTGAGGATGATCTCGTCCAGCCGGCGCGGGATGTCGGCCGCGGGGCGCGCCTGGCTGGGCCGGCGCGGCGGCGCCCACATGTGATTGCTCATGACCTCGAGCGGCCGACCGACGAAGGGCGGGTCGCCGGTGACCAGCTCGAACGCGATGCAGCCGAACGCGTAGATGTCGATGCGCGGGTCGCTAGCCTTGGCCACGACCTGCTCGGGCGCCATGTAGGCCGGGGTGCCGAAGATCTCGCCCTGGCCGGTGGCGAGGATCGAGTCGACGTCGTCCGGCGCGATGATCTTGGCCACGCCGAAGTCGAGCACCTTCAGCTGATCGCCGTGCCCGCGCCGCTCGAACAGCATCAGGTTGGCCGGCTTGAGGTCGCGGTGGATCACGCCGCGCGAGTGGGCGTGATCGATCGCGTCGGCCAGCTGGATCAGGATCGGCAGCGCGCGCGCGACCGTGAACACGCCCAGCCGGCGCAGCACCTGGTCGAGGCTGTCGCCCTCGGCGTACTCGGTGGCGATGTAGAAGCGGCCGTCGGGCAGGCGGCCGAAGTCGTGGATCGCCACGATGTTCGGGTGCTGCAGGCGGTTGGTGGCGCGCGCCTCGCGGCGGAACCGGGTGACCAGCGACGGCGTGTCCATCGAGGAGCGCAGCACCTTGAGCGCTTCCTTGCGACCGAGGCCGAGGTGCTCGACGAGGTAGACCTCGCCCATGGCGCCCTCACCGACCTTGGACAGAATGCGATATCGCCCGTCGAGCTCGCCTCCGATCACGGCCGCCTCCGTGGTCGCCGAGAGTAGCACGTGGCCGGAGCCGGATGCGCCCGGCGGTGTGCGGGCGACGCACCGCAGCAGCCGTCCGGGCCGGTGCGGCGGCGAGCGCCCACATCGCGCCGGCGTCCGCGGATCACGGCCCGACCAGGCGGGTCGCGTCGTCGGCGCCGACCAGGTCGCGCGCGAGGAGCTGGGCGCGCGCGATCTCCGCGTCTCCCTCGCTGCGCTGGCCGCGGTCGAGCAGGAGCGCGCCCCGTGGTCGCCGAGAGTAGCACGTGGCCGGAGCCGGATGCGCCCGGCGGTGTGCGGGCGACGCACCGCAGCAGCCGTCCGAGCCGGTGCGGCGGCGAGCGCCCACATCCCGTCGGCGTCCGCGGATCACGGCCCGACCAGGCGGGCCGCGTCGTCGGCGCCGACCAGGTCGCGCGCGAGGAGCTGGGCGCGCGCGATCTCCGCGTCTCCCTCGCTGCGCTGGCCGCGGTCGAGCAGGAGCGCGCCCAGTCGCCCGTGCGCGCGGACCAGGCGCGGGCCGGGCGGTCCGCCGGCGCGGACCTCGAGCGCCAGCGCCTCGCGGACCCGGGCCTCGGCCGGGTCCATCATCCCGCGCGCGCGCAGGAGCGAGCCCTCGGCGGCGGCCAGATCGGCGAGGGTGCGGTCGTGCGCGCGCGGGGCGAGCCGCTCCAGGCGAGCGGCGATGGCGCGGGCGTGGCGCAGCCAGCGCTCGACGTCGCGCTGCACGTCGCCGGCGCGCGCGGTGTCGAGCAGATCGGCCCATAGCCTGGCCACCAGCACGTCGTCGCCGGCCGCCTCGGCGTCGGTCAGCGCCGCCTCGAGCATGGCGAGCGCGTCGGGCGCGCCGGTGGCGCGCGCGGTCAATCCGACCAGGCGCAGGCTGTCGGCGGTGAGCAGCGCGAACGCGATCGGCCGCGCTCGATCGAGGACGGCGCGGGCCAGCGCGCTCGATCGAGGACGGCGCGGGCCAGACGGTCGGCCTCGTCGCGCCGGCCGAGCCACAGCCGCGCCCGCGCCGCCTCCAGGCTGGCGCGCAGCGCCGCGACCTCGCCGCGCTGGCGCGGATCCGCCGGCGGGCTCTGCCGGTTGACCAGCCAGGTGTCGTCGGCGCAGTCCTCGACCGCGGGGAGTGCGCCGATCGCGGCGAGCGCGGTGGCCGGGCCATCCGGCGGCACCTGGCTCATCGCCTCGACCGAGGCGTCGAGCGCGACCCGGCGCTCGTCCAGGCATGTGGCGGCGAGGGTGGTGGCGTCGGCGACTCCCTCGCGGTGAGCGCTCCGGCAGGCGGCGCGCCGGGCGGCCAGCCAGCCGTCGGCGTAGGCGGTGAGCTGGCGGTCGACCGAGAGCGCGGCGGCCTGCGGATACGAGGCCGGCGGCACGCGGAGGGCGGCGGCCAGGCGCGCGCGCGCCTGGTTCCAGGTCCCGGCCAGGGCGTCGCCGACCGCGGCGCATGGATCCGGTCCCGGCGCCTCACCGCCCGACAGGCTGACCACCAGCGCGATGCCGCTGACCAGCGCGGCCATCAGCGCGGCGACCGACGCGCGCGTGAGGTGGCGGCGCCCGCCCGACAGCGCGTCGACCAGCGCGGGCATCGAGGGCCAGCGATCGCGCGGCTCGTGGGCCAGGCCGCGCAGCAGCGCGTGTCGAAGGCGGCGCGGGATGCGCGCCGGCTGGGCCGGCTCGGCCGGGGCGTGCGGCTGGGTGCCGCGGGTCAGCGCGGTGACCAGACCGCCGGGGAACGCGGGCGCGCTGCTCAGCGCCTCCCACAGCGCGGCGCAGTAGCTCCACTGATCGCTGCGCTGATCGGCCAGCTCGCCGCGCAGCACCTCGGGCGCCATGTAGCGCGGCGTCCCCATGAGCGCGCTCTCGGTGAGGCCGGTCGACCGGCGGCGGGCCAGCGCGCGCGGGTCGAGCGCGTCGCGGCCGTCGCGCTGCCCGCGGCCGCTCGCGTCGTCGTCGGAGCCGGCCGAGACCACCAGGCCGAAGTCGCCCAGCCGCACGCGCCCGTCGGCGCCGACCAGGAGGTTGTCCGGCTTGATGTCGCGGTGGACGAAGCCGGCCTCGTGGACCGCGGCCACGCCGTGGCCGACCTGGACGAACACATCGACCACGTCGCGCGCCGATCGCGGCGCGGCGGCCAGCCACTCGCGCACCGTCCCGCCCTCGATGTACTCCATGGCCAGGTAGCGCCGGCCGCCGTGCTCGCCGACCTGGTAGATGGTGACCACGTTGCGGTGGCTGAGGCGGGCCAGCGCGTGCGACTCGCGCTCCAGGCGGGCGCGGTCGCCGTGGTCGACCGGATCTTCCTCCGGCCGGTTCAGCACCTTGATCGCCACCGCGCGGGCCAGCGATCGATCGACGCCGCGGTAGACGACGCCCATGCCGCCGGCGCCGACGGTGCGGTCGACCCGGTAGTTGCCGATCCAGGTGCCCGGCTGGATCTGCGGCACCACGTCGGGGACGGTGGGCGTGTGGCCCTCGCGCCAGGACGGGGACCGGTGGGTGCGATTCGCGTCACCGATGAGCTCGGCGATTCGCGCGGCGCACGCGACACATCCGGCCAGATGCGCCCGGGCCCGCGCGAGATCGGCCGGCGGCAGCTCGCCGGCAGCGACCGCGAGCAGCTCGGCGTCCGTCGGGCACTGTTCGGACGTGCCTCGCATCGGCAGAGGGTATGATAGCGGCTGGCATGCCGTCGCATGTCGACGAGTTCTCGGACGGGCTGGCCCGGGCGATCCCCCCTGCCAGCGACAGGGACGGACCCGGCCCGGCCGGCACCGGTGCGCTCGCCAACGGCGCGGTGGTGGGGCGCTACGTGATCGAGGCCGCGGTCGGCGACGGCCGCCGCGATCTCCACCTGGCCCGCGACACGTCGCTCGACCGGGAGGTCGTGCTCGAGCTGTTCCACGTGCGCGGCGAGGCGGCCGGGCGGCTCCTGCGCGAGGCGCGCACCCTGGCCCGCCTGGCCCACCCGAACGTGGTCACCGTCCTCGAGGTGGGCGAGCACGACGGCGCGGTGTTCATCGCGTTCGACCGGCTGGCCGGCGAGCCGGTGGCCCGGTGGCTCGAGGCCGACGCCCCCAGCGTCGACGAGATCCGGCGGGTCTTCCGCGACGCCGCGCTCGGCCTGGCCGCGGCGCACGAGGTCGGGCTGGTGCACGGTGATCTGGCGGCCGACAGCATCCTGGTCGACCGCGACGGTCGCGTGCGGGTCACCTTCGGCGCGGGCGGTCGGCTCGGCGCCGCCCTGCCGCCGCTCGACGCCGGCGCCGAGGGCAGCGTCGACAGCGCGCGCTTCCCCGCGCCGGAGCTGGGTCGCGGCGAGGCGCCGACCCAGGCGAGCGATCAGTTCAGCCTGGCCGCGCTGCTGCGGGACGCGGTCCAGCGGGCGCGCAACCGGGTGGAAGGCAGCCCGCAGCTTCGCCGGCTGCGGCTCGCGCTCGGCAGGCTGCGGGTGCCGGGCCGGGTCGCGCGCGCCCTCGATCGCGCGCTCGCCGTCGAGCCGGCCCAGCGCTGGCCGTCGATGGCGGCGCTGGCCCGCGCGCTCGAGCTGCCTCACCGGCGGATCAGCGTCGCGCTGGCCGCGGCGGTCGCGCTGGCCGCACTGTCGGGCGGCGCGCTGGCGCTCTCGATCCACCCGGGCGGGGGCGACGACGATGCGTGCGGCTGGGTCGGCGGCGCGCTCGACGGGGCGTGGGACCCGGCCCAGCGGGCGCGGGTGACCCGCGCGTTCGGGGCGGCCGGCGCGGCCGAGGCGACCGCCGCCGCGTCGACGGTGCGCACCCTCGACCGCTACGCCGCGAGCTGGGTCGACCAGCGGCGCTCGCTGTGCCGGTCCGGACCCGCGAGCGGCGAGACCGAGCGGCGCGCGGCGCTGACCGGCGCGTGCCTGGCGCGGCGCCGCGAGGCGCTCGGCGCGCTCGTCACCGAGCTCGCCGGCGCGGACGCCGGCCGGCTGCGCAACGCGGTCGAGGCGGCCACGTCGCTGCCGCCGGTCGAGGAGTGCGCGCACGGCCAGCTGGTCGTCGCCGGCGCGGCCTCGGTGTCGCCGGCCCAGCGCGTCCAGCTCGCCCGGCTCACCGCCGAGCTCGATCGCCTCGACGCGCGCCAGGCGCTGGGCGACACGACGGTGAGCGGGCGCGTGCGCGAGATCGCCGCCCAGGCGGCCCGGCTCGGCGATCACTCGCTGGCCAGCAGCGCGTGGATGACGGTGGCGCTGTCGAGCTACGACACCGCCGAGCCCGGGGCGCGGCTCGACCCGCTCTACGAGAGCCTGTGGGCGGCGGAGTCGGCCGGCGATCTGGTCGCGACGCTGGTCGGCTGGATCCGCCTGGTCGAGAACGGCTCGGCGGCGTCGCTGCCGCGGCCCGAGGTCGAGCGGATGCTGGGCCACGCCCAGGCGACCCTGGCCCGCATCGCGCGAGTGGATCCGGCCATCGCGAATCGCTACCGGGCCCAGCTCCTGGCCGCGCAGGCCGAGATCGCCGACGAGTACGGCAGCTCTGCCGAGGCCGAGAAGCTGGAGCGCCAGGCGATCGCCCTGTTCACCGCCGCGTCGCGCGGCGAGCCCACCCTCGAGATCGCCAACGCGGAGCACAGCCTGGGGCAGATCCTCATCAGCGCGTCGCGCTACGACGAGGCGATCGAGGTGTCGACTCGCGCGCTGGCGCGGACCCGGGCGCTGGTCGGCGACGATCACCCCAACACGATGAGCCGCCACTACCAGCTCGGCTGGGCCTACTTCATGCGAGGTCGATTCGACCCGGCCCTCGTCGAGGTGGCGGCCTGTCGCGGCATCGCCGCGCGCCTGGGCGCCAGGGTCTACCTGGGCAAGCTCGCCATCCTGGAGGCGCAGATCGAGCAGAAGCGCGACCGGCCCGAGGCGGCGCGAGCGGCGCTGGAGCGGGCGATCGCCGACGGATCGGCGGAGGCGCTGTCGCCGTTCCAGGTCCACTACTACCTGGGCGAGATCGAGATCAACCTGTCCGACTTCGCCGCCGCCGAGCAGCACTTCCGCCAGGCGCTCGAGGCGATCATGGCGGTCAACCCGGACGACATGGACGTCTCCTTCGCCCGGGCAGGGATCGGCATGGCCCTCCTCCAGGGCAAGCGACCAGCCGAGGCGCGCCCGTTCCTCGAGGCGGCGGTGACCGACATGGCCAGGCGCGAACAATCCGAGCGGCCCCTGGCCGAGATGCGCCGGATGCTGGCCGAAGCGCTCTGGGCCACCGGCCAGCACACGCGCGCACGAGCCGTCGCCGGCCAGGTGCGCCAGTTCCTCGCCACGCTGCCGGCCGATCTGGCCGGAAAGGATCTCGCCGACATCGACACCTGGCTCGCCGAGCACGGGGAGGGCGGGGCAGGGCGAGCGAAGTCCGGCCGCCCCGCGGATCGCCACAGGGCCAGCCGGCGCGGCGCGAGACCGCGCGCGCCGAGCACGGGGAGGGCGGGGCAGGGCGAGCGAAGTCCGGCCGCCCCCCGGATCGCCACAAGGCCAGCCGGCGCGGCGCGAGACCACGCGCGCGTCGATCTCGGTGAGCCAGTCAGCTAGAGGCTAGCCGGCCCTTCTCTCGCTCCGGCGGTCTCCCTTGCTGTCGGGGGCTCTCAGGCCGAGGTCGACCGCGATGGTGAGGGCGCTGCCGACGTCGGTCCGGGACTGGCGAGCTCTCAGCTCTTCTCGGTGGGATTCGAGCCAGCGGCGGGCGTCCTGCTCGCTCCAGGTCCGGGCGTCGCGGCAGGATCGGAGGGCGTCCTGGAGGGCTCTGGCGTCGGGTGGGCGCGCGGCCGGGTCCTTCTCGAGGCAGGCGAGGATCAGCTCCTCGATGTCGGTGGAGACTGCCTTGCCCAGGCGGCGCGACGGGAGGACCGGCATGGAGTGGAGGTGGTGACTGCACACTTCCACGACGGTGCGGCCGGTGAAGACGTCGTGGCCGGTCAGGAGGAAGTAGCCGACGGCTCCCAGGGAGTAGAGATCGGTCCTCGGATCGACCTTCTCGGGCGAGGTGATCGCCTCGGGCGCCATGTAGAGCGGGGTGCCGGTGAAGCTGTCGTCCCGGCTGAGGGCCTGGACGGTGGAGTCCTGGCCGCTGGTCGCGCCGACCTGCTTGACGAGACCGAAGTCGAGGACCTTGGCCACGTCGGGGACGCCGCCCTGGGTGGTGAGGATGATGTTGGCCGGCTTGATGTCGCGGTGGATGAGGCCGATGCCATGGGCCTCGGTCAGGGCACCGGCGGCTTGATCGAGCACGTGGATGACTCGACCGGCCGGCATCGGGCCGCCCACCCCGATGACGTCGGCCAGGCTGGCCCCGTCGAGGTACTCCATCACGTAGTAGAAGATGCTGTCGGGGGTGCGGCCGTAGTCGAAGATGCGGATCGTGTTCGGGTGGGTGAGGCGCGCGGTCAGCTGCACCTCTCGCTCGAAGCGGGCCACGCTCTCCGCCCCGAACTTGTCCGGCGGCAGCAGCTTGATCGCGCATGGTCGGCGCAGCATGGCGTGGCGCGCGCGGTAGACCGCGCCCATGCCGCCCTCGCCCAGCTTCTCGACCAGCGTGTACTGGCCGAGGCGCCGCGCGTCGCGCACCTCCTGGCGCAGGCCGTAGATCACCCTCGACGTGGCGGTGGTGATGACGGTGGCCGCGATCCACCACAGGCCGCCGACCACGGTCCAGCGCACCGCGATGGTGGCCGCGTCGAGGCGCAGGCGCGGGTCCGCCTTGGCGGTGTACACCGACGGATCGTGGTGCATGCGGTGGAGGACGTAGACGCTGATCAGGAACGGCACCGCGAAGAAGAGGCCGAGCAGGAGCGTCCGCCGGGCGGTGCTCGGCACCATGATCGACCGCGCGATCAGGGTGTAGGTGAGGCAGAGGAGCAAGATGGTGTCGGGCCGGGCCTCGTACGAGACCCGGAAGACCATGAGCATCGCGCCGCCCGCCGCGACCACCAGCGCGATCACCTCGGCCGTGCGGAGGAAGAGGGTGGAGCGGGCCCGCCGGCGGCACAGGAACCAGATGGTGACGAACGCCGACACCGACACGATCTGGCCCGGCAGGTACCGGTGGCTCGGGCTGTCGTCGCCGATGAGCGCGTGAATGCTGCGCCAGGTCAGGAACATGCCGAACGTGAACGCCAGCATGAGGCCGAAGGATCCGAGCCGCTGCTGGAGGAACGAGCGCATCTCCTCGCGCGACTGGCTGTCGGTGAACACCGTCCGGCCCGCGCCGGCCATGCCGCCAGCGCCGACGCGCCGATCGGTGTTCTCCCTCGCATTCGCAATGACGGACAGGTCGGACACGAGTCGCGGGACTATATCAGCCGCTGCCAGGGCGGGCCCCTGGCGGCTCCTGTCCGGGCGGGCTGGCCTGGTGTACGCTCGCCGCGTCCGGCCGCCCGCCGGTGGCCCCGTCTTGCCGATGCCCATCGACCACGGAACGCCCACGCTGCGGGCTGGAGAGGAGATCCCGGAGGAGTACCGCGCCGTGATCATTCACCGAGAGGGAGTGAGCTCGCACGCCCTGCCCGAGGGAGTCGCCCGCCTGACCATCGGTCGCGCCGACGGATGCGACATCGTCATCGACGATCCCCTCCTCTCGCGGGTGCACGCCGCGCTCCACATCGGTGGCGGCGCCGGCGGGTTCGCGATCGAGGATCTCGGCAGCGCGAACGGCACCCTGGTGCGCGAGCGCCGGGTCGAGCCCGGCGAGCACACGCCGCTCGGCATCAACGAGGCGGTCGGGCTCGGCTCCGCGATGCTGATCGTGCAGCCGCGCTTCCGCGCCGCGCGCGCGATGTGGATGCGCGGCCACGAGTACTTCGAGGGCCGGCTGGGCGAGGAGTGCGGGCGGGGGCGCCGGGTCGGCGGCAGCTTCGCGCTGCTCCACGTCCACGTGACCGGCGGAGTGCCGGAGGAGCAGGTCGCCGCCGCCTGCGGCGAGCTGCTGGAGAGCACCGACGTGGTCGCGCGCTACGGCCAGGACCGCTACGAGATCCTGGTCGAGGATCCGGCCGAGGCCGAGGCGGTGGCCAGGCACCTCGCGCAGCTGTTCGGGAGCGCCAAGGTGCGGGTCGGCTCGGCGCTGTTCCCGCGCGACGGCCGCGATCCGGAATCGCTCATGGCCAGGGCGATCGCCGACGCGCGCGGCGAGGGCGCGGATCAGCCGGGCACCGACGGCATCATCCTGGTCGATCCGGCGATGAAGAACCTCTACGACCTGGGCGACCGGGTCGCGCGCGGCGACATCAGCGTGCTCATCACCGGCGAGACCGGGGTCGGCAAGGAGATCCTGGCCGCGTATCTCCACTCGCGATCGCCGCGGGCCGGCAAGCCCTTCCTGTGCCTCAACTGCGCCGCGCTGCCGGAGACGGTGCTCGAGAGCGAGCTGTTCGGCCACGAGAAGGGCGCCTTCACCGGCGCGGTGAGCGGCAAGGCCGGCCTGCTCGAGACCGCGCACGAGGGCACGATCTTCCTCGACGAGATGGGCGAGCTGTCGCTGGCTGCGCAGGCCAAGATCCTGCGCGTCATCGAGGAGCGGCGGGTCCTGCGGGTCGGCGGGCTCAAGCCGCGCGACATCGAGGTGCGCTTCCTGGCCGCGACCAACCGCGATCTCGAGGAGGAGGTGGCCAACGGCCGCTTCCGCGAGGACCTCTACTACCGCATTGCCGGCGTGACGCTGTCGATCCCGCCGCTGCGCAGCCGCCGCAGCGAGGTGGTGCCGCTGGCCGAGGTCTACGGGTCGAGGTACGCGGCCAAGCTCGGCCTCACCCGGCCCTTCGAGATCGACGCCGCGGCGCGCGGCTTCCTCGAGACCTACAACTGGCCCGGCAACATCCGCGAGCTCAAGAACATGATCGAGCGCGCGGTGCTGCTGTCGGGCGGGGCGGTGACGCTCGAGCACCTTCCGATCGAGAAGCTGACCTCGGCCCACCTGTCGCGGCCGCGCCAGACGCCGGTGCCGATCCCGATCGGAGCGCCGGCCACGGCCCCGGTGGCGAGCGACGCGGGCCCGGGCGAGCGCGACAAGATCCTCCAGGTCCTGGCCGAGTGCGGCGGGAACCAGACCCAGGCGGCGCGGCGGCTGGGCATCTCGCGCACCACGCTGTCGAAGCGGCTCGAGGAGCAGGGCATCCCGCGGCCGCGCAAGGGCGGGTAGCCTACTCGTCCGGCTCCTCGACCACCGGCAGGCCGTTCTGGCCGGCGACCTTGGGGACGTTGATTCTCTGGCGGGTGAAGGGAGGGTCTCCGTCGGTCTGGTCTTCGAGAGATTCGGGGCCGGGGAGCATGGTGTACGTGCCCTGGAGCCTGGAGTTCGGTCGCGGAGACGCCGAGCACCATGACTCCGTTCACCTTGGAGTTGCTGAACCTGAGGGCGGGGAAGGCGGAGGGGAGGAGCGAGTCGATGAGGCTGAGGAGGAGGTCGACCAGGGGGTTGCCGCTCAGCGCCGGGATGGACTCCGCGGTGCTCCGCAGGAGCTCCTCGAACGGGCCGGAGGAGACGCCGGGTCCCGTGAACTCGACGACCCGGTTTCCGTCGGGGTCGGCGCCGTAATCGGTGAAGTAGGCGGCGTGGATGTCGCCGGACAGGATGACGGTGTTGTGGAGGTTGAGGCGGGTGAAGAGGTTGGCTCTGGCCGCCGGGAAGCCGTCCCACTGATCGACGTCGAGGTAGAGCTGGGTCGCCGGGAGGAGGCCGCCCAGCTGCGCGGCGTAGGGCTCGAGATCGACGATGAGGGAGGTGAAGGCGGTCGAGTTGCCCAGCACCTTCCAGGTGGCGTCCGGCTCGGCGTCGAGCTTCTCCTCCAGCCAGGCCGACTGCTCGGCGCCGTAGGGCTCGTAGGTGCCCTTCGCATCGGTGGAGCGGAAGGTGGCGTAGACGTCGTAGGTCGGCTTGATGACCAGGTAGCGGGAGCCGAGCTGGCCGAACAGGCTGGACTTGCCCATCGCGGCGAACGAGATGCCCCGCGGCAGGCCCTCGAGCGGGATCGGGGGTGGGGGGTGTGCGCTTGCCCTCGGGGATCTGCTCGAGGAGCGCGTTGATGACGTTGACGTCCACGTTGCCCGTGACCGCGGTGGCGGTCAGCGCCGCGGCCCGCTCCTCGTCGACCCCGGCGGCGGTGTAGGCGGCCGGCAGGAGCGCCTCGAGCGCGCCCTTGTAGATCGCCTGGTCGACCGCGTCGATGTCGACGTAGGGGGCGAGGAAGTCGACCGGGATCCCGTCGCCGCCCGGGGTCGCCGCGGTGTCCTCGGCGGTCATGACCAGCTGGCCGGGAAAGCCGTCCTCGGGGATCGGGTGATCCGGCCGGAACGAGCGGTAGTCGGTCATGAGCAGGTGGAGGTGCTGGCCGAAGCGGAAGTCGCGGTAGAGGCGGGTGTTGGGGAACAGCGCGTCGCGGTCGAGGGCGAGGGCGCCGTCGCCGGTCTCGCTGTCGAGCGCGACGGGCTGGTTCTCGAAGAAGGCCTGCTCGGCGTTGCGGCGTCGCTCGGCGTCGCGCTCGACCCGCACCCCGTCGGAGTAGTTGATCGCGTCCTGCCAGCAGTCGTCGACGAACTCGTGGTCGTCCCAGATGACGATGAAGGGGAACTTCTCGTGCACCCGCTGCAGGATCGGGTCGGCCCGGTAGGTCTGCCACAGCTGGCGGTAGTTCGACAGCGACCGGGCCGAGTAGTAGACGCGGTCACCGGAGCCGAGCTGCTCGGCGCCGGCCTGGTCGGTGAAGGTGATGTGACGCCCCGAGCCCGCCTGGAACTGCGGGTCTCCAGTGGTCTCGTAGACGTAGTCGCCGAGGTGGACGACGAAGTCGATGTCGTCGTGGGCCTCGTCGAGCAGCTCGACCAGCGAGTTGTAGTGGCGCCCGATGTAGTCCTGGCAGGACAGCACGGCGAAGCGGACCGGCGCGTCCACGTCGGCCTCTGCCGCGGTCTTGAAGCGCCCGACCGGAGAGGTCTGGTCGCCGCTCCTGAAGCGGTAGTAGTAGCGGGTCGCGCTCTGCAGCTCGGTGACCTTGATCCGGACGCAGTTGTCGGCGTCGGCGGCGGCGGTGAACTCGCTCTGCGACAGCTCGACCAGGCTGGTGAGCTCGGCGTCGGTGCCCACCTCGAGGGTCACGGTCACGTCGCCGCCGGCGGCGACCGCCGCGCGCGTCCACAGGACGATCGAGGTCGGGCGCGGGTCACCCGAGACGACCGACTGGGGAAAGCTGCCCACCTCGAGGGTCACGGTCACGTCGCCGCCGGCGGCGACTGTCGCGCGCGTCCACAGGACGATCGAGGTCGGGCGCGGGTCACCCGAGACGACCGACTGGGGGAAGCTGATCGGCGTGCCGGCGTCAGGACTGCCGCCGTCGGGCGAGCTGCCGCTCACGTTGTCGCCGCAGCCGCCCAGCAGCGGCAGCGCCTTGACCGCCCCGGCGCTGATGACGATCGTCTTCAGGAAATCGCGACGGCTGGTGCCTCTGCTCATGATGCGAGCAGTCTATCTGAAAGGCTCGACGGCTGGCCAGGACGGCCTCCGCGGCGGATCTGGCACACGCGAGCAAGATCCTGACAGCGCCGGGCGCGCCGGGCCGGCCATGATCGCGAGCCATGAGCATCCTCACATGGGGCGCACGACGCCCCGCGTCTTCGCTGATCCTGGTCGCCTGCGCAGCGACCTGCGCGGGGTGCGCCGGCGCCGAGGCCGGCGGAGCGAGCCCCACCGCGGCTTCGCCCGCGGCCGCGTCGGTGGCCGCGTCGGTGCCCGCGTCGGTGCCCGCGTCGCCGGCCTGCACTGGCCCCGAGCACCGCCAGATGGACTTCTGGCTCGGCGAGTGGGACGTGACGGTGCGCGCGCGGACCAGCCCGGACTCGAACGAGTGGGCCGAGGCGCACGGCAGCCAGCGAGTCGAGAAGATCCTGGGTGGCTGCGCGGTGGCCGAGCACTTCGCGGCCGACGGGCCCGGCCAGCCGTGGGCCGGGGCCAGCTACGCGACCTGGGACGCGGCGTCGAAGAAGTGGCGGCAGACCTGGGTCGACGATCAGGGCGGCTACCTCCTCTTCACCGGAGGCGTCGACGGCGGCGCGATGGCGCTCTACGGCGAGCCGCGCGAGGTGAAGGGCGCGCGCTTCCAGATGCGGATGATCTGGCTCGACGTGACGCCGAGCTCGCTGCGCTGGGAGTGGCAGCGCCGGGCCGACGGCGCGACCGGATGGGTGCCGATGTTGATCATCCGGTACCGGCGGCGCGCGAACGGCTGAACGGCTACCCGGCCGGGGGCTCCCACTCGCGCAGGACGTCGACGGCTTCCTCGACGTGCCGCTCGTCGACCAGGTAGCGGAGGACCGCGGCGACCGCGTCGCGCTGGGCCCGGTCGAGCAGCGACAGCCGCTCGCGGGTGGTGGCGACGTCGAAGCCCTCGTCGGACAGGGGGCGCAGCCCGAAAAGGAGATACTCGCGGAGGTCGGGGCCGCGGCGGGCGTCGTCGGTGAGGGTCGCGGTCAGGTAGGCGGGCAGGTAGGCGCGGTAGGCGGCCGGGCCGAGCGCGACCACCATCTCGCGGTGGCGGAACAGCTCGTCGATCGAGAGGTCGGTCCAGCTCCTGCCGCGAAACGCCGCCGCCATCTCCTCGGCGTCGTGGCTGCCGGCGAACGCGTCGAGCAGCATCCGGTCGGCAGGCGGCGGGGTGACGCCGGCAAAGGCGGCCGCGATCCGGTCGCGCAGGGACTCCTCGGCGCCGGTCACCGGATCGCTCGGGTCATCGCCCTGGTCATGGCCGTCGCGCGCGTCTGCATCGCGCCGATCATGCCGCACGCTCTCACGACGGAGGAGCCCCGTCGCGCGCCGTCTTGTCGTCCAGCTTCTTCTGGCAGTTGGTCCGCGCCTTCTCGGCCTCCTTCACCGCGGTGCCATGGCCCGGATCGCCGCCGTTGAAGCAGCGCTTGTTCTCGGCGTCGCGCGCGCCGATGCAGCGTCCGCCGTTCGCGATCCGGGAGGTGAACTCCGAGAAGTCGTCGTCCAGCGAGAGCCCGCTGCAGCTGCGCGGCTCGTTCTTGCAGAAGCGGTCCTTGATGCCGAGGAAGTCGCCGATCTCCTTTGCCGAGCAATCGACGCAGACCTGCTCGCCGTCGCGCTTGGTGTGGCAGTGGCCGCGCGCGCAGTCGCCGTCGCCCTTGCACTTCTCGTTGGTCTTCTTGTCCTTCTTGCCCTTCTGCTCGTCCTTCTTCTTGTCCTTGCAGTCGTTGTGGACCCAGGCGGCGCCGCGCCCGACGAAGTAGGTGTGGAAGCCCTCCACCTCGAAGTTGTAGACCGTGGTGCTGCGCCCGGTCGCCTCGGCGCCGACCACGCCCAGGGTCCCGCCACCGGCGCTGACGATCCGGTCGCCGACCTCGAGCTCGCCGGCCGCGACCCAGCCGCGCCCCTCGACCTGGAACGGGTGCGGCGCGGTGACCTCGAGGGTCTCGACCGCGCCGCACCCGTTCCAGGTCGAGGGGC
>Ga0193753_10001878_pt1 | contig 17288 bp, 13 predicted proteins | sample H1c2metaG_FD_144925 | JGI IMG/M metagenome (GOLD analysis project Ga0193753, IMG submission 144925) | Soil microbial communities from a riparian zone of the East river system, Colorado, United States - H1c2 | ecosystem: Environmental > Terrestrial > Soil > Riparian zone | place: USA: East... | reverse complement strand
TTGACAAAGATCTTCAGCATCTTCAAATCCAAACCGCCAGGAATGCCAGAATAGCTAAAAACAAAGAACAAAAATGCTGTAGCTACAGTTTCTAAAATATTGTAGCCCTGAAACCTCAATCATCCTCCAAATATTTTGGCCGGCCTGTTTTCTTTTGGTGACTGTACTTAATAAACAGTCGTCAGGTTTCTGACGGATTTGCGTAAGCATTTTCCATTTATCCTTGTCCGGATATCCGAACTTTACATTATGGAAAGTTCGTGAAGGTTGCAAGGTATTCTAAATGCCCCATTATTAGTATATCCCATCGATCTGCCATCTTGACATACACCAACATCTAATTCTTCCTGCAAAGTGCTTTTATCGGTCTTGTTGCCATAAATAAATTGCCAAATACCTTTTACCTCTATAATATCTCCTAGATCCTATTTTTCAGGATAATAGGTTATCGCTTAACTCGTAGTATTTCAATTTCGAAAGCTTATTAACTTTTATACCATTCTGGGTTTTCCTGAAAATATTCCTCCGTAGTATTGATTAATATCATTTGAAGTTCTTCGTCTGTTTTCCCTTTATAAAAATCAATAATATGATTTGTCCAGAAAACAGAAGCTTTCTGATTTATTCTTTTTTGGAACCATTGGCTAATTTCTAAACGAAGATTTTTTTTAAAAACATGCGCTAAACCATCAACATAGCCTTCTAGATAACATTGTAAAGTTGGATAAGTGACCTCTTTTGTGATAATCATTAATGGCCACTCCTTTAGTATCTTAAAAGTTTCTTTAATTTTATTATTTAGTTCGTTCATTTGAATCATTATTTAACAGTTATCTTTTTTACCTGTTCAAATTTTAAAGCATCAGCGTATTCAAACATAGATTTGTACTTATTCAAAGGCAATCCACCAGAGCCAGTCAACCCATCATAAACCATTCCATCCTTAATAACAGCAACATGATGGTACCAACTATCAACTGAACCACCGCCATATTTAATTGGCCCCAGTTGCAAACCTCTTGGATTTGTTATTTGAAGAAATTCACCTCCAATCGACTTTTGCACTTTAGTTGCAATGGCTTCACAGCCATTTCTTACCTGTTCCGGAGCATACGGTTTTAAGGACAATGGCACTCTTCGACTACCCGCATTAGCCTGCCATTGCTGCACTTCTTGAAGTTGAGTGGCTGTATTTGCTTGAGTAGCTTCCTTGTTTCCATTACTCACCCTCGCGGCTTGCTCGTTAGTTGATACTTCTGTTGCCACTGCTTTTTTCCCCAACTGACTTTCGAGCTTAACTGCAGCACTTGGAGCGGTTAACCTTGTTCCAGCCTGATGATAAATCGCAGTTACAATTAGATTTCCTGCAGCATCTAAACGCGAAGCAGGATTTCCATAATCGTCTTTTCCTGTGATTACAGTTTTCCCATTAAAATAAACAATTCCAAGTAGGTTAAAATTATAATTTACAAATTTCAATTTTTCTCCTACAGGCCCTTCCCCTCTATCAATATTTTTCCAAGAATTATCTTCTCTTCCAATCCAAGCCACCAGATCATTAAACTCATAATCATACCAGTGCTTATGCGCTTCTAATCCATCTAAGTCAATATATTTTATAGGTCCATTACTTGCAAACTGATAAGGAGTAAGGTGCGGATATTTCGTCTGTAAGGGATCTAAACTTAAAAACCTTCCAATTCTCGGATCATACACCCTCGCTCCATAATCAATCTGATCCCCATCTCCTTTTACATCCCCATCATTCTCCTTACCATTAAACCCATAACGGTATCTCCCTGCACCTCATTTTTCAATTGAAAAAAAATTGCCTGGAACCGGTTTTTATAACAACCTTCAAAGAGCTTTAAACAGGTAACAAGATAGCCGATTTTTCTTTCAATTGATTTTTCAGTTGAAAGAAAGAATCCGGGATTGGATGCCCGGATTTTAGTTGTTAAGATTGTTCTTGTTTCCATTGCTCTAAGTTCAGCAATGCTTCTAACAGGTTGCTGCCTTGTGCAATCACTTTATCACCATAATCTTCTAAAAAATTGGCATTGTCTGCCTCCTTTACAGTGAAGAACTTGTAATCATAGCCATCTTTAAGCGGCACATCGGGAAGCGTGATGTAATAATGCATGATGATTGAGTTTTGATGTTTCATAAAAAATATTTTGTAAAAGAAAAAAGGGAAAAAAAGAAAGCATATTCATTAGCGGTAGGGCGGACGGGCACTCCAAAAGCAGAGGCGGTATAAAAGATGGCCTGCGGGTTGGCTCCTGTGTGATGGCCTGCAGCGCAAGGGCTGTGTTTATGCCCGCCGCTTTTGGATGGCCGGACGACCCCGCTATCTTTGCGGCCTTTTTTATCCTTGTTCTTTTATAAAAAAAATACATCCGGTTAAGCTGCTCCGTTAGTGTTTCGTTTTTGAACTGATCTTCATAATCGAAGGCGCCACCCCTGCGCCATGCCGTTTGGGGCGGCAGCGGCGGGATTTGCAGGCATACAATCAATAAATGCGATACTACACATTCCCTGCAAGAAGCCGCTGCCTGACCGCGTGACGGCCTTTTTAATAGCTGGAGCGTAGCGGAAGCAAAATCATTAGCCAAGCCCCAACGGCACAGCAGGTGGCGCACAGAATAGAGGAGTCACGTTTTTATTGCTTACACTTCTCTTCTTCGCTTATATAATTTCTATGCAATAAAAATAGTGGCGGAGTGCTGCGAACGAAGCGTTGGCTAAAAACCATGACAGTTTTTCTCCTATAAAAAATAATTGATTCAAAAAAACTGGCGTGGTTTTTAGAGCGGTGGCCGTGAGACAGCACACCGCTTTCCCTGCTAACTTCCTGGCTGCTGTATTCACTTCATTATTAAAAACTAATCTTCATGCAGCCAGATAAAAAGACCCGCCCCGTCCTGTAAGGCGGGGTACAAAAAAAATAAAACTATTACTCTGATTGTTCATTCATCAACTTACTAAACTTAATAATCACTTCCTGTATATTATTTCCTTCGGCCATGATACAACCTTTGTACTGTTCTAAAAATGCAGCTTCGACTTTTGGTTTTACCTGCATGATTTTTAATTCATCATTTTGTTTGACGATGTAAGATTTCATAAACGTATTTTTTGTGAGTAGATAAAAAAGGAGAAAGAAAATGTTCAGCCGGATGATTTGAGGGAAGGCTGGCCACCGCAGACCAGGTAGGCAGCGCCGCCACTTTCTTTGTCATGGTTTTTGCCACACACTATTTGCAGCACATTCATTTTTTTAAAAGACAGAAAAAAATAAAAGAGCTGCAAGCCAGCACCACAAAACAAAACCCCACGCCAAAAAAAGATGGACGGAAGCTATTGTAACATAATGCAAGGGTTTATTATAAGCAAAGCAATGCGGATCAATTATTTTTTTAAAGGCCATTGGCTTTGCTTATAATATGCATTATGTGTAAATAGCCGCTGCCATGCCTGCCTGCAGGTGGCCAGCCTAAAGAAAGTTCACACACACAATGAAGAACCGGGAAGATCGTTGACTGCCGCAGCCGCCGTAACAGCGTACTATTTTATGATGCACAATGGCGGCTTTGCCTTGCTAAAAAAATACAACGATTGCGGATAAAAAATTAATTACAGTATTTAACATCACTGCCGCAATCATTATATTTTTTTCGCTGATTGCTTTACTTCAGTCTTGCAGCCGGGGCTTGTTTATTATTTCAAAGCCTGCCCGGCTACTGACGGGGATGATATTTATTTACCGCTGCTTTCAATGTCTCTATTTCACTTTGCTTGTACTTCTCTGTTGAAGATGGATTTTTATGCCCTGCAAAAACCTGTACCAGGCTTAGATCATGGCCCTGTTTCAAAAGATTAGTGATTACACTTTGCCGGATAGTTTGTGCATTCACTTTTCTATTTGGATATAGTTGTTTAAAACTTCTTTTGATGTGCTTGGTTATATCTTTGCCGCTCATTACTCCGCCTCTAATGCCGATCAATAATGAGTTTGAAGATTTAGAGTTTAGAAGTTTAGAACGCATTTCATTGATGTATTGATAGAACAATAAAATCTGATTAGGTTTTAACTGCAATGTCCGGCTGTTGGTTTTATTGGTTGATTTGATGTAAACACTTCCAGTTGCCAGGTTAATGTTTTCTATGGTTAGTGTTTCTATTTCTCCCGGGTGCAATGCCTGGTATATCAAAAGACTTATCAATACTTTATTCCTGTAATCAAGATTATTATACCGTTCCCTTCTGTTCAATAAATTTTCTAATTCTTCTGCTGTAAATAAATCCTGCAATTGTATATCCCTTGTTATCTGGTCGCGCAGTTTAATGGCTTTGGCCGGGTTGTCATTCCTTATTTCTTCGCTGCATAAATAATCATAGTAAACCTTGATACTGCTTAATATCCGGCTGATGGTAGCAGGTTTGTTGTAACGCTGCCTTAATGCTCCAACGTAATTTGTGATGTCTTTGTAAACCGCTGTTGCCGCCGCCGGATGGCTTTCTACATAAATTTCTATATCCCTGCTGTAAAGCTTTGCTGTATCCGGGCTGTAATGTTCTTTTAAATAATTTTCAAGTGTCATAATTGAAGGCTTTTAAAGGAGGCATAGTTGTTCTGCTTTTGGCTTTGCATATAGCTGTGTGGTCTCTAAAAAGCTATGCCCTAAAAAATCCCGCACATATTCCATACTCATGCCGCTTTGTAAAAGATGGGTGGCTATACTGTGTCTTAAGTGGTGTAAGCTGATTTCTTTTTGCAGGGCTGCGTTTTCTTTTATCCGCTGCAGCATTTTATTGTAACTATTGCCGCTCATCCTGTTGCCCCGCGTATTGAGCATAAAAGCATTTTCGTCTTTTACTTTTTTTACTTTACTGCTGCATCTTTCCTGTAAATAATAATCTTCCAGGTCTTTGATCACACGCTCTGTAACCGGCACTACACGCCGCTTCGCTCCCTTGCCTTCTCTCACATACAACAACTGCTGTTTAAAATGCACATCGTTTATATTAAGGTCTTCACCCTCGCTTCTTCTTAATCCGCAACTGTAAAAAATATGCAGCAGGGCGGTTTGTTTTAAGTTTTCTGCTGCTGTAAATAACTGGTTGATTTCTTCTATTGTGAGCGGCTCCCTTGCGTTCTGCTTTGGCTTTTTAAACTTCATCCCGCTGATGGGATTGTAATCTATCTGCTCTGTTATCTCCAGCCAGCTGAAGAAAGTTTTTAACGCATACATGTAATGGCTGATCATCATTTCAGATAACGCCCCGCTTCTCTTTTGCAATGGCCGGGTTTGCAGGTATGCGCAAAACGATTTTACTTTCTGCTGCTCTATGTAACTGACATCTGTGATCTGTTGCTGTTCTGTAAATTCTTTCACCAGTGCCGGCAGCATGTATTGCGTGCTTTCGCTATAACCAACCTGCTGCAGATAATTTTTGAACCCGTCTATATACCAGGAAGGGGATTGTATAATGGATTCCATAAAACATATTGCGGAGTTTATCCCGCCACCGCGGGAATGGTTTTTAGCACTACGATGGCTTTTAAAAAGGGCCCTTGACCCGGTTTGTGTTATTTGTTACACCAGCCCCTATTTCCGGTGTTTTCGCGGGTTCTGGCGTTTCGCTGGTGTTTCAGTGGTGTAACGTGTTTTCAGATTTCAGCCTGTTTACCTGGTCGTTGAGGTAGCTTTTTATCTTTTCACGCATGGCCGCATAATCATCCCAGTACAGTATTTTATAGGTAAATCCCCGGTTGGCATAGCCGCCGTTTTGCTTTACATATTCCAACTGCTGCAGGTCATTAAAATACCTGAACACCTGCATCTTGCTTGTTTTTAATGCATGCCTTACTTCCCGTAATGTAAATTCTGTTGTCTTGTGGTGGCCGTTATATTGCTTCTGCAGCCAAGTCTTCAACCCTTCGTAGAACTGTCTTAAACTGCCATCCAGCTCATCCACTTTTAGAACGATGCTTTCAAACATCACCGCCACGGCTGTTTCTACATCTTCGATTTCTGTTACCAGTCTTTTTCTTTCATCTGTCCCGCGCTGGTACTGATTCAGTATCGTTATCATCTTTACAAAGCTTTGAAACAGATCGTTCAGCCTTCTTATTTTTTGCGCTTCTTCCGGCAACTGTATCTTTTCTGCAAACGGGTTAATGACTTCCATTGATTGTATGATGCTGATAAACCTTTGCAGAAAATATTTTATCTCCTGTTCTTTTTTATAATCAATCAGCCCCGCTGCTTTCTTGTTCTGGTATTCAATAATTCTTTTTGTCTGCTCTATGCTTTCATCAACGGCAATTAAAAACACACGGCTCATATTGTCTTCGTAAATCTCTCCGTGCGTGGTGCATGCCAGTGATGCTATAGGGCCTTTAACCGTCTTCTGGCCGCTGGTAATATGACCGTTCTCTAATTTGATACTGGTGGCGCTGTTCAGCTCTCCATTGCTCTGCAGTTCCCTGAACGCAAACTCCGCTTCTTCGCTCAGGCCGTCTATATCTTCCAGGCATAGCAACCGGTTGATAAAATAATGTTCAGGAAAATTGTATAGCACTTTATCACTTAACCTGGTCAGCCTGGTTACATTTTCCTTTGGCATGCAATCGCTGATCTGTTTTAACAGCCTGGTCTTACCGCTGCCACTGCTGCCCTGGATGAGCGCATGTAAAGTCTCCGGCATTTTATGGCTGATAGCAATGATTAATAAAAATATCCGGTTCCTGTCTTCGCCGCTGATACCGGTTTGCCCTAAGAGTTCATTCAATCTTTTTATCAGCTTTGGTTTTTTTGCGAAGCTTTCCAACTCCTGTCTTTCTTTTACTGTCAGCACCTGCAGTATTTTTTCTTCCCCTTTATTTTGATGCAGTTCTTTTTCTATATGCTGTTCCAGCAGTTCAGTAAGCCGGTATATATCTGCTTCCAGCAAATCTTTTCTTACACTTAATTTCTCCGCTACTTCCTTGCACAGCTTTTCTACCTGTTTATCTTCGTATAAATCAATTTTATTCCTTGCTTTTATACCGGTCTCTTTGTTCTCCACTACCAGCATTATTTTTAAATGCTCATTGGTTTTGGGCAGGCCGCCCTGTATAAAGTAGTTCGCTGTATCGCTTGCGTAGCTTAGTTTGTACGGGTTATCTGTATTGAGTTCGTGGGTGGGCTGCTGCCGGATTGTTTCAACTAATTTCTTTTTTTCAACTGATTTTTCTACTACCAGTTTTGCTTCCGGTTCAGTAGCAGTCTCATTTGTGTTTTCAGTTGAAAGAAAAAATCCTATACTTCTATCATTCAATAAATCAATAAAAATATTTCTATCGCTATGCGTTTGCAAAGTTTCGTTTACGTCTTTACATGGCAGTATCATTTTGCTAAACTTCACCTGCGGTAATAGCATTTGTAATTCTTCTTTGTATTTCGTTGCTGCTTTGTTGCCAGCTTCATCATTATCAAAAGCAAATATTATCTCTGTAAGCTGTTTTAATTCAGCTATGGAAGATTTCATTTCTTCGTTCAGTCTGTTAGTACCATAAGCCGCAAGTATACCGTATTCCGTTGCAATGGCTTCTATTTGCAACAGGCTGGCTGCATCTATAATACTTTCGGTGATGATTAATTTTGTTGTTCCTGGTTTCGGATAGCCTGGATAAAGACCCGTGCTTTCTTTTAAATAGTAGTGCTTCTGATTATCGTTATTGATAGTTGAACGGAAGTACAACCCTGCAACCTGGTTGCTTTTATTTTTCAATGCAAATACAATGCATTCCTTACCAAATGCCTTATATGCCTGCTCTTCAGGCTTGCGGTTGTTTACGCCCCAGGGCGCTAATAAGCCTACTGCAACGCAGTTGTTGATTAATGTTTCATCTCTTCTTGCTCCATGATGGAACTGCGCTGTATTGTATCCTATCTCCAGTTTGACAGGATCTAAACTCCGTTGCTTTATATACCCCTGCGCTGGCTTGCTGGCGTGTACGCCGTTCTTAAAGTAGATAAACATGTTTTGCAAAAACTGTTCCCTGTTCATAGTGAGTGCTGGCATTGGATTTATCTGTATAGGCTTTTGCTGGTGTTGTACTTTGCCCTCGTAGTAGTTGATTATCTCTGCACACTTCAGCAAGGCATTATGCTTGTCCGTGTTTTCTTTGTGCAGCACAAAATCTATGATGTCCATGCTCTTGCCATGCGTTTTGCAATTGCTGCTGAAGCAATACGCCGTATGCGTTTTGTAGTACACCTGCAAGGACGGTGTTTTATCATCATGGAAGGGACAGTTTAAGCGCAGATTCTTATCGGGCTTTAAACCGTAATGCTGCAATACCTGGCTAAGCGTTAGGCGGGTTTTTATCTCTGGTATCTCCATTGTGAATAATTATTTTAAAAAAAGTATTTTCTGATAAATCATTCACAAAACTAACCAATCGTTCCTATTTAAACAAGAATCATTGCCTTGTTTCTACCTTTTTATTCACTTAAATTTGTAAAATCATTCATTTTTAGCTCATAAATACGATATATCATGACGTTTGGAGAGAAAATAACCTATGCCCGCAAGCAAAAAAAGATGACTCAGGGCGACCTGGGTAAAGCGGTTGGAACCAGTGGAGATATTATTGGTAAGTATGAAAGGGAGGAGATAAAACCATCTATTGACACGGCCAGTAAAATTGCAGATGCATTAGGCGCTACTCTTGATTACCTGGTAAAGGATGGCCAGTATCAGAATATTGATAACGATGCATTGAACCGCCTGAAGTTAATTGAGAAGCTTCCCAAAGAAGAACGCTCACACCTCTTTGCTACCATGGATGCTTTCTTTGCCAAACATAAATTGCAAAGTCTATTAAAATAAAAAAACCGCTGATTGATCAGCGGCTTTACTCAATTTTTTTTCCTATACTGGTGGGTGTTCTAAAAACTCCTTCCATTGCTCATATAAAAATAAAGCACCAGTTTCAATAGATTGATGGTTTCTTTCAGAGGGCATATATCTTACAAAAGAAGAAATTTTAATTGGATAATTAAAGTCGGCGTATACAATTTCCACCTTTTCTAATGGGTTATCTATCGTCTCTCTATTCTCATATAGCCATAATAAAATAAGATAAAGCCATTTTTCTTCTATGGAATTTTTATCTTGGTAATCCTCAATATTTGAAAGCTTTTCGACTAACTCTCTTACTTGAAACAGTTCATTTTTCGTAACTCCGGCAAGTAAAATTATATCAGAATTATCGGTATCATCATCCTCTACAATCTGAAGTGAATATATAGATATTTCCTTAGGACTAATGAAAGCTTTATCCAATCCCCAAAGCATTTGAGTCCATGTTAATCTTATGGAATGTTGCTTTATAAAAGAGGCTGTTATAAATATAAATTTCTCTATCATTTTACGACTTGATTTGGGTATCCTGTAATTTGCCCCCCGGAAATAAATCTTTGATGCGATAACTGATTATGCTCGTTAACTATCCATTCAAAAATTCCTTTCTGCTTATTCACGGTTCCTTCCATTTGTGTTAGATTTCGAAAAATGCCATCCCCTCCTTTAATTGTAAAAAACCTTCCTTTTGTTGCAATATCTTCTACGACAAACGAGCCTGCCATGTGAAGGGGGTCAGATTTTAAAGCACTCCCAGTAGCTGGCGAATTTAATATTTCACTTTGTGCTAATACGGCTTTAAACTTTTCAAAACCTGCAGCATTATGAGCCGCATTTACTTCCGTAGAAACAGCCCCAGACCCCTTAACTAAAAATGGAGCCACGTCTAACGCTAATAACGCTGTATTTTTAGCCCCTTCCCACCAATTTCCCTGACTAAATCCTTTGTAAGCATCATAAGCATGATTAATAGTATTCTCGCTATATTGTCCTGCTGCATTTGCAACTGGATATATCATGTTCGCCGCTAATGGATCCATAACAGCGCCATACATAGCTTTATTGTGCTGATAATCTGCTTTTAGCCGTTCAGAATTTTGTTGATGATAATAACTGTTATCCCCTTGCGAGATCGTAGGCTGGTTAGCTAAGGATTGAGCAAATGTATTTACTGCATTATTTTTTACAGCGTTTGCTGCTTGTTGTTGTAATTGAACTTTTTGGCGAAGTAAGTATTCCTGTGTTCTCATCCATTCCTCCATGCCATCCAGATCCGAAGCCCAAATTGGTTTATTTCCAGCAAACTGATAAGGGCTATACCAGGGGTATTTTTTAATAAGCGGATCCACACTCAGGAACCGTCCCAGCCTCGGGTCATAAATCCGCATCCCATAATCCTGCTGATTCCCTTCGCCCTTCACCTCATTATCATTCTCTTTGCCATTAAACCCATACCTATATACACCAGCTACATTTCCTCCACTGCCTCCACCATTCTGGTTGCCCGTACCCGCATAGCTTGTATCAGCTATATAGGCGCTGAATTCGTCATTGGACAAGCTATTAAACTCACCGGTGAATTCGACAGCGTTCGAGGCAACATATTCCAACGGTTGCGCACTTGTCCTGCTGGTCAGGGTCATGTCAACTGGTACCGTGTACCCATTTACTGTGTCACTTCCACTCTGCGTTGCGCCGGGTATACCAAGTCCGAGACTGCCACCCCGCATCGGCATACCAAACGGATAGTAATCTGTTACATTGACCACATCGGGGTTGTAATAATCCAGGGTGCTGCCATTGCTGCTATGACCAATCTTTTTGTCGCTGATGACTGCCAGCACATTGCCCAAATGATTCGTTATTTCATAGAACTTTTGCCCACGTGTATAATGATACAGACTTCCTGCCGGGGAGACGGGCTCTGCGGTGTCCCGCTTATTCAATATGCCCAAACGGCTGCTGCCATAAATATGGCTTTCAGTCAACAACAGGCTGGCACTGCTTAACCGCGCCAGTTTTTCTTCGTCTGTATCATCGGCTTCCGTACTGTCCACAGAAGCAGTGTATACATGCATCGTGTTACCTTGTGCATCCCGCACATACCAGGTATAGTTTACATTGGCAGTTCCAAATTTAGTTAGTTTTTTGCCAATCCGGTTGCCGGCTGCATCATAATAATAATTTATCTTCTTTGTATTGGTCAGTACACCCGCCTGGCTGTGGTTTATCTCGGTTATTTTTCCGTAGACATTCCATTTAATGCCCCCGGAAGGGATGTTTTCTGAGTTGTCTTTAATAAGATTACCAATTTCATCATACTCATAGTTATCAGTCGACTGGTTCTTTATCTTTTTGGCACCATTTACCAGTCCCTGCGATTGATCAGTTACTGAACTTAATTTATTTGTATTTGCCGTATAATGATAGGTCAGGCTGTCCATGATAGTGGTCTGGTTATCAAAATACCGGTTGTACTTTAAAATATTGCCATTGCCGTCATAGCTCACCCTTTCATTATAGGCTTTTGTAAAGCTGAGGGCATTCCAGTTGTTATTGATAGTATCCAGCCCGGCGTAGGTGTCCATGCCCGTTAGACGGTTCAGCTGATCATATTTATAATTGTACAGGAAAGGCTGGTTAAACGGTTTAATGTTTACCGCCATGCTGCTGATATTGCCATTGTACAGTGGCCGGTAGCCGCTAAGGGTTCCCAGCTGCGGACTGGGATTGGGGAAGGGTGAACTGCCATGTATGGCCGCATAGTCACCGGAATAATAGTTAAGGTTATAGCCTGCCAGGTCCCTGGCAACATTGATGTTCTGTCCCCCGCTTCTGCCATCCTCGCCCATATCCGCTGTTGTTGATGCACTGGTGCTGTTCACCCCCTTCAGCCAGCCTTGTAACGTATATGCATAATCTAAACCCTGTACCTGCTGCTCGCCTATTACCATCCTGGCCAGGGGGCCATGCTTATAATATTCATAACGGGCATCCTTCTCCCAAATTATACTATCACTGCTGGTTTCCACGGTGGTTAGCCTGTTTTCTGCGTCGTAACTATAGCGGTGGTAAAACTGGTTAGGGGGTGTGATCCAATCCTGCACGGTTATATCATAGTACCGGGGGTTATATGCCACCTGGTTCACTTTACCGCTTATTAAATCGTACCTGTATACCATCCGTATCCACCGGTTGCTGTTGCGGTTCATGATATTGGCGGTTGTCAGTTGGGTGCTGCTTCCAAAATCCTGCAGCAGCGTATCCACATTGCCATGTATATCGTAAGAATAAAAACTGCCGGTATTGTAACCGGTGCTGCTGTACCCATCCGTCAGCGTGGTATACGCTACCCGGTTGCGCAGGTTTCTTGCATTCAAAGGAATGGTATTGGTATAAGGATAAGCAAGATCATAATAAGTGCGGGTAACCTGCTCTTTGCGGTTGATAAGGTTCTGCAACCAGCCGTCCAGAGACGCGGTATTGCGGCTCACCGTATCCGTCATGGCACCGTTTGCAGTGGTATTGATCAACTGCCCTACTTCGTTTATACGTCCCAGCCAGTCATAGGTAGTATAACTGTACTGCCGGTCTTCTTCAGTAGCACCCGCGGCTTTTTGCCGGGCATTCTGGCTGATGGCCAGGCGGCCCAGCCTGTCATACCAGAAATGGCTGAGGCCCGCATCCGGCGTGGCCTGGGCAATCACCTGGTTCAGCGTATTGTACCGGTAATGGGTAGCCAACCCATGTTGGGGCGTTACCAGCAGGCCGGCAGAACGTGCAGTGCTTACAGAATCAAAATACGTGCTGCGGCCATACACGCTCATATCCACGCCTTCCGGCGGTACTGTTTTCAGCAGGCTGCCCGCCTGGTCATAATAGTACAATGTATAATGGTACTCGCTTACCGGCCTTGTTACTGTAAAGCTTTCGTATTTGTAAGCCTGCAGGCATTTGGCGTGATAGCCGCTGTCGAAATTATTCCTGAGTGAATCGGCATAGGCATTGTACAATTCGGTGCCCTTGCTGATGGCAAAAAAACTGCTGTCGCTGCAATTGTCAATATCATTTACTGATACCGGCGGAAAAACAGGTTCGTTGCGCCCGCATAAGACAGGTGCCGTCATTTGAGAAATGGAATCCTGCGGTTGGGGTGCACAGGCATCCGGATGCCTGCCGCAATTTTGTATATACAGGGAATCAATCTGCAAATACGTATAAGAACTGCCCCGTTGCTGGTTAAAATACGTTGCAAAAGCCAACTGACAATCTGTTTGCCCTGCACCACAATACAAAAAGGAGGGATCTGCCGTGGCCGGCCTGGACGGGTCGGTAAAATCTTCAAAATATTTTTCATTGTCATTGGCATCGCCCACCCGGAACCAATCTACTATACCATTCTTGCCAAGAAACCCTATGTCAAAATTCGGAAGCGCCGGATGAATCGGTATGGTGGCTTTGCGCAGATGCTGGTAAACAAGCGCCTCATTATAATACAGGTAAAAGCTATCCGTGGTTGCACGCAGCTTAAACACCATCCAGTCCAGTACGGCATCCGGATTGGGGTCAATGAGAATATTATCGTAGGTAGTCTGTGAAGAATCTCCTGTCATGTCATAAGGATAAAGCACAATTGATGAAATATAAATCCCGGTAGGGTACCGCCCTATGACAGCCTGCAGTGATTGATTGCAATGTATCGCAGGAAATATTAAATAAATGGGTACCACACTGGCTCATAAAACTGGTATACTCCGCAGCGGTTTTCGTAAATCCCAGCCGGTAATTCATAAACTGTTCATACAAGCGGTTCTTGCCCTGCTGTACCGTATCATTGGCAGCTACTGCCAGGGAAGGGGATATTGCGGGATACAAATGTTTAAATTCATTTATAATAATGATTATTATGAGCCAGGCAGTATTTCTGCTATTTAGCATTGTTGTGTCACACTCGTGTACAGTAAATCTTTATTCCACATTTGCGGCAAAAATGATCTATAATATTAAATAGAAAGTATTTAATGAACCAATCTCTTTTCAACCTTACATTGCAGTCTTTTCTGAATGATTTCTTCTTTATGCATATCCGTCCCAAACAATCTTACCATCCTTTTGTGACCGTCGCCTTTTATCTCCGCATGCTGCCGGATCACTTACTCATTAAAATTCCCCGGTCAACGCGTTATGAATGGCAGCATAAACAAGTAACAGATTTATTCGGGTACGATTGGTACTGCCAAAACCAGCATCTCTTTCAGACTTTACAGGAAGTTGCTGCCAGCAGCCGGCTATTACAGGTAAACAGAGCCTTGTTGCGTGTCATTGCCTTACAGCGGTTTTTTAAAAAGTATACATCGCAGATCCGGCTTAAAACTTTTAATGCTGCTGCTACTGCTGTTTCTACTATCCAAAAAGTCCAGGAAGTAATAGGGCTTGGCTATACCTTAAAGTTTCTCCAATTAACGCAGCAGCAATATTGGCAATTCAGGCAAAAAATAAAATGCCCCCGGTCTTTGTTCCATCTTTGTGTGCCAAAACATCCCACTCAACTTTTGCAGCAGGAAATAAACGCCATCAAAAAATATTGTACAGACAACCGCTATTTACATTGGCCATTGGCATCAGTTTATCACCAGATTATCAGAGATAAGGTTGCCCGTTTTCATATCAGTACTTTTTATAAATATGTGGGGTTATTACAGCTTAAACGAAAAAACCCCAACCACCGGCGCAAAAATCATCATACCGGAATACGGGCCGCCGCCCCGCTGCAATTATTACATGCGGATACAACAGTCTTCAGAACAGCTGATAACATAAAAGCTTATATCTGCCTGGTGCAGGATAATTTTTCAAGGGCCATTTTGCAATATACTGTAGCGCCTGACTGCAAAGCATCCACCATGCGGGATTTGCTCCGCAATACACATTCGCTTTACCTTCAACCAGCAGGAGCAAATGCCTGTCAATTGATGACGGACGATGGAAGCGAGAATTTTGGTTCTGTGCAGGATTTTTTACAATCAGCAGAGAATCCTTCTTTACAACATATCGTTGCACAGCGGGATGTTGAATTTTCCAATTCCATGATAGAAGCGGCAAATAAAAATCTTAAATACCGGTTTCTCTATCATAAACACATAGCCGATTTTAGCAGCCTTTGTCAATATACAGTCCAGGCCATAGAAGATTACAATACCAGGCCGCATGATGTTTTGCGCGGATTAACGCCTATGGAAGTATTAAACGGTAAGATAATTGACAAAGATCTTCAGCATCTTCAAATCCAAACCGCCAGGAATGCCAGAATAGCTAAAAACAAAGAACAAAAATGCTGTAGCTACAGTTTCTAAAACATTGCAGCCCGGAAACTTCAACTACTCTCAAAATATTTTGGCCGGCCTGTTTTCTTTTGGTGACTGTACATAATAAAAAGTCGTCAGGATTTCTGACGGATTTGCGTAAACATTTTCCATTTACCCTTGTCCGGATATCCGAACATTACATTATAGAAAGGTTGTGGAGGTTGCACGGTGTCTTACGTCAGGGTGCCACCATTGATGTTATGACTTAGTTTTTAATCACTGATGACCGCCAGTACATTGCCCAAATGATTCGATATTTCATAGAAATTCCACTCATTGGTGTATTAAAAAGGACTGATTGCGGGAGAGGCTGGATCCGTGTTGTTTCATCCTAAGGATCTAAAGCGAATCTTTATCCTCTTTAATATATTTTTTTTTGAGTGAAAAGTGCTCTTTATTAAAAAGCGCATTTTTACATTATTAGGTAAGAAAAATATTGATATCATCAAGTGCATCTCTAATTTGACCTGCAATCTTTTCATCGTCTAACCGCGTGTTAAGCGCTGCTACAACCTTATCCTTTTCTAACTGGCGATGAATTCTTGCAAGATGTCCTAAGCAAACTGCCGCCAGCCCACTGATGTCAGAATTCTCATTAAACAAGAGAATCAAGAATTTATCCTGTGCCCATTTCCAATCTTGTTCGTGAAACGCTAGCGAGACCATAGCATGACAAATATCATTAGTATCGCCTGAGGAAAAAATAACCTCTGCAGCATTTTTGTTTACAGGTTGAATGTTTTCGTAAATGTTCATTTTATTTTCCTTTAATAATATTTCCTTTCTCATCTGTCATACCAGATTTTATTAATCTACTTTTCATATCCTGATGTAGATCAGCCCAAGATCGAACATGCCCGTGGTATACATTCTCTTGTGTTCTATCAAATACCACAAATTCTCCTGTTTCGTAATCAATCCCAACGCGTCTAAATGATGTTTCTTTGACTTGAACAGACATATCTAAAGCATCCTGCCCATGTGTTGGAGCTTTGCTTTTTGCAGCATTGTCCACTTCTCCATGGTAAGACGCGCCATCGTATTCCATACGCCTTAACGCTCCTACCGAGTTGGGATTTGACGAATTTAACTCCTTCGGTGCTGCTCTTTCTAATATATCTGCTGCTTTACTACCTGATGGCCCTAATTTCCGGAGCGCCACAACTTCGCTTCCATCGAGACCACCAATCAGTGCTGTAAGACATAATGCATGAACTTGCCCAGCAGAATATGGATCACCTGCGTAAGCCAAATCTATTTCTTCCTTCAAATGATTATACGCGTCTTCGGCCATTTTAACAATGGGAAGCATTTTCTTAAATCTCTCATAACTCATTCCGCCATCTTGCATGAACGTGCTCGTTCGTAAAGTAAAAATTTCTTTGATGGCTTCAACGCTATAGTTTTCTGTTGCTTGCACAAGTCCTTTGATGTCAAAAGCCGAAGTATAACCATTTGCAAATCCAAATATATAAAATGACTGCTTCTCAGTTATTTTAAATGTTTTAGCTAAAGTAGGCGCGGCGAGTTTGGCTGCGCCTCTAGACGTTCCTACTACTGCAACCCAATGAATAATCTCTGCAGCCTCAGCTCCTTCGACATCAATTGAGTTTATTGGCTTATTTGATGCGTATTGATATGGAGTCAATTGGGGAAAACCTTTAATTAATGGATCTGCGCTTAAAAATCTACCCAGCCTTGGATCATAAATTCGCATCCCATAATCAATCTGATTCCCATCTCCCTTCACATCCCCATCATTCTCCTTACCGTTAAAACCATACCGATAAGGGTTACTTGCAAAACTTCCCCCACCGCCTCCACCATTCTGGTTGCCCGTTCCTGCATAACTTGCATCAGCAATATAGGCGCTGAACTCATCATTGGATGCACTTTCGAATTCGCCAGTGAATTCAACCGAATTGGAAGCAACATACTCCACCGGCTGAGCGCTTGTCCGGTTACCCGTCAGCGTCATATCAATTGGTACCGTGTATCCATTTACGG
>Ga0193753_10001877_pt1 | contig 17289 bp, 8 predicted proteins | sample H1c2metaG_FD_144925 | JGI IMG/M metagenome (GOLD analysis project Ga0193753, IMG submission 144925) | Soil microbial communities from a riparian zone of the East river system, Colorado, United States - H1c2 | ecosystem: Environmental > Terrestrial > Soil > Riparian zone | place: USA: East River... | reverse complement strand
CAGGGGCAGCGAGCCGTCGTGTTTCTTGTGCTCGTAGTACATCGACTCTTCCTGAATCTTGCCGCGCTGGTACATGGTGTCCATGGCGCCGAGCACGCCGCCGCGCTCGCTGATGGCTTCGAACTCCTTGTACACGGCTTCTTCCACGATGTCGGTGAGGTACTCGACCGCGAAGCTGCCCTGCCACGGGTTCTCGTTGAAATTCAGGCCCAGCTCTTTGTTGATGATCATCTGGATCGCCACCGCGCGGCGCACGCTTTCTTCGGTCGGCGTGGTGATGGCCTCGTCGTAGGCGTTGGTGTGCAGGCTGTTGCAGTTGTCGAATAGCGCGTACAGCGCCTGCAGCGTGGTGCGGATGTCGTTGAACTGGATTTCCTGCGCGTGCAGGCTGCGGCCGCTGGTTTGGATGTGGTACTTCATCATCTGGCTGCGCGCATCCGCGCCGTAGCGCTCGCGCATCGCGCGGGCCCAGATGCGGCGGGCGACGCGGCCGATGACGGTGTATTCCGGGTCCATGCCGTTGCTGAAGAAGAACGACAAGTTGGGCGCGAAGTCGTCGATCTTCATGCCGCGCGCGAGGTAGTACTCGACGATGGTGAAGCCGTTGCTGAGCGTGAACGCCAATTGCGAGATCGGGTTCGCGCCGGCTTCGGCGATGTGATAGCCGGAGATGCTGACCGAATAGAAGTTGCGCACCTTCTGGTCGACGAAGTACTGCTGGATGTCGCCCATCATGCGCAGCGCGAATTCGGTGCTGAAGATGCAGGTGTTCTGCGCCTGGTCTTCCTTCAGGATGTCGGCCTGCACCGTGCCGCGCACGCTGGCCAGGGTTTCGGCCTTGATGCGGGCGTAAGTGTCGGCATCGACCATCTGGTCGCCGGACAGACCGAGCAGGCCCAGGCCCAGACCGTCGTTGGTCGGCGGCAAGTCGCCGAAATAGGTCGGCCGATCCCGGCCTTCGAAGAGTTTGGCGATCTTCTTCTCGGCATCGGCCCAACGCTTGGGATCGGCCTTGAGGTATTTCTCGACCTGCTGGTCGACGGCGGTGTTCATGAACATTGCCAGGATGATCGGCGCCGGACCGTTGATGGTCATCGATACCGACGTGGTAGGCGCGCACAGATCGAAGCCGGAGTACAGCTTCTTCATGTCGTCGAGCGTCGGTACGTTGACGCCGGAGTTGCCGATCTTGCCGTAGATGTCCGGGCGCGGCGCCGGGTCCTCGCCGTACAGTGTGACGCTGTCGAAGGCGGTGGACAGGCGCGCGGCCGGCTGGCCGACGCTCAGGTAATGGAAGCGTCGGTTGGTGCGCTCGGGCGTGCCCTCGCCCGCGAACATGCGGATGGGGTCCTCGCCGGTGCGGCGGTACGGGTAGACGCCGCCGGTGTAGGGGTAGCTGCCGGGCAGGTTTTCTTTCTGCAGGAAGACGAGCAGTTCGCCCCAGCTGCGGTAGGTAGGCGCGGCGATCTTCGGGATTTTCTGGTGGCTGAGGGAGTCGCGGTAGTTCTCGACGCGGATTTTTTTGCCGCGGACTTCGTATTCGGTGACTTCGTCGGTGATCGACTTGAGGCGTTGCGGCCATTCGCGCAGGAGCTTGAGCGATTCGGAGGTGAGCGATTGGATGGCGTCGTTGTAGCGTTGGCGCAGGGTCAGCAGCGAGCGGTCTACGCTCTTCGTGGGTGTGGATTCATCCGCACGCTGTTGATCATGGGTTGAAGAGCGTGCGGATGAATCCGCACCTACGAGAGCCAGATCATCCAGGCTGTAAAGATCGAGCTGCTTCGGCAACTTGTCGTCGCCGATGTCCTGCAGCGACTGCCAATAGCTCTGCGCGCGGTCGGCGGCTTCGGCCTGCTTGTCGATGCCGGCGTTGATGGCGCGGCCCTGCTCGGCGATTTCGGCCAGGTAACGCACGCGTGCGCCGGGGATCAGCACGGTGGCGCGCGGCTCCTTGAGCGTGGTGTCGATGCGCGGCGTCCAGTCGATGCCCTTCGTAGAGCCTGCCCCGGACTCGATCCGGGGTGCGGATTTATCCGCACGCTGTTGATCCTGCGAAGAGCGTGCGGATAAATCCGCACCTACAAGAGCAGGCGTGCCCAGATGGAGCTTCTCGCGCAGGAGGCGGCACAGGTTGGCGAACATCCAGCTGATGCCGGGGTCGTTGAACTGGCTGGCGATGGTGGGATAGACCGGGACGTCCTCGTCCTTGGTCTGGAAAGCGACGCGGTTGCGCTTCCATTGCTTGCGGATGTCGCGCAAAGCGTCTTCGGCGCCGCGCTTGTCGTACTTGTTCAGCACGATGAGTTCGGCGTAATCGATCATGTCGATCTTTTCGAGCTGCGATGCCGCGCCGTAGTCGCTGGTCATCACGTACATCGGGAAGTCGACCAGGTCGACGATCTCCGAATCCGATTGGCCGATACCAGCGGTCTCGACGATCACCAGGTCGTAGCCCAGGCCTTTCAGGAATGAGATGCAATCCTTCAGCACCGCATTGGTCGCCACGTTCTGCCGGCGCGTGGCCATCGAGCGCATGTAGACGCGGTGGCTGCGCAGCGAGTTCATGCGGATGCGGTCGCCGAGCAGCGCGCCGCCGGTGCGGCGACGGGTGGGATCGACCGAGATCACCGCGATGCGCATCTTCGGGAAATTGGCGAGGAAGCGGTTCAGCAACTCGTCGGTGACCGACGACTTGCCGGCGCCGCCGGTGCCGGTGATGCCGACCACGGGCGCAAGACGGGAATCGGAAATCGGGAATCGGGAATCGGCGGAACTCGCGGCCCACTGCTTGCGCAGCTTGGCAAGCTCGGCTTCGGTGTAGACGCCGTCTTCGAGATCGGAAAGCACCCGCCCGATCGCGATCTCGTCATCGATATCGGGTTTGTCCGCTTTTAGCGATTCCCGATTCCCGATTTCCGATTCCCGGTTGCGCGCTGCGCGCGCCACGACGTCCTCGATCATTTCCACCAGCCCCATCTTCATGCCGTCGTTGGGGTGGTAGATGCGTTCGACGCCGTAGGCCTGCAGCTCGGCGATTTCTTCCGGCGTGATCGTGCCGCCGCCGCCGCCGAATACGCGGATGTGCGGGGCGCCGCGTTCCTTGAGCATGTCGACCATGTACTTGAAGTACTCGACGTGGCCGCCCTGGTAGCTGGACAGCGCGATCGCGTCGGCGTCTTCCTGCAGCGCGGCGCGGACCACGTCCTCCACCGAACGGTTGTGGCCGAGGTGGACGACTTCGGCACCCTGCGACTGGATCAGCCGGCGCATGATGTTGATCGCCGCGTCGTGGCCATCGAACAGGCTGGCGGCGGTGACGAAGCGCAATGGCGCGGGAGTACCGACTTCGGTCTCGGGGATGCTCTGGGCAGGCGTGCTCATGGGCGGCGCTCTATACGGAAACTGCGATGGCCGTATTGTAGCGCCTTTGCTTTTGCCCCCTTTGTAAAAGGGGCTACGGGGATTTCCGCTTTGGACTTTGGTTGGGGGATGACAAGGGCAAGAGCAAATCCCCCTCGGTCCCCCTTTTTCAAAGGGGGAGGAACAGCGGGGGCGGTGGCTCACATGTCCAGCGCTTGGCACAACATGCGCCGGCGCTCGTCCAGGCCGGCTTCGGAACGGTGGATGTCGAAGCTCACCGGCATGCCGCGTTTGCCGAGGATGCGGGCGATGGTGGCTTCCAGCGTCGCGCGGTCGTCGTCGAAGCCGCCGTGCGCGGTGGCGTTGGCGCAATCGGGCGAAATAGCGGGCGTCGGCGACTGCACCCAGCCCAGGCGGCCATCGCGGATCAGCTTCTGCACGCGCTCGTAACCGAAGGCCTGGTCGGCCGGCGTTTTGGCTTCGACGAAGCGCGCCATGCCGGCGAGCGGCGTGCCCTGCCCCAGCCGGCGATCGACCCAGCTGCGCGCCTGCGCCTCGAATGCATGCGCGACCAGGTACAGCAGCGACTTGTGATAGATGCCGGCGCAGTGGTCGTCGTTCTCGGCCTTGTCGGTCAGCGTGAACAGGCAGGCGCGATCGACGGCCTTCGACTCGATCGCCGGCACGTAGGTCAGCAGGAACTGCTCCATCGTCACCGCCGGCGCCCACAGGTTGACGCTGGCGACCTTGGCGCCCAGTCCCGACATGCCATGCGCGGGACCGCCGATCACCTGGCCGGAATGCGTCAGCAACTGCAGCAATGGCGCCATCAGCACCGCGCCGCCGCTGTGCGCGGCGATGTGCAACTCCACCGACGGATCCTGCGCCATCCATTCGTGCAGCAGCCGCGCCACCAGCGCCGCGCCGCCGGCCTCCTCCATGCCGTTCTCGCCGCGCACCACGGCGGTGGTGGACAGGATCGCGTTCTCCTTCATCTCGTCCCACAGCGCCTTGCCGCCGAGCGCGCGCGCCAGCGGTTCCAGCGTGTCGTCCAGGCGGTCGAGCAGCAGGTCCTTGGCCTTGTCGAGCAGGCCTTCGCTGCGCGGTTTGGCGACGTCGCGCAGGATGTTGCCGAGCGTGGACCAGAAGTCGGTCTTCCAGAGGAAGCACAGCGGATAGATCTCTTCCTTGAGCATCGCCTCGCGATAGTCGGCGACGCGCTGCACCGCGGCCTGCTCCGGCACCAGGCCGCCGTGCGCGTACAGCAGCACGCGTTTTTTCTTCCAGCCGCGCATGCTGTCGCGCATGTCCTTGCGCACCAGGTTGCGCACATCGTCGGGCGTGGTGCCGAAACGGCCGCTGTCGCGCAGGCGGCCGTCGTTGCCCAGGCTGATCACGTGCGGGCGCAGGTCGGCCTGCGCGTATCCGGTCGACTGCCGCGCCAGCGCCGAGTTGCTGACCGCCGCCGCCTGCGCCAGGCGCAGGTGTACCGGCACCGCCAGGCGCGCGACCCAGACATCGGTGCCGCGCTGCAGCCATTCGTCGTAGCTGACGTGGCCGTAACCTTCGCGTCCCCAGGATTTGCCCCACGAATTCTGCAGCCAGAAGCCGTCGCTGTCGTAGGCGACGATGGCGAAGGCGTGGTAGCCGGCTTCCTCCTGTTCGCTCCATGCGATACGGCCGTGCTTGGGCGGCTCCAGCCAGCCGTCGTGCACGCCGCACGAGGCGTACAGCACGCCGACTTCGGCGAAGGCCGCGTGCATCGCCACCAGGTCCTTGTGGTTGACGCGCAGGTAGGCGCCGAGCGGATTGCGCAAGGCATCGCGTGCGCGCGCTTCCGTGTAGGGCTCCATCTGCAAGCCGGGTTTGTACGGCCAGGTCCGTTCCGAACACACGCCATGGCGGTGCCAGCCTTTCATCGCGCCGCGGCAGCTGGAGCCGGAGTAGCTCTCGCCATGCCATTCGTCGTAACGGCGCGCCATGTCGTAGAACATCCGCGCGCTGACCCGGGTGCGGTTGGCGCCGGAAACGCGGGTGCGCAACAGCGTATGCGCCACCGTCGCCAGGCCGAAGGCGGTGCAGGCGCCCTCCTCGCCCTGGTCCAGCACCGGCACGCCGCGGCGCAGATGCCGCGACAGCGGCACCGAGGTGGGTACGTCGACCAGGGTCGGCTCGAACATGCGGTCGCGGAAGTCGGCGGTGTCCGGGCGCGCATCGAACAGGCGTGCGCTGCTGGCGGGCTTGCGCGGCGGTTTGCGGGTGGCCATGGGGTTTGCTCCTGTGCGGCACGGGCGATCGGGATGCGGGCAACCCGATCTTCCCGACGTGGGCTGACAGCTTGCCCCGGCCGCGTCTCCAAAACCGCGACTGGCTTCGCGCTCCGCTTGTCGCGGCGCGTCCCGGCCCCGATACTCGGCCGGAGGTCTGCATCACGGACTTGGGGGAGCCCGAATGACGCGCGTGCAACGCATCCTGGCCTGGGCCGGCTTTACGCTGGCGTTGTCGATAGGCAGCGGCATCCTCCTGGCCGACCATCTGACCCCGCCGGCGACCGGCAAGCCCAGCCACGCCCTGCCGGTGGAGCGCGCGCAGACCGAGCTGGACCGCGAACTGGTGCCGTTGCTGGCCAAGCACGACTGGCAGACCGGCGCGCTGATGCTCATCGACGGCCTGGACGCGTTCGCCGCGCGCGCGATTTCCGCGCGCCGCGCCGGCCGCAGCCTGGACCTGCAGTACTACATCTGGCACGACGACCTCACCGGCCGGCTGCTGGGGCGCGAGGCCTATCTGGCGGCGCAGCGCGGCGTGCGCGTGCGGCTGCTGATCGACGACATGAATGCCGAGGGGCTGGACTCCAAGCTGCTCGCGCTGGACAAGCATGAGAACGTCGAGATCCGCCTGTACAACCCGTTCCGCAACCGCAAGGGCATCTGGCGGCTGCTGGAACTGGCGCAGCGCGTGTTCAGCGTCAACCATCGCATGCACAACAAGGCGTGGATCGCCGACGGCCGCGTGGCGATCGTCGGCGGGCGCAATATCGGCGAGGAATATTTCGACGCTGGCGAAGACGTCAACTTCCGCGACCTGGACCTGCTGCTGTTCGGCCCGGCCGTGGCCGATGCCAGCAAGATCTTCGACCAGTACTGGAACAGCCCCGCGGCGGTGCCGCTGGCCGCGCTGACCCACAAGTATCCGCGCGAGCTCGAGGACCTGGTCGCCGGCGTGCGCCGCGAAGCCGGCAGCGAACAGGCCAAACGCTACCTGCAGCGCGTGGAAGCCTCGTCCAACGTCAATCACTACCTGTCGGAACAGTTGCAGCCGTTCTGGAGCGACAAGATCAGGATCGTGTCCGATCCGCCGCTGAAGTGGAAGGACGACGACCGCAGCGACTGGCTCGCCACGCGCATCGAGAAGGCGCTGCGCACGAGCCGGCGCAAGGCGCTGCTGATCTCGCCGTATTTCGTGCCCGGCCCCGGCGTCACCAAGGACCTGATGCGCCTGGCACGGCACGACGTGGAAGTGGGCGTGATCACCAATTCGCTGGCCGCCAACGATGTGTTCGCGGTGCACAGCGGTTACAGCAAATACCGGCCGGACCTGCTGCGCGGCGGCGTGCGCCTGTATGAAATCCGGGCGCAAACAAAACAAGCTGGCGGCAGCGGCAGTGGCGACAACGGCGGCGGCGGCAGCGGTTCGATGTTCGGCAGCAGCGGCGCCAGCCTGCATACCAAGGCCTTCGTCATCGACGATACGCACGGCTTCGTCGGTTCGTTCAACCTCGATCCGCGCTCGGTGGACCTCAATACCGAGATGGGCGTGATGTTCGAGGATCCCGGCCTGGCGGTCGCCTTACGCAACGAATACCTGCGCCTGGCCTCGCCCGAACTCAGCTACTGGGTATTCCTCGACGGCGCCGGCGACGTGCGCTGGCTCGACCGTACCCAGCGGCCGCCGTTGCTGCTGGATCGCGAACCCGACACCAGCACCGGCAAACGCGCCATCACCCGCGCGATCGGCTGGCTGCCGATCGAATCGCAGCTGTGAACGCGATGCATCCGGGCAAGACCCGCGACACGGCTGCGATCAAGCCCGGCGATCGCGACCTGGCCGGCCTGCATGCGGCTGTCGATGGCGGCGATCCGGAAGCGATGCACCGCCTGGCGACGGCGTTGGCGGCGCGGCGCGATTTCGGGCAGGCCTTCGCGCTGCACAAGCGCGCCGCGATCGAAGGCCATCCCCTCGCCCAGATCAGCCTGGCGCGGATGCTGCTGCAAGGCAACGGCTGCCTGCAGGATCCGCGCACGGCGGTGTACTGGTTGCGCCGCGCCGAAGCCGCCGGACAGGCCGAGGCCAGTTACCATCTCGCCGTCGTTTCGCTGGGCGGCGTGGCGATGCCGCGCGACGGCCGCATCAACGAGCGCGTGCTGACCGCGGTGCAAGGCGACTATCCGCTGGCGTTGCGCGCTGCCGCGATCCACTTCGGGCGCAAGAAGCACGAGGTCGACCAGAGTTCGTGCGTGCGCCTGCTCGATCGTGCGGCCAGTTACGGCGACATCGTCGCAGCGCAACTGCTGGCCGAACGCCTGGCGCGCGGCGAAGGCTGCGACGTGCAGCCGGAAGCGGCGCGGCGGATACGGCGGCGGCTGCTGGAACTGGGCATACCCGCGTTGCCCGACATCGCGATCGCGGCGACCATCGGCGAGGCGCTCGATGTCCATGGCAAGCCATTGCCGCCGGGAACCATCGCACTGGAAGACAGCCTGCACGCGGCGTCGGTGCAACGGCTGTCCGACGAACCGCGCGTGATGCAGATCGATAGCCTGCTGTCGGCGGACGAATGCCGCCTGCTGATCGCCAGCGCGCGCCACGATGCGCAATCGCCGCCATCGCTGGAGATCGACATCGGCAGCGAGGACCTGGCCGTGCGCCTGGTGGAATTGCGCATGGCGCGTTCGGCGCGGATGGAACTGGCGCAGGCCGAACCGCTGCTGTTGTCGCGTTTCGATGCCGCGCAACCCTATCTGCCCGGCGAAGGCGAGGACACCGGGGCCGATGCGCAGGCGCGAAGCGGCGACCGGGTCAGGGCCATCCATGTTTTTCTGAATGCGGTCGCAGGCGGAGGCGGCATCGTGTTCGACGCCACCGGCCCGGTCGCCGCTGCCGCCGGGCGGGCGGTCATCGTCGACCGCATCGAACCCGAAGCCGCGCCCGCGCACGGCTCCGCACCCGCGAACGGGTACAAATGGCTGGCCACGCTGCGCTTCCGCCATCGCCGCTACCGGGACGCCTGAGCGCTGAACCCCATCCGGCTGCGTATGCGGTTTTTGCGGGCTTTTGCGGCAGGAACTGCTTAGAATATCGCGCCTGCAACGTCCTGGCCGCGTATTTCATCCGCCAGGAATTGCAGGCTTTTCAATATCTTATTCCACTTATTTAACATCCCGCACGATGCGCAATCCGCCGTGTGCGCTCGGAGTTCACGATGATTTTCGAAACCCTCGACACCTTCGGCCATGAGCAGGTCGTTTTCTGCCACAACAAGGACGCCGGCCTGAAGGCCATCATCGCGATCCACAACACGGTGCTGGGCCCCGCATTGGGCGGTACGCGGATGTGGCCGTACAAGACCGAGGCCGATGCGCTCAACGACGTGCTGCGCCTGAGCCGCGGCATGACCTACAAGAACGCGGTCGCCGGTTTGAACATCGGCGGCGGCAAGGCGGTGATCATCGGCGATCCGGCCACCGACAAGTCCGAGGCGCTGTTCCGCGCGTTCGGCCAGTTCGTCGAATCGCTGGGCGGCCGCTACATCACTGCCGAGGACGTCGGCATCGACGTCAACGACATGGAATACGTCTATCGCGAAACCGAATATGTGACCGGCGTGCACCAAGTGCACGGCGGCTCGGGCGATCCGTCGCCGTTCACCGCCTACGGCACGCTGCAGGGCCTGATGGCCACCTTGAACCGGAAGTACGGCGACGAGGAAGTCGGCAAGTATTCCTACGCCGTGCAGGGCCTGGGCCACGTCGGCATGGAATACGTGAAGCTGCTGAAGGAACGCGGCGCCAAGATCTTCGTCACCGACATCAACAAGGGCCTGGTCGACAAGGCGGTGAGCGAATACGGCGCCGAAGCGGTCGGTCTGGACGAGATCTACGACGTCAACTGCGATGTCTATTCGCCGTGCGCGCTCGGCGGCACCGTCAACGAGCAGACCCTGCCGCGCCTGAAGGCCAAGATCATCTGCGGCGCGGCCAACAACCAGCTGGCCAACAATGCGATCGGCGACGAAGTGGTCAAGCGCGGCATCCTGTACGCGCCGGACTACGCGGTCAACGCCGGCGGCGTGATGAACGTGGCGCTGGAGCTGGACGGCTACAACCGCGAGCGCGCGATGCGCATGATGCGCACCATCTACCACAACCTGGCGCGCATCTACGAAATCTCCGAACGCGACGGCATCCCGACCTACCAGGCCGCCGACCGCCTCGCCGAAGAGCGCATCACCACCATCGGCAAGCTCAAGCTGCCGCTGGGCCGTTCGGCACCGCGCTTCCAGGGCCGGATCCGCGGCCACTAAGATGTACCTCCCCTTTGGAAAGGGGTTTGCTGTACCTCCCCCTTTGGAAAGGGGTTTGCTGTACCTCCCCCTTTGAAAAGGGGGACCGCTGTTCTTCCCCCTTTGAAAAGGGGGACCGCTGTTCTTCCCCCTTTGAAAAGGGGGACCGCTATTCTTCCCCCTTTGAAAAAGGGGGACCGAGGGGGATTTTCTTTTGATCTTTCTTCAACGCTAAAAGGCTGAAGCAAGAGCAAATCCCCCGTGGCCCCCTTTGTCAAAGGGGGCAACAGCAAGAGCAATACCAAGGGCAACAGCAAGAGCAACAGAAAGAGCAAAAGTATTCCGCCGCTTCCCGCTTCTCGATTCGGACAAAACATGCGCGCATTCGCCCTGAACGAAGAAATCGATGCGCTACGCGACGCGGTACGCCGCTTCGCCGACGCCGAGATCGCGCCTCGCGCCGCGCAGATCGACCACGACAACACCTTCCCGCAGGACCTCTGGCCCAAGCTGGGCGAGATGGGCCTGCTCGGCATGACCGTGCCGGGCGAATACGGCGGCAGCGACATGGGCTATCTGGCCCATCTGGTGGCGATGGAAGAGATTTCGCGCGCGTCCGGATCGGTGGGCCTGTCCTACGTCGCGCATTCCAACCTGTGCGTGTCCAACCTCTACGCCAACGGCAACGAGGCGCAACGCCAGAAGTACCTGCCCAAGCTGTGCAGCGGCGAATGGAAGGGCGCGCTGGCGATGAGCGAGCCCGGCGCCGGCTCCGACGTGGTCGGCTCGATGCAGTGCCGCGCCGAGCTTCATTCGGATGCGGGGCGCGGCGATGTGTGGGTCGCCAACGGCAGCAAGATGTGGATCACCAACGGTCCTGAAGCCGATGTCGCCGTGGTCTACATGCGCACCGCCGGCAAGGACGCGGGCTCGCAGTGCATGACCGCCTTCATCGTCGAAAAGGGCATGAAGGGTTTTTCGACCGCGCAGAAACTGGACAAGCTCGGCATGCGCGGCTCCAACACCTGCGAGCTGGTGTTCGAGAACTGCGAGATCCCGGCCGAGAACGTGCTGGGCGAGGTGCACCGCGGCGTCAAGGTGCTGATGAACGGGCTCAACACCGAGCGCCTGGTCATCACCGGCGGCCCGCTCGGGCTGATGCAGGCGGCGCTGGATGCCGCCCTGCCCTACGTGCGCGAGCGCAAGCAGTTCGATGCGCCGATCGGCACGTTCGGGCTGATGCAGGGCAAGATCGCCGACATGTACACCGCGCTGCAGTCCTCGCGCGCGTTCGCCTACCAGGTGGCGCGCGATTTCGACGCCGGCCGCAAGAGCCGCATCGATGCCGCCAGCTGCCTGCTGCATGCCTCGGAAGCCTGCGTGCAGGTAGCGCTGGAAGCGATCCAGGCGCTGGGCGGCAACGGCTACATCAACGAATACCCCACCGGCCGCCTGCTGCGCGATGCCAAGCTGTATGCGATCGGCGCCGGCACCAACGAGATCCGCCGCATGCTGATCGGGCGCGAGCTGTTCGACGGCAAGTCCTGACCCCTGCTTTGCGGGCGGGCTTGCTCCCCCGCTCCTCGTAGGTGCGAATTCATTCGCACGCTCTTGCCCCCGGCAAAAAGCGTGCGAATGAATTCGCACCTACAGAGCAACGGCGGCCTGCGATATCGCGGGCGACTGGGTTCAGCGGGAGTTGTTGAACAGTACGGCGCCGCGCCGGCGCGCTTCTTTCTCGTCGCATTGCTCGCCGACGGCATCTGCCAGGCGCGGACAGCGCCTTGCCAGCTCATCCAGACTCAGGTTCTTCGGAATGCGGGTGTGGTTGACGCAGACGGCGCCTTGCGGCGTCCAGCCGGCTTCGAAACTGAAACCGGGCGGATGATCGGATTCCCATACGCCGTGGTCGTCGAACATGTCGATCTGGGTACCGTCCAGCGTGGTCGCCGTGCCATCGCCGCAATAGTCCGCGCGCGTCATGCGCACGCAGGATTCGTACAGCGGCACTAGCGATCGGCCATCCGCGGACAGCTTCCACGGCTTGTAGCCGAAGCGGACGCACTTGGCCTGCGCGCCGTCGGTGCAGGTCATGGCGATGTATTGGTCGCTGAGCTGGAAACGGCCCTGCTCGTCCCAGCGGCCGGGCAAGGGGAAGCCTTCCTGTTTGCCGTGGCGATCGGCGCTGCACAGGTTGTGCCATGCGCCATGGGTTCCCCGCGTGCTGAGCTGGTGCAGCAGGATGTCGGAATCTTTGGGATCCACGCGCACGGCATCGATGCGCAGCCACTGGCCATTGCCCAGATCGAGTTCCGCGCCGACCAGGTCCGCGCTTCGCAACGTGCGGTCGTCCTGGCGCAGGACGAAGCTGGTGCCGCTGACGGACAACCCGTCATCGGCGCTCGCCGGCAGTGCCTGGCTGCCGGCGAGCGCAACGCAAACGCACACGATGGCCTTGATGAGGCGCATCGTCAGATCGCCGGGCCCAGGTGGACCGAGATCCGCGATACCGGCAGGGCGGACCACGACGGCTGCGCTTCGCCGATCATCGACGGCGCACGGCTGTCGGCTCGGCTTGCTGCAAGGTCGGCAGTCGAACGGTTGGGCCGCAGGCCGTCGTACTGGACGCCTTGGAACACCGGGCCGTAGGTCGGAATGCCATTGACCTGGGTGCCCTGGAATACCGGGCCATAAGTCGGAATGCCATTGACCTGGGTGCCCTGGAACACTGGGCCGTAGGTCGGAATGCCATTGACCTGGGTGCCCTGGAACACTGGGCCGTAAGTCGGAATGCCATTGACCTGGGTGCCCTGGAACACCGGGCCGTAAGTCGGAATGCCATTGACCTGGGTGCCCTGGAACACCGGGCCGTAAGTCGGAATGCCATTGACCTGAGTGCCCTGGAACACCGGGCCGTAGCTCGGAATGCCGTTGAGCTGGGTACCGTTGAACAAAATTCCGCAATGGCGACCACAGTCAGCGGAGGCTTGGTTTGCGAATACGGCACCGCCGAGCAGCAGCGCGGTCAAAAGATACTTTTTCATTTTGATGTCCTCGGTTGCGTGAGAGAGCGGGATGCAGGCCCAGGTGCCGAAGGCGGTGAGTCGCTGTCGATCCTTGGCTACCTGCGCCCTAAAGGACGGAGTTCGCGAAAAAAGAGGACACGGAATTGCGACAGGCCGCAAATAAATTTCTGGCCACGGAAGTTAACTGCCGCACGGTTTTTTTTGGCCGCATATTTCGTGCCAAATGACTCGCCGCATGGCGGTGCATGCGCAGGTTTCCGACAGTCGGACGTGACCGACCTGCTTTCGCGCTTTTCGTAGGAGCGGCTTTAGCCGCGAGCTCTTCGAGCTCGGATGGCGCCCGCAAGAGCTCGCGGCTAAAGCCGCTCTTACGAAGAGCCATGGTGGCCGGCGATATCCCGGCGCCGCGCTTCGGCGGGAAGTGGATGGCGCCCGCAAGAGCTCGCGGCTGAAGCCGCTCCTACGAAGAGCCGCAGCGGCCGGCGATATCGCCGGTGCCGCGCTTCCACGGGAGGCCGCTATTGAGAAGGGCGAGAGCGGAGGTTGCTTCACCGCTTTTCGTAGGTGCGAATTTATTCGCACGCTCCTGCTCTTCGCAAAGAGCGTGCGAATAAATTCGCACCTACGCCATGCGGGAGCAGCGGAGCAGGCTCCGCCCTGCGAGGGCGACGGCGCTATTTGGCCTCGGCGAAGGCGTACTCGTGCTGCGCGTCGCGCATCACCAGCGAACGCGCGCCGTCCTTGTCGGCGACCACGAACTCGAAGCCGTCCTCGCCGGGCGAAATCGTGACGAACGAGTAGGTGCCGTCGTCGTTCTTGCGCGAGGCGACTTCGCTCTTCCAGCCGCCGAAATCGAACCAGGTCGCCGCGCCCTTGCGCGATACCGCGATGTCGCCGAGCTCGGCGCTGCGGTAGCGCGTGGCCAGCTTGCCGGCGACCGCCGCGTCCGCCGGTGCGGTCAGGCGCTTGCGTTCGGCGGCGACCGCTTCCTTGAAGCGCTTGGTCTGCGCCGTCATGTTCTCCACCGCTTCCGGCTTGCCGTCGAACAGCACTTCCAGCAGGCGCCGCTGGAACGGGCCGCGGATCATGTAGCCCGGATCGGAATTAGTCAGGATCACCGCACCGACGTTCTGGTCGGGCAGCCACAGCATGTCGGAGTGGAAGCCGATCATGTCGCCGCCGTGATGCACCACCGGGATGCCCCAGGTGTTGTCGACCATCAGGCCCATGCCGTAAACGGCGTTGTTGCCCAAGGCCACCTTTTTCTGCCGGCGCTCGAGCAGCGGCGCTTCGCCGATGTAGCGCTTGCCATCGGGCAGCAGGCCTTTCGCCAGCTCCATCTGCACGTAGCGCAGCACGTCGTCGACGCTGCTCCAGGCCGCGCCCGCCGGGCGCGCGGAGACGATGGTGTAGTTGAGATCCATGCTGGCCGGCACGGTCTTGCCGTCCACATCGGTGCCGTGCGGCGCGGCATGATCGCCGCGCAGGGCCTTGGCGTAGTCGAAGGTGGTCGACTTCATCCCCAGCGGATCGAACACCTGCGACTGCATCGCCGCATCGTAGGCCGCGCCCAGTTCCTTGTCGGGATAGAGCACGTGGCCGCCCGCGAAGCCGGCCGCGGCGGCCATCGGATTGGAGTACTGGAACAGTTCGCCGAACTTGCTGGTCGGCTGCATCGTCGCCAGCGTCTTCATCACCGACTCGGGCGTCGAACCCTCACCCTGCATCAGCCACTCCATGTCCTGCCTGGGCAGGCCGGTGCAGGCGCAGATCAGGTGTTCGACCTTGACCTGGCGCGTGGTGTCGGCGTCGCCGAGCTTGAACGTCGGCAGCAGCTGCGTCACCGGCGTATCCCAGCCGAACTTGCCCTGCTCCACCAGCTTGGCCAGCATCAGCGTGGTCATGGCCTTGGTGTTGGACGCGATCATGAACAGCGTGTCCGCATCCACCTTGTCCGGCTTGCCCAGCTCGCGCACGCCGAAGCCGTCGGCGAACAGCACTTTGCCGTCCTGCACGATGCCGATGGCTACGCCGGGCACGTCGAGTTGCCGGCGCGAGTCTTCGACGAATTTCCTGAGTTCTTCGATGCGCGCGGCATCGAGCTTGTGCGCGGTCTTGCCGGCGAAGGATTCGCGGCTGTAGCCCTTGGGCAACAGGCGGTCGAAGATCAGCGAAACCTGTCCGCCGCGCTTCTCGCCGATGGCGTTGGCCATGTCGTAGATCGCCACGGTCCAGCGCCCGCCGCGACGCAGCGCCGTTGCGCCGACGCCGCGCTGGTCGTTGGCCGAGGTCTCGTACTGATAGCCGCGGATCTGCTCCCAGCCATCGCGTGCCGGACGGTCGGTGGCCAGCTTGAGCGGCCATTTGGCCTTGGGATCGTAAGCGGCCCACGCGGCCGCGACCGCGGCATCGGCATCCTTGCCGCCGACATCGACCAGGGCGATGCGCGAGCCGCCCTCAGGCGCGGTCAGGATCACGGCAGGCCCCTTGGTCTCGATATTCCAGCCTTCGGGCGCAACGAAGCCGTTGCCGTCGACGGTGGTCTTGGGCGTGTCGGCGGCGAGAGCTTCGGCCGCAGCGGGCGCTGTCGCCTGCGCCGAATCGGCTGGCGCGGACTCCGGCTGCTGCCGGCAACCGGCGATGGCCAGCGTCAGGGCGCAGAGCGCGATGGGTAGCGAACGCATCATCGGAAGTCCTTGGGGGAAGGGGGCCGGCAGAGCATAACGTCTCGGCAAGCCCGCCGGTTTTCACGACCGGCGGGCAACGATGAAACCTGCCGATGGCCTGCGAGTGCCTCGCGCAACCACGCCCCGCAAAAGGCGTGGGATCGGCGCAGCGGACGACCCGGAACGAAAAAAGCGGGCCGAAGCCCGCTTTTTCGTATTCGCTGCAATGACGCGACGGCTTACTCGGCCGCGACGCCCTCGCCTTCCTCGACGGCCTTCATCGACAGGCGGATGCGGCCCTGCTTGTCGACTTCCAGCACCTTGACCTTGACCAGATCGCCTTCCTTGAGCACGTCGCTGACTTTCTCGACGCGGTCGTTGGAGATCTGCGACACGTGCACCAGGCCGTCCTTTCCGGGCGAGATGGTGACGAAGGCGCCGAAGTCCATCAGCTTGACCACCTTGCCCTCGTAGATGCGGCCCGGCTCGACGTCGGACGTGATCTGCTCGATGCGCGACTTGGCGGCCTGGCCGGCGGCGGCGTCGACGGACGCGATGGTGATGGTGCCGTCGTCCTGGATGTCGATCTGGGTGCCGGTTTCCTTGGTGATCGCCTGGATCACCGAGCCGCCCTTGCCGATCACTTCGCGGATCTTGTCGGGGTGGATCTTGATGGTGATCAGGCGCGGCGCGAAATCGCTCAGCTCAGGACGCGGCGCGGTCAGCGCGTGCGCCATTTCGCCGAGGATGTGCAGGCGGCCGGCCTTGGCCTGCGCCAGCGCGGTCTTCATGATCTCTTCGGTGATGCCCTGGATCTTGATGTCCATCTGCAGCGCCGAGATGCCCTTTTCGGTACCGGCCACCTTGAAGTCCATGTCGCCCAGGTGATCTTCGTCGCCGAGGATGTCGGACAGCACGACGAAGTCGTTGTCTTCCTTCACCAGGCCCATCGCGATGCCCGCGACCGGCGCCTTGATCGGCACGCCGGCATCCATCAGCGCCAGCGAGCTGCCGCAGACCGAGGCCATCGACGAGGAACCGTTCGACTCGGTGATTTCGGAGACGACGCGGATCGTGTACGGGAACGCTTCCATGGTCGGCATCACGGCGAGCACGCCGCGCTTGGCGAGGCGGCCGTGGCCGATTTCGCGACGCTTCGGGCCCATCATGCGGCCGGCTTCGCCGACCGAATAGGGCGGGAAGTTGTAATGGAACAGGAAGTGGTCCTTGTACTCGCCCGAAACGGCATCGATGATCTGGCCGTCGCGCGCGGTGCCCAGCGTGACGGCGACGATCGCCTGCGTCTCGCCGCGGGTGAACAGCGAAGAGCCGTGCACGCGCGGCAGCACGCTGACGCGCGAAGCGATCGGGCGCACGGTATCGAGCGCGCGGCCGTCGATGCGGATCTTGGTCTTGAGCACGGCGCCGCGCAGCGTCTGGTACTCGAGCTCGCCGAATTCCTTGGACAGTTCGGCGCTGGCCCAGCCTTCGCTCTCGGCGCGGCCGGCAAGGCCGAGCATCACGTCTTTCTTGATCGCCTGGATCGCGTCGCGGCGCTGCAGCTTGTCGCGCACCTGGAACGCCTGGTCGAGCTGGCTGCCGACCGCTTCGGTCAGCGCGGAGATCAGCGCTTCGTTCTTGACCGGCGCCTTCCACTCGAATGCCTTGGTGCCGG
>Ga0193753_10001876_pt1 | contig 17290 bp, 17 predicted proteins | sample H1c2metaG_FD_144925 | JGI IMG/M metagenome (GOLD analysis project Ga0193753, IMG submission 144925) | Soil microbial communities from a riparian zone of the East river system, Colorado, United States - H1c2 | ecosystem: Environmental > Terrestrial > Soil > Riparian zone | place: USA: East... | reverse complement strand
TGCAGAACAATTGCAAAAGGAATCACTGCAGCTCCGCAAGAATATTGAATTAAATGCCTGGGACGGAAGCTGGTACCTGCGCGCATTTTTTGATGATGGAACACCGCTGGGTTCATCGAGAAATGAGGAATGTAAAATTGATTCGATACCACAAAGCTGGTCGGTTATTTCCGGAGGAGGTAATACATCTCACAGCCGGACGGCCATGCAATCAGCGTATGATCACCTGGTGAAAAAAGAGATCTCCGTGATTCAGTTATTCGATCCGCCATTTGACCATGCAGTTCCAAACCCCGGATATATTAAAGGATATCTTCCCGGTGTACGTGAAAATGGGGGACAGTATACGCATGCTGCGATCTGGCTCATCATGGCTGCTGCCGCATTGGAAGACAAACAACGCACATACGATCTGATCCAGCTCGTCAATCCGCTGAACCACGGTTCTACGGCAGCGGGTATAAAAAAATACAAAACAGAACCTTATGTAATTTCCGCAGATGTTTATGCGGTAGAGAACCATGAAGGGATGGGCGGATGGAGCTGGTATACCGGCTCGGCGGGCTGGATGTATCAATTGCTGGCTGAATCTTTTTTTGGACTAAACAGAACCGGAAACAGGCTAACCATAAAACCCTGCGTGCCCGATAGCTGGAATTCATTTAAGATCAAATACAAATTCGTTGATACAGAGTATCACCTGTATTTTGACAGAAACGATGCTTCCGAAGAAATGACCATTTCCCTGGATGGGGTCAATCAGAATTCCAGTGATGTTTTATTGCTAAATGACCAGACGGTGCATGATGTGAAAATAACTCTGCCCGGCGCTAAAAGCGTAAAGCTTAAAGCGCAAAGCGTAAAGCAGCTCAAAGCGTAAAGCGTAAAGCATTTGAAGAAAATACAGTAATTGCTATTGTATAAAACTGGAAAAGCTATATTTAATTATTGATAGCGTCCTTCTAAATCCAGAATGCTTTACGCTTTACGCTTTACGCCTAAGAAGCTTTTTTCTTTTTTGTAGAAAGGCTTTCTTTCAATTGATCCATCAGATCCTTCGATTTGCTATGCACAATCCGGAGAGGGGCGGGTTGCAGTTTTTTGCCTTTCGCCTTGGCGTGAATCACTTTCAATAACTCAGCAGAATAAGTGTCTTTAAATTTTGAAATATCAAATTTTGACGATAATTGATCGATCAGTGCGATCGCCATTTTCATTTCAGCAGCTGAAACGGTGGATTTTCCCGGGATGTCGAGTTCAGTCATTTCCCTGATTTCCTGTTCAAAACGGATTCCCTGTAAAAGAATGGCATTCTCCATAGGCTTCAGCACACAGAGCGATTCCTTGGTTCTCATCACAAAATTACCCACGCCTACCTTGCCCGTTTTTTTCAATGCTTCCCGAAGAAGCGCATAGGCTTTCACGCCGGATTTCTGTGGTTCCAGATAATAGGGCGTTTCATAAAAAATACTCTGGATTTCACTCTCCTTTACAAATTCCACGATCTCTATGATCTTTGATTTTTCAGGACTCGCCTTTTGGAAATCCTCGTCATCAAGCACTACATACTTGCCGTTATAATCATAGGCTTTCACAATATTTTCCCAGGTGACTTCCCGGCCGCTGTCCTCATTGACTCTTTTAAAACGGATTTTTGCATGATCCTTTTTATCCAGCATATCCAGATCCAGGTTGCTGTCCTGCGTGGCACTGAAAATCCGGACCGGTATATTAACCAGCCCAAAACCAATGGCTCCTGTCCATATCGCGCGCATAATTTGATGTTTATTTATTAAACTCTAAAATCTTGCCACCCCTTTGAGCGTAAAGCGTAAAGCGCAAAGCGTAAAGCGCAAAGCGTAAAGCGCAAAGCGTAAAGCGTAAAGCGTAAAGCGCAAAGCATTCAAAAGGTTAAACCGTAATCGATAAGGTTAAACCGTAATCTAATTAAACAGTAATTAAGACCTGTTTGTCAAGCAAAATAAATTCAGAAGTTAATGTCTGAATGCTTTACGCTTTAAGCTTTACGCTTTACGCTTAGTTGAGGTACTTATTCAAATCCGTCAAACTGATGGGTTTCTCCCATATTCTGACCGACTTTAACTTGTCAGAGAAACTTTGATCATACTTGTAAGCGCTGATCAGATTGATGCGCGTGTTGGGAAAATGCTGGCAGATATATTCTGTTTTTTCCCATCCAAGCCCGTCCGGTAGATTGTTGTCGAGAAAAATAATATCCGGATTGATCCTTTCCAGATTTTTCATTCCTTCTTCCAACGTATGGAAAATATGCACTTCATAATTCTTTCTGATGAAATAATTTTTCATGAGCAGACAAAAATCTGTTTCGTCATCAATTATGAGCACGCGTTCAATCGAGTTATGCTGGTTTGCCATTCAATATTTTACACGTATACAAACGGGGGTTATTGTAGCAGGATCCAAATATAACAACAGTTTATAAAATTAATTTGAATACTTATGGATTTTTAGTGTAGAAAATCATCTACATGAAATGTTCGTCCTGTAAGGAATTGATAAAATCGTCCGGAGTTTAAGGCTGGCATGAAATTGCTACTACCTCTATATAACATTAATCAACCTACAATTTATTTTATGAGTAGCTTATTGTATCTCATTGCAGTTATCCTGATCATCGGATGGATAATGGGGTTTTTTGTGTATAGCGCAGGTGGACTGATTCATCTTCTGCTGATCATTGCAATTATTGCCCTGATATTGGGGGTAATCAGGAGGGCATGAATTGATCATTTGCCGCAAAATGCTCATCGGCTTTGCCGGATGGGCATTTTACTTTCCGATCTTTTATAACCATTAAATTTATTTTATGAATATCATAGAAACGATCCAAAAAAATCTTGGATTTGATACTTTAAAGAAAATAGATCCGAACACCCAGGAAACAGTGGGAGAGGATACGGCCATGGGTAACAGCGCTGTTGCGCAGGCCGGAATTCCTGCCATTTTACTTGGCATATATAATAAGTTAGAAGAGCGTCCTGACCTGAATCTTTTACAGGCTGAAAAGGGTAATTTACTGGAAAGCATCTTTGGCAAATCCACGGAAGTGGTGGTTAGGCAAATAGAAAATTATTCAAAAGTCCGGGATAAACATATTGCACAGCAGCTGGAACATATTGCTTCAGAATCTCTTCGTGTCATCAAAGAAGGAATCGGAGATACCGCCGATGAAAATCAAATCAGAAATTTTGTTGCAAAGAATAAACCAGATACACTGTTGTATTTGCCGCCCTCCCTGGAACTAGGAACTATTTTGAAAAATAATAATCTGGATGACAGGACGGGAAAAATGGAAGGGCCTGTTTCTACGTTCATGCGTAAAGTGGAGAAGGCATTTAATACCTCCAATTAAGCGTAAAGCGTAAGGCGTAAAGCAAAAATGCGGATCTAACGTATTTTTAGTCTGTCTAGTGTTAGATTATGATAAGTATTTCCCAATAAGCAGAATTGTTCGGGCTGTCGAAAGTGCACTTAGCTTTAACTTATAAATTTGCGTTAGGCTTTAGGCGTTTAGCTTTAGGCTTAAAGAGCCGGTCGATGATTCCACCGGCTTTTTCTTTTATTTTTTCTGCATTCTGAGATACCAGTCCGGCCATTCCCCACTGTATGGCTTTGCCAACTGTTTTTCCAACAAAGCCATTGGTCTTACCCAGAATGAGTTTACGACTCAGCAGGCCGGAACCCAGTCCGATCAGGGCATTGAGCAGATCACCTTTATTTTCTCCTGAAAATACAGAACGAAATCCATTCTTCATCAGGTTGAGCGGCTTAAGATCCTCGGTAAGAGCGGTGAAATCTTCCCCGATTTCTCTTTTCTGGGCGGCTGCTTTCAATTCAAGTGCAGCAATGGCTTCCGCCAGTTCCTCTGAATTTGTAATTGTTTTTTTCATGGGTTTTATTTCAGCATTTTACTGATCAGTTCATTGGCAATTGGAGTTTTGATCCATTTCTCCCTCTTTAAGTAAATGATCAGCAAAATGATGGCATATAATCCTCCCATGATAAAAAAACCATAGTGATAGGCACCCAGTATTTTACCCAGATAAAGCGCTATGGCAAGACTTACAAAAAGTATTAACAGGAATGAAATGAAAAGCATGGAAACTGTAACGACTACGGTCGATAAAACATCGGCCGATTTGTCAATGGTTTTCAGTTTGGTCAGCTCAATTTTCGTTTCCAGATAATCTTTCGACTTATCTATCAGTGTCTTAATAGATTCGGTGTAGGACATATTTTTTTATTAAACGAAGATACCTACTTTAAAATACCCTGCACCTTTCCCTGCAATTGATCAACGAATTCAATTTGCCCTTTAAGTCATCCGTCAGCCGATTCCCTTTTTTCATGAGTTTCTGGCTTGCCTCACGGCCCTTTTTTGTATTCAGGATAATGGCTATTGATACGCCCGCCGCGATTCCGGTTAGTACGCCCGCAACAATTTTTTTATTAGTCATAAAAGTTATTTTACCACTCCAATTCGAAAATCAGGCCACTTCTAAGCTTAAAGCGTAAAGCGTAAAGCGTAATGCCTTTTCTGAGCTTAAAGCGCAAGGCTTAAAGCTTAAGGCCTTTTTATTCACATAAAGGACTGGCCTCTTTAGCCCCTTTTTAAAATAAAGACTCTTACAGTGAATGCTTTACGCTTTACGCTTTGCGCTTTAAGCTTAGATGGGTAGTTATTTCTACGCTTCATCATCCTTGTGCAAGTTACGATCTTAAAAAGCAGGGCATGATCTTCTAACTAAAAGCAGTACAAAAAAATTATAATGGACTCAGCTGAAAGTCAAATGCCCGCATGGGCGCCTTTTAAATCAACCATCCAGGGTGCAGGCGATTTCTTCTTGTTTTATGTACGGTTCATGAAAGAGATGTTTAAACGTCCTTTCGAATGGAGAGAATTCCTGGTTCAGTGTTATAAAATGGGAAATAAATCACTTCCTCTGGTACTCATCACTGCCTTTATCATGGGTTTGGTGTTAACACTACAAACCAGGCCCTCTCTCGTGAATTTTGGTGCGGAAGCTTTATTACCCGGCATGGTCTCAGTATCTGTCATCAAGGAGATCGGACCGGTTATCACTGCCATCATCTGCGCGGGTAAAATCGGTAGTCGCATTGGCGCTGAGCTCGGATCGATGAAAGTGACCGAGCAGATTGATGCCATGGAAGTCTCTGCCATTAATCCATTTCGTTTTCTTGTTGTTACCCGTGTACTGGCAGCGACCTGCATGTTGCCCATATTGGTGATTTTCGCAGATACCATTTCTATTTTTTCTTCCTACCTGGCGTATAATATTCACGGAGAAATGTCCCTGGCCAGTTATTTCAATGCGGCGCTTTCCAAACTGGACTGGATTGATATTATACCTTCTATCATTAAATCTGTTTTGTTCGGCACGGCCATCGGTTTGATCGGATGTTACAAAGGATTTACCGTTGAGGGCGGAACAGCCAGCGTGGGAACTGCTGCGAATTCTTCAGTCGTCACCGCCTCTCTGGCAATATTCTTAATTGATATGATCACGGTGCAGGTAACGGACATATTATAAAAATGGAGACGTGATGGAGATCATAAAAATGGAGACGTGATGGAGATCGAAAATGTAGTCAGGATAAAGGGTCTGGGCAAATCGTTTAAGGAAAAACTTATTCTTAAAGATATCAATCTCGACATTCAGAAAGCTGAGAACGTCGTTGTACTGGGCAAGTCAGGATCCGGAAAATCCACGATAATCAAATGTATGATTGGACTGATGGAACCGGATGAAGGGGAGATCTGCATTTTTGGACAAGACATGGCCCTCATCGATTATGATGAACTCAACAGGTTTCGCACACGGATCGGGTTCCTTTTTCAGAGTGGCGCGCTATACGATTCCATGACGGTATATGAGAACCTGGCCTTCCCGCTGCGTCATCATAAAAAAGAAATGGGAAAGGATAAACTGGATGAACTGATTCATGAAGTGTTGGAAAATGTAGGTCTGCCAGAGGCCGGGGATATGATGCCGGCCGAACTTTCCGGTGGCATGAGTAAACGGATCGGGCTGGCGCGCACACTGATTTTAAAACCGGAAATCATGTTATATGATGAACCGACGACAGGACTGGATACGGCAACGGCAAAGGAGATCAGCCAGCTGATACTTGATTTGCAGCGGAAATATAAAATTTCATCATTGATTATCACGCATGACATTGCCTGTGCAAAGATGGTGGCTGACCGCGTGGTCATGCTGAAAGAAGGTGTCATAATCGCTGAGGGTTCATATGATGAAATGGAAAATAATAGTGACGAATGGATCAAATCTTTTTTCTCTTAAAATATTTAAACGTGAATACATATGAAAACTAGCGGTGGGCTTAAATGGAAACTCGGATTATTTATCGTGGTGGGTTTGGTGCTTCTGGTATTTGGACTATTTTTCATAGGAAAGCAGAAAAATCTCTTTGTTTCAGTTTTTCAGTTGAAAGCGGTATTCAATAATGTCAGTGGTCTGAAAGTGGGCAATAACGTGCGTTTTGGCGGAATAGCTGTCGGGACTGTGGATGGCATTCAACTGCTGAATGATACCTCTGTACAGGTAAACATGAATATCAAATCGGAGGTCAGAAGATTTATTAAACAGGATGCCAGCGCCAGTATTGGATCAGACGGCCTGGTGGGTGACCGGGTGGTTTTAATTTCTCCGGGTTCCATGAACCGTGAACCCGTAAAAGATAACGAAACACTGGTTTCACACGCGCCTGTGGAAACAGAACAAATTATGGCTGGTTTAAAGGCATCGGCTGACAATGCAGCCATCATTACGCAGCAACTGGCGGAAGTGGCCTATAAAGTAAACCATGGTCATGGAATTATCGCAAGGCTGCTGGGAGATTCCAGTATGGGTAATAATCTGAATGCAACTATGGTCAATCTGAAGAAGGGTTCTGCCGGATTAAATGAAAACATGGAAGCGGCCAAACATAACTTCCTGCTCAAAGGCTATTTTAAAAAGAAGAAAAAAGAAGAGGATAAGAAGAAAAAAGAACTGGAGGACCAGAAGCAGAATGCCGAAGAAAAGAAAAAGGAAGACGATGAAAAAAAGCAATCCGGTAAGGAAACCACCGATAAGTAAAAATAATGACGAAATCATTATAAAATCATGGTAGAAAGTATCGTAAAATAATGTCTTTTATTTTCCTCTTTCCCCGTTTTGGGGAAATAATTCCCCCAAAGCTGGTATTTTTCACAAAAAAGAGCTATTTTCAACGGGAAGTTTTTTGGTGTTTTATTTGTTTTTATAAGTGAAACCAAAGATAATCGCATGCTTAACCAGCTTCAGTCCCAAAAGCTACAGCATAAGATCCTTCCCCATCACATCGCATTACTCAATCTATTGCACCTGGACTCATTGAGTCTGGAACAAAGAATTGAAGATGAAATCAATGAAAATCCGGCGTTGGAAGAAAGCAGTAATGCCGATGATGCCCTGAATGACAAATTCAACAAGGAAACGGTGCAGGATTTTCAGAATTGGGAAGAATATGGATATGATGATATTCCTGACTATAAAACGGAATATGAAAATTATCTGCCGGCCGATAAAATGCCGGACCGCCAGATTGCGGAGACCCTTGATTTCAGGGAAGAATTAAAAAAGCAATACCGTTTTGTAGAGCTGGATGAAAAAAAATACAAGCTGGCCGATTTTATAATCGATTCTTTAAATGAGACCGGATTTCTGACACATGACCTGGAGACGATTGCCGAAGAAATCTCTTTTAAACAGAATATCTGGATTCACGGTGAGGAACTGGAACCGCTGTTGAAAAACATCCAGGAACTCGACCCACTGGGATGTGGTTCACGCGACCTGGGAGAATTTTTTCTCATCCAGCTGAATAAACTAAATAACAGCAGGCCGGTGTATGTTACAGCGATTGAATTGGTCAGGGATCATTTCCCTGATCTCCACGCCTGTAATATTGAAAAAATTAGAAGGGACATGAAAATGAGGGACGGTGAAGTAAAGGAGGTGCTGCAAATACTGGCATCCTTAAAAACCCGGCCCTTCACAGGTTCTACGAATGCCATTCAGGTAAACAATACGGTTTTCCCGGATTTTATTATTACAGTGGAAGCGGATGAGGTATTCGTCACCCTGGCCAGACAGCGTTCAGCTTCGTTACATGTGAACCAGACTTGGGCAGAGACCGTGCATCAGATGGACAATGATAAAACAACTGATCGCGGAACCCGTCAATATATGCGCAGCAAACTGGCGTCGGCCCAATGGTTTATCAAGGCCATTCGGGAAAGGGAATCCAATATGCTAAAAGTGATCAAGGCAATTGTTCAGTTTCAGTCTGAATACTTTAAATACGGAGATACGATGCAATTGCAACCGATGGTTCTAAAAAATATAGCGGAGATCGTCGGACTGGATATTTCGACAGTATCCAGGATCACCTGTAACAAATATGCAGATACACCTTTTGGAATGATCCTGCTCAAGGACTTGTTTACAGAAGGATTAACAAACAAAGAGGGAACGATTATCAGTAATAAAGTAATTCAGACCATTGTGGAAGAAGTGGTGGAGAAAGAAGACAAAAAGAAACCCTATACAGATCAGCAGCTGGCTGATATATTATCCGGTAAGGGTTATATCGTAGCACGCAGAACAATTGCAAAATACAGGGATCAGTTAAATATTCCTGTTGCCCAGATGAGAGCATTATTCAACTAGTTCATTTTTACCAAAGCCATTTTGAATTACAAATTTGATGTTTATGAAAAAAATTCTTGTTATTGATGATGACAGAGATATTTGTTTGCTCCTCAACCGGTTTCTAACCCGTCGTGGTTATGAAGTTATTGAAATGTATACGGGCAAGAAAGCGCTCGTATGGCTTGATTCGAATCAACCCAACCTGGTGATGTGTGATTACCGGCTGGGGGATATGGACGCAATGGAGATGCTGACGAGTATCAAGAATAAATATGCGGAAGTGCCGGTCATCATCATTACAGGATACAGTGACATGCGCACCGCTGTGAAAGTGATGAAAATGGGCGCCTACGATTATATTACCAAGCCTTTATTACCGGATGAAATTATTCATACCATCCAGCAGGCCATAGAACATAGTGAAAGCAGCAGCGCCCGTCCGGCAACAAAAGCAAAGACAACTGTTCCCGAAAAACCTGTCGCAGAAACAGCAGGGGTCATCTACTCCGGAAAATATATTTTCGGGGATTCAGAAGCGTTCCGTAAAATATTGAAGCAAATAGCCCTTGTAGCGCCCACCAGCTATAGTGTCATAATTTACGGTGAAACAGGTAGCGGCAAGGAATCTTTCGCTCAGGAAATTCATAAACGCAGTAAGCGCAGCAGTAAAACTTTTATAGCCATTGACTGCGGGGCGCTTTCAAAGGAACTGGCGGCCAGTGAATTATTTGGTCATGAAAAAGGCGCTTTTACCGGCGCATTAAATCAGAAGATCGGATGCTTTGAACTGGCGAACGGTGGAACCATTTTCCTGGATGAAGTAGCCAATCTGCCCTACGATGTACAGGTGTCTTTATTACGCGTGGTTCAGGAACGAAAAATGAGAAGGGTAGGAGGCGTCAAGGATATTGACCTGGATGTCCGGATACTGATTGCCAGTAACGAATTGTTATGGAATGCCACCCGATCAGGAAAATTCCGCGAAGACCTTTATCACCGTTTTAATGAATTCTCCATTGAAATTCCTCCTTTACGCGAACGCAGGGATGATATCATGTTATTCGCCACTCATTTTCTCCACACCACTAATGAGGAGCTGGGAAAAAATGTAAAAGGATTTGAACCGGATGTGGAAGAAATTTTAAAAAAATACGTATGGTTCGGCAATCTGCGTGAATTAAAAAATGTTATTAAAAGAGCGACCCTGCTCACCGAAGGAGATTTTATAGAATCCAGAACCCTTCCTTTTGAAATTTCAAACTACGACAAACTCCAGTTTTCTGAACAGCCACCGGGCATATTGGGAACAGGTATCCAGCCCTTACCGGAAACAAAACCTGGTGTTAACGGGAAAATTAATTTAAGTGAAAGTTCGTTGAAGGAAGCCAGCATTGACGCCGAATACGAAATGATTCTTCAGGCATTGAAAGAATCAAATTACAATAAAAGTAAGGCAGCACAGCTTTTGAAAATTGACCGGAAAACCCTCTATAATAAAATGACTCTGTATGAGGAAATGAAAAACCATTGATTCCATGTACCCGTTTGAAATAAATACCCATAACCAGCGCCCGTCCATGACCTCCGAAAATCTGCCTGTCAAGATTCTTATCGTAGACGATGATGAGGAAGACTTTTTTCTCACCAGCCAGTATATTAAAAAGATACGCGGTAAGGAATTTGTTATCGACTGGTGTTACCGCTATCATGATGCGCTTGAGGCCATTGTGGAATCCCGGTATGATATATATTTCATTGACTATTATCTGGGTGCCCAGACCGGCCTGGATTTGATGAAGGAAGCACTAGGACAAAACTGCGAACAACCCCTGATATTGCTAACCGGCATGGGGAACCAGAAAATAGATCTTGAAGCCATGCAGGCGGGGGCCTATGATTATCTGGTTAAACTGGAGCTGAATACCGAAAAAATCGAACGGTGTATCCGTTACTCTCTGGAAAGAGCGACCTCTTTGAAAAGTCTTCGTTCCAATGAAAGGAAATTCAGAAGCATTTTTGAACGATCAAAAGATGCTGTATTCCTTACAGATGAATTCCTTGTTTTTAAGGATCTGAATGATATTACCGTGAGTATGTTTGGCTATGCCCGGGAGGAACTGATGAACATGAACCTGCTGCATTTTTTTACAAAACCCCAGCAGGCAGAAGAGATTGTCAAATTATTAAAGTCCGAAGGTAATGTGGAGGATATTGAAGTGGAGCTGATCAGCCGGAACAATGATGTTTTGCAATCAGTGCTTTCTCTCTCCATGGAAATGGATGCAGATGATAATTTGTATGTGCAGGGAATCATCCATGATATTACCAATCTCAAACGCGCTGAAAAAGCAACATTGCAGGCAGAGAAACTGGGCGCTGCAAACCGGCTGGTAAGAGCGCTGGCGCATGAAGTCAGGAACCCGCTGAATAATATCAATCTTTCGGTGGAGCAACTGGCGCAGGAAAACCTGGGAGATACCGGTGTCATATATATGGATATCATCAGCAGGAATTCCAAGAGAATCAACGACCTGATCACCGAGCTTTTGTTATCGTCATCGCTTCCCCCTGAAAATATCCGGGAGAAGAGAGCGCTGCAGAATATTCTGGATGAATCGATTGCTACCATCATCGACCGGATCACATTAAAAAAAGTAAACTGGAAAGTGATTTACCCCAATGAGCCGGCCTATATCATGGCAGATCCCCTGAAATTAAAAATCGCTTTTACAAATATCATCATCAACGCCATTGAAGCTATGAATGAAAACAAGGGCGAACTGGATATTTCTATCACGAGCCAGAACGGCCATCACCTGGTATCCATCAAAGACAACGGTACGGGGATCAGTAAAGAGACCCTTCCGCACTTATTCGAACCTTATTTTACTTTTAAAAGAAACGGCCTGGGCCTGGGCCTGGCGACCACACTCAATATCATTCAATCGCATAAAGCATCCATTGATGTGCAGACCGGCGTTAATCAGGGATCCAACTTCATTCTCAAATTTGAACGGGCGTAACTTTTCACTAACACACTAACTTCTGCACAAGTCTGGAAGAATTGACTTCAGTACTAAATCACAACACTAAACACAAGTATGGAAGTATGGAAGAATGGAAGTGGAGTGGTTGAGTAAGTTAGTGGGGTGATTTTCGGAAAGAATCTGCGTGATTTCCTCTTTTCCAACTTATTTAAATGAATCAGATTTACAACCAAATCTATCTGATCATGAAAGAGGGTCCTATTGTAAAGAAATCGCTTGGTTTTTCCGTTTCCATTATTTCATATTGTGAATATCTGGACAACAAAAGAAAATTTATTATTTCCAAGCAATTATTAAGATCAGGTACTTCGATCGGTGCAAATGTCTACGAAGCGCAATATTCAGAAAGCAGGCTGGATTTCATACATAAGATGAAAATTGCTCTGAAGGAAGCAAATGAGACGTATTACTGGCTCTCTTTATGTGAAAAAATAGATGGGTTGCCTATAAAACAAGAAATACTAGATGAAATAAAAGAAATCAAACTGATCCTCTCCAAAATAATTGTTACCGGTAAAAAAAATCTCACTAAAGACTAAAATACTGAACTTCCATTCTTCCATTCTTCCATACTTCCATACTTCCATACTCGTGAGTTAGTTTGTGGGTTAGTTTGTGGGTTAGTTAGTTAGATAGTTAGTTAGTCTGACTTTCCTTCAAAATCTTCAGCAACACCTTCTCCGAGGGGGTTAGTCCGGAACTTTCTTCCGTCATTTCGATCTGGTCCAGGCAGCGCGCGTATTTTGAAAAATTGTTTTCTTCATACAGACGAAGCAGTCCCGGATGAACATAATATTTTTTACAGATCGAACGGGAATTCCCGAGTTTTTTACTGACCGAGTCGAGCACGGCGACAATATTTTTCTTTCTTTCTGCTTCTGATATCACATCCGATAAAGTACACAGTGTTTCCAGTGCATGCACGGATCCGGCCCAGGTTCTGAAATCCTTTGCGCTGAAATCTTTTCCGGTGGATTTTTTTATATACTCATTTACCATTCCGGATTCAATGATCCGCCGGTTTCCTGATTCGTCGTAATACTGAAACAATTCTTTCCCCGGAATATCACGGCATTGTTCCACTGTTCTCGCCAGTTTTTTGTTTCTTAATGTAATATCATGCTGGATTCCTTTTTTTCCCCGAAAAGCAAAGCGCATTTTGTCGCCGGTAATGGACACATGTTTGTCTTTCAGGGTGGTTAATCCGTAGGAACCATAGAGCTTTTCGTAATTGCTGTTGCCGATGCGTATATACGTTCTTTCCATCAGACTAATGACCGTGGCCAGTACTTTATCCTGGTTCAGTTCCCGGATCCTCAGATCAGCTTCCAATTGCTCACGCAGACGGGGTAATAATTTTCCGAATTCATATAACCGGTGGAATTTGGTCTCACTTCGTACATGTGCCCACAGACTATGATAGCGGTATTGTTTTCTCTTTCGGATATCCAGCCCCGTTGCCTGGATATGACCATTCTCCAGCGGGCAGATCCAGACTTCCGTCCAGGCGGGCGGAATGGCCAGTTTTTGTATTCTTTTCAGCTCAAGGTGATCCCTCAGGGTCTGGTCTTCCATAATATAACTGAAGCCTTTTCCCTTTTTGAGACGCTGAATCCCCGGCATATTATCCCGTACATAGATCAGATTCACGGCATTGGCCGCTTTCTCATAGTCCTTATCGGCCTTGAGCAGCTCTTTATGGGAAAGGGTTAGGACCAATTCGGCCATTTTTGTTTTTTTATTGATTTCGAATCTTGTGCCCCGGTTTTTTGGAATATCGGTATATGATTTGAATAATATTCCTTGAAACCGGTACTACAACGTATAAAACCTGTTTATGGATATAAGGGATTTCAATTTTATGGACGGGATGGCCAAGACCGAGGTACTGGCCAGCGACGGCGTTTTCCTGGCGGAAAGGAATGACGGATGTTTTCGGATCAGCCTTTACCAGGTAAACGATTTTTATGTTGAGATTTATTATCATAAGACCCGTTATTTTTATATTTGTATCCGCAGCTTTGAGGATTCATCAGAATTATACCCGTATCTGCAGGATATTGATATCTCCGAAATCTATAAAGTGATATATAGTTTTCGGTAAAAAATAAGGTAGTATGATCTACAAAAAAAGACAATTGGGAAAGAAATTCCACATTGCTCTGAACAAACATCGGAATTCAAACGGAAATTCTTTGGCAAATAATTTGATCAAAATATAAAAGTCGTATGCATTAGTCTTAGGATAGGGAAACATGCAAAAAGTCCTGAAATCAATTCAGGACTTTTGTATTTTTATTATTCATCGCCCAATAAATTGAAGCAACCATATGATTTTAATTGTGGACGATTCGCCTGAGAACATTTTTACCTTAAAGACATTACTGGAGTTACACGCTTTTCCGACGGATTCTGCATCCAGCGGCGAGGAAGCGCTTAAAAAGACTTTGAGGAACTCCTATGCACTGATTATTCTGGATGTGCAGATGCCCGGCATGGATGGGTTTGAAGTGGCAGAAACCCTGTCGGGCAACAACGCTACGAAAGACATTCCGATTATCTTCCTTTCGGCGATTAACGTCGAGAAAAAATATATTACGAAGGGTTATTCCTCCGGTGGGATAGATTATGTTACCAAACCGATTGATCCGGATATTCTATTATTGAGAGTAAAAACATTTTACCGTTTATATGAACAGAACCGTGTGTTGAATCAGATGCAGGACAGCCTGCGACTGGAAATTGAATTCCGGAAGGCTGCCCAGAAGGAGGCGCAGGCTGCTTCAAAACGCAAGGACGAATTTATGAGCATTGCAAGTCATGAATTGAAAACGCCTCTGGCCAGCGTGAAGGCATATGTTCAGCTACTCGACCGTTCACTGGTGAAAGACGACAGAATAAAAGGATATCTTGACCGCACCCTGGCGCAAATAAACAAATTAAACAGTCTGATTGTGGACCTGCTGGACACATCACGGATTGAAAACGGCAGACTGAAATTCAATGAAACGTTCTTCAATTTCAACAAGCTGCTAAAGGAATCGGTTGACATGATCAGTCAAATTTACCCGGATTACAAGATCCGGGTAAGCGGTGAGAGCAATGCACTGGTAAAGGGCGACGAAACGCGCCTCGAACAGGTGATTCTGAACTATATGACCAATGCCATTAAATATTCTCCGGATATCCGGGAACTGGAGCTGCACTCATCCGTTCAGGATGGTTTTTTGATCTTGTCAGTAAAAGATTTTGGGATCGGCATTCCAAAAGAGAACCAGGCAGATGTATTTCGCAAGTTTTATCGTGTGGAGGGGACCGCTCAGCGCTTTCAGGGTCTCGGTGTGGGCCTTTATATTTGTTTTGAAATCATACGAAGACATAACGGAAAATGCTGGCTGGAAAGTGAAGTCGGAAAAGGGTCCACATTCTATTTTTCATTACCCATTGCTAACCCCATTGCAGAAAATTAAAAGGATTTTATTTTAATGAAACAATCGCTGACCCGTAACCTAGCCATTGGTTTTGGATTCTCTCTGTTGATTTTACTTGGAAGTTCTGTCGCTTCTTTTTTCAGTATTCAGAACCTGTTAAATAGTTCGGGATGGGTTAATCATACCTATGAAGTCATTTCAAATCTGAACGATGTCGTTTCACCCATTCGTGAAGCGGAAACGGCACAACGTGGCTTTTTAATTACAAATGATCCGGTTTTCCTTGAACCATTTCATGGGTCCTTTGAAGAATCCATTACAGCGCTTGAACATGTAAAAATGCTAACCGGTGATAATCCTGCACAACAGGCACGAACCCAAAGGTTGCGGGAGCTGATCAATAAGCGATTCAGTAAAATGGAGGCGCTGATCAAATCCAAACAGGAAGCTAATGTGATTGATCCGAAACTCCTGACATCCGGAAAGGATTATATGGATTCCATCGTGTCCATTGTAAACGATTTAAAAAATGCAGAAAGAGAATTATTAGCATCCAGAACTAAAAATTTTGAGGTATTCTCCCGGCTCACACCGATTATTATCATTCTGTCTTCTATCATTGCCGTACTCATTGCCATTTTCTTTTATGTCAGGGTCAGAAACGATATCAATCTGCGGTTCAGGCTTCAACAGGAATTAGAACAGAAGGATTTAGAAATCTCCCAGCGTATTCAGGCGGTGAGTAAAATCGCCGAAAGTATTTCGTCCGGCGACTACAGTACCCGTATCAATGACGAGGAAAAAGATAATCTGGGAAGTTTGTCTTCGGCGCTGAATAAGATGGGTGCATCCCTTGAATATTCTTTCAATACTCTTTCAGATAAAGAATGGCTCCAAACCGGAGCGGCATTAATCAGCGAAGCGTCGATTGGAGATCAAACGGTTCAGCAGCTTTCAACAAAAGCGCTCCAGGTGATCGCAAATTATACAGGAAGTTCCGTGGGTGCCTTTTATTTGTATACAGGCATTAACCGCCTGTATTTTGAAGCAGGTTTTGCATTTGTTCCTACAACCGATGGAAAAAGTATCGCTATTGGAGATGGAATCATCGGGGAAGTGGCCGTTACGCACAAAGAAATATTCCTGCCCGAAACCACGGGATCTCCATTACAAATCAGTTATGCGACCGGCCGTCTGAAACCGGTGAGTATTTTTGGATTCCCGGTATCTTTTGAAAATAAACTGATTGGGGTAATAGAACTTGGCAGTTTGAATATCTATTCCGAAAGAGATCTTCAATTCTTTCGGAACGCGGCAAATGTTATAGCGATTTCCATCAATATGGCCCAGAACAGGGAACGCTTACAGGAATTGCTTGAAGAGGTTCAGTCTCAGTCGGAAGAATTGCAGGCCCAGCATAAAGAACTTGAGTTGGCGAATACCGAAATGGAAGCTCAAACAGAAAAACTGCAGGTTTCTGAAGAAGAATTAAAAGTGCAACAGGAAGAACTGATGCAAACGAACCGGGAGCTCGAAGAGCGTAGTAAATTACTGGAAGAAAAGAACGAGCTGATCGGACACAGGAACCGCGAAATTCAGAAAAAAGCCGAAGAGCTGGCGCAGAGTACAAAATACAAATCCGAGTTCCTTGCGAACATGTCCCACGAGCTCCGTACACCACTGAATTCAATTCTGTTATTATCAAGACTGATGGCAGAAAATAAAGATAACACCCTCTCCAGGGACCAGGTGGAATATGCGCAGGTCATTCAAAGTTCCGGTAATGGCCTGCTGGAACTGATCGATGAAATTCTCGACCTCTCTAAAATTGAGGCAGGTAAAATGGACCTGGATTATTCTTATGTTTCTTTCAAAGAGGTCATTGATGATATGCGCATGTTATTTGAGCCCCTGGCCCGCGAAAAAGGACTACAACTCGATTTCGAAACATATCCGGACATGATAACGGAAATCGAAACAGATAAAATGCGGCTCGAGCAGATTCTGAAAAATCTGCTTTCCAATGCATTTAAGTTTACGAATACCGGCC
>Ga0193753_10001875_pt1 | contig 17298 bp, 15 predicted proteins | sample H1c2metaG_FD_144925 | JGI IMG/M metagenome (GOLD analysis project Ga0193753, IMG submission 144925) | Soil microbial communities from a riparian zone of the East river system, Colorado, United States - H1c2 | ecosystem: Environmental > Terrestrial > Soil > Riparian zone | place: USA: East... | reverse complement strand
GTCGACCTCGCGGATCACCTGCATGAGCCGTTCGGGACGGGCAAGGATATCCGTGAGGTCGACGATGGTGGCCAACAGGTCCTGGTATTCGGCGACGATCTTGTCCTGCTCGAGGCCCGTGAGCCGGTGCAGGCGCATGTCGAGAATGGCCTGGGCCTGGACCTCGGAGAGCTTGTAGCCACGGCCACCCACACCCTGGATGCCGAACTCCGCCGCGAGGCCCTGCGGCCGCGTGGAGATTTCACCGGCGCGCGCCAGCAGCTGCGGCACGGCGCCCGAGTTCCATTCACGCGCGGCCAGCGCCGTCTTGGCTTCAGGCGGCGTGGGTGATGCCTTGATGAGCGCGATGATCTCGTCGATGTTGGCCAGCGCCACGGCGAGGCCTTCGAGAATGTGGGCGCGGTCGCGGGCCTTGGCGAGATCGAAAATGGTACGGCGCGTGACGATTTCACGCCGGTGCCGCAGGAATGCCTCGAGCATTTCCTTGAGGCCGAGCAGCTTCGGCCGGCCGTCGATGAGCGCGACCATGTTGATGCCGAACACGGTTTCGAGCGGCGTCTGCGCGAACAGATTGTTCAGCAGGACTTCCGGAACTTCGCCGCGCTTGAGCTCGATAACGAGCCGCATGCCGTCCTTGTCGGATTCGTCGCGCAACCCGTCCTGCGAGATGCCGTCGATGAGCTTCTCGCGCACCAGATCGGCGATGCGTTCGATGAGCCTGGCCTTGTTGACCTGGTAAGGCAGCTCGGTGACGACGATGGCCTGGCGTCCACCCGCCTTGTCGACGTCTTCGAAATGCGTGCGCGCACGAATGGAGAGGCGGCCGCGGCCGGTGCGATAGGCAGTGGCGATTTCGCTGGCGCCGTTGATGATTCCGGCGGTGGGGAAATCCGGTCCTGGGACGTGCTGCATGAGCGCGGCCAGCGAGACCTCGCCATCGTCGAGCACGGCGAGGCAGGCGTTGATGATCTCGATAAGGTTGTGCGGCGGAATGTTGGTGGCCATGCCCACCGCGATGCCCGCGGAGCCATTGACCAGCAGGTTCGGGTACCGCGCCGGCATGACCGTGGGCTCGGTTTCCGACTCGTCGTAGTTCGGCTGGAAATCGACGGTTTCTTTTTCGATGTCGGCAAGCAGTTCGCTGGCGATGCGCGACATGCGCACTTCGGTGTAACGCATGGCGGCTGGCGCGTCGCCGTCCACCGAGCCGAAGTTGCCCTGGCCGTCAACCAGCAGGTAACGCATGGAAAACGGCTGCGCCATGCGCACGAGCGCGTCGTACACCGCGTTGTCGCCGTGCGGGTGGTATTTGCCGATGACGTCGCCGACCACGCGTGCCGACTTCTTGTAAGCCTTGTTCCAGTCGTTTCCGAGCTCGCGCATGGCGTGCAGGATTCGCCGGTGCACGGGCTTCAGGCCATCGCGCACGTCGGGCAGCGCGCGGCCGACGATGACGCTCATGGCGTAGTCGAGATACGACTGGCGCATCTCGTCTTCGAGATTCACGGGAAGAATTTCGCGCGCGATTTCGTTCATGGAAGGTTCGTGGAAGGCCCGAAAAAAGGTGCGGAATTCTATCACGTAGGCCTAACCAGGAAGCCGGTTTTAACGCGCTTTACACCTGCCACACGTCTATAATTGCGGCCCTCATGACGACCCCTCAAAACGCTGGCAATTCGCAAAACAGCGACGCCGCGGAAATCGCGAAATTCGAAGCCGCCGCGCACCGCTTCTGGGATGTCGACGGTGAGTTCAAGCCGCTGCACAAGCTCAATCCCGTGCGTGCGCGTTACGTCGCAGAACGCTGCGCACTCGCAGGCTCCAGTGTTCTCGACGTCGGATGCGGCGGCGGATTACTCGCCGAGACGCTCGCGCGCGCGGGCGCGCGGGTCACGGCCATCGACCTCGCGCCCAGCATGGTGGAAACCGCCCGGCTGCACGCGCTCGATTCGGGCCTCACCATCGACTATCGCGCCTGCGACGCCGAACAACTGCTGAAGGCCCCCGGAAAATTCGACGTGGTCACGTGCATGGAAATGCTCGAGCACGTGCCCGATCCGGCAGCCACGGTCGATGTGCTCGGAAAACTGGTTCGTCCCGGTGGCCATGTGTTCATTTCCACGATCAACCGCAATTTCCGGTCGTTCGCACTGGCCATCATCGGCGCCGAATACATCGCCAACCTGGTCCCGCGTGGCACGCATGAATATGAACGCCTGCTCAAACCGTCGGAGGTTGCGCGCTTCGCGCGCGCCGCCGGCCTCGATGTCGTGGACATCGCCGGCCTGCAATACGACCCGCTCCGCGAGCAGTGCACGCTCGACGCAAACCCCGCGGTGAACTACCTCATGCATCTCACGCGCCGGCCCGCCAAAGGCGCGACATGAGCGGCGCCATCAAGGGAGTGCTGTTCGACCTCGACGGCACGCTGCTCGACACCGCGCAGGATTTCCATGAATCGCTGAACCAGCTGCGCGAGGAAGAAAGACTCGCGCCCTTGTCGTTCGAAACCGTGCGCGCACAGGTATCGCACGGCGGGCACGCCCTGGTACGTCTCGGCTTCGGCACGCTGGACCCCGAGTCGCACGAAGCGATGCGCATGCGGCTGCTGAACATCTACCGGAAGCGTCTCGCGAAGTTCACGCGGCTCTTCGAAGGCGGCGACGAGATGCTCGACGCGCTGGAGAATCGCGGGCTCGCCTGGGGCATCGTCACCAACAAGCCCGGCTGGCTCACCGATCCGCTGCTGATCGAGGTCAAATTGCACCATCGAGTGCGCGCCGTGGTCAGCGGCGACACGTTGCCGGAACGCAAGCCGCACCCGATGCCGCTGCTGCATGCCGCGAAGGCGATCGGCGTTACGCCTGGCGAGTGTGTGTTCGTCGGCGATGCCGAACGCGACGCACAGGCGGCCAAGGCCGCCGGCATGTATTCGTTGATCGCGGGCTTCGGATACATCGGCGATGACGACCGCGCCGACGAGTGGTTCCAGCACGGCTGGCTCAACACGCCGCTCGATCTGCTCGCGTGGCTGGACAATCCTCGCGTGTCCCCGCGCAACGGCAGGAGGAATGGAAGCGCATGAACTCCGCGTGGTTCATCGCAGCCATCGCCGCGATCGCGGCTGCCGTGATCGGCTACCTCATCGGCACGCTGCGCGCGGCGCGGCGTGCGGAATCATTGCGCGTCGAGCTCGAATCCACGCGCGCCAGGCTCACTTCGGAATCCGACTTGCGCGCACGCACCGCGGAGCTGCTCGCGCAGAGTGAGGCGCAGGTGCGCATCGCCGTGGAAAACGCCTCGCGCGCCGCGCTCGAAGCCAACAGCGAAACCTTCCTCAAGCTCGCGCGCGAAGTGTTCGGCCGCGACCAGGAAGCGGCCAATGCCACGCTGCAGGCACGCGAGCTGGCCATCGCGCAGCTCGTCGAGCCGATCAAGGCCGCGCTCGCCAAGCAGGAAGAACAGACCCAGGCGCTGGAACGAGAACGGCGCGAAACCTTCGGCGTCATGCGCACGCAGATCGAATCCATGTCGAGCGGCCAGGCGCAGCTGCATCGCGAAACCCGCAATCTCGTGACGGCGCTGCGTCGCCCCGAAGTGCGCGGCCGCTGGGGCGAGCTCACGCTGCGGCGCGTGGTCGAACTCGCCGGACTTTCCGAGCATTGCGACTTCACCGAGCAGGCGCATGTCGACACCGGCGACCGCACCTCGCTGCGCCCTGACCTGCTCGTCCACATGCCCGAAGCGCGCGACCTCGTCGTCGACGCCAAGACGCCACTCGACGGTTACCTCGACGCCATCGAAGCGCAGGACGACGACGCACGACGCGTGGCGCTCGCGCGGCATGCCATGCAGGTCGAGCAGCGCGTGCGCGAGCTCGGCCAGAAGAGCTATTGGGAGCAATTCGAGCAGAGCCCGGAGTTCGCCGTGCTGTTCCTGCCGGGCGATCAATTCCTGTCGGCCGCGCTCGCCGAACGTCCGGACCTCCTCGAGAATGCGCTCAAGCAAAGCATCATCATTGCGACGCCCTCCACGCTCATGGCGCTGCTCAAGGTCGTGGCCTATGGCTGGCGCCAGGCGGCGGCGTCGGAAAACGCCGCGGAGATCCGCGAGCTCGGCGCGGAGCTGCACAAGCGCCTCACCACTTTCGTCAATCACCTCACGAAGGTCGGCCGTTCGCTGGGCAACGCGGTGGATGCCTTCAATGCCGCGGTGGGCTCGATGGAGCGCAACGTGCTGCCCCAGGCGCGCCGTTTCCCGGAGCTTGGCGTGACGGGTGATGCACCACTCGCGCCCGTGGAACCGCTCGAACAACTGGTTCGCATGCCGGTCACGGCGCCCGCCCTCGAGTCCGATGACACCGACAAGACCCGCACACCTTCATGAATCCTTTTGAACCGCGCCAGCACTCACCGGCGCCTAACGAGTTGAGCGGCCGCGTCATCATGGTCACCGGCGCAGGTTCGGGCATCGGCCGTGCCGTGGCACTCGCGCTGGCCGGCGCCGGCGCGGAAGTGATCCTGCTGGGCCGCACCGTCCGCAAGCTCGAAGCCGTGCACGCGGAAATCGCCGCACTCGGAGGCCCCGAGGCCAGCATCGTGCCGCTCGACCTGGAACGCGCGCTGGCGGCGGACTATGAAGCCGTCGCCGCAGCCGTCGAAAAACGCTATGGCCGTCTCGACGGCCTGCTGCACAACGCCGCCTTGTTAGGCGCGCTCACTCCCATCGAGCAGTACGACGTGCCCATGTTCATGCGCGTCATGCACGTCAACGTCACCGCGGCCTTCGTGCTCACGCAGCACCTGCTGCCGCTGCTGCGTGCCTCGAAAGACGCCGCGGTGTTGTTCACCTCGAGCGGCGTCGGCAAACGCGGGCGCGCCTATTGGGGCGCCTATTCCATTTCGAAGTTCGCGGTAGAAGGCTTCACGCAGGTGCTGGCTCACGAGCTCGAGGGCACCACCACCGTGCGCGTGAACATCATCGACCCCGGGAAAGTGCGTACCGCGATGCGCCGCCAGGCCTACCCTTCCGAACTCGCCGAGTCCCTGCCCACGCCCGAGTCGCTGACCGCACCGTATCTCGCCTTGTTGGGGCCGGCGAGTATCGGCGTGACCGGGCAACGCTTCGAAGCGCAGGGCGCGCGCCCGAACTAGTTGCTGCCGGCGCGCTGCAAATCCTGCGGCCGCAGCGAAAATTCGACGCCGGTGTTGGCCACGCTGAGCCGCGCGGCGATGACGCGCGACACGTTTCCGAGCACGCTGAAGTGATCAAACCCCGGCGCCGAGATGCAATGCACGGCCGCGTTGCGCGTGTGCGCGCACATGTCATCGAGTTCGTCATGGTTGCCAGGCGCTTCCGTACCCTCGATCAACCAGGTGGGCGTGGAAATTCCATCCAGCCAGTGGATAGGCGAGCGGACCTTGTTCTCGGAAGTATTTTCCAGGATCGAGTCGGGAACGAGCGAGGCGGGATACCGGTTCATGCGCGAAACCGCGCCGAATGCGAACACGGCCCTGAAGCGCGTGCTGGCCTCCGCGGTGAGCAATGCCAGTGTTCCACCGGTGCTGTGGCCCCCGAGATAAATGTACTGCGCATCGACGTAAGGCAGCCCGGCAAGATGTTCGGCCGCCGCCAGCACGTCATCCACTTCGCCGAAGAAGAATTCCTTGCCGCCCGTGTCGGTGTTCCCGCCGCGCAGCGTGGGAAACATCATGACGAGACCCGCCTTGCGGTACGCACTCGCTGATTGATCGTTGCTCACGGACCCTTCCGACCAGAAATCGTCGAGCGTGTTCGAGTCGCCACCTGTCAGCCAGAGGATCGCCGGATGCTTCTGTCCATCGCCCGGATCCGGCGTGACATACGAGGCCAGCGTGCGATTCTGCGGATTGCGGTAATCACTGCGGACGAACAGTTCCGGCGGTGGCGCCGGCAACGGCGTTCCGCTCGCCGGCACGGAGACGGTGGTTGCGTAAGCCTCGCGTGCCGCTCGTAGCGTCGATGCGCCCGCCGGCGAATTCGCCTCCGCATGTTCCCTGGCGGCCTGCCGTGCGGCGTTCAGCCGCTCAACCGCTTCGTAAGACTGCCGATCGATGCAACCGAAACGCGCGTTGATCGTGTATCCGGCGACCATGGCGACGCTGCGCTCCTCGGGTGTTTCCAGAGGCGGCCCGGCACATTGTTTTTCGCGCTCGGCGTCGGCGGCCGACTGCCCGCTTCCGCACGCAGCCAGCAGGGCCGTCAACCCTGAGGCGATGAGAAGGGTTCGGCCAGCGGGGTACGCGTGTCGTCGCACGGCGTCTAACTTTCCGCCGGCGGCGCCTTCAACAGCCCCGCCACTTCTTCTTCGGTCAACTGCCGGTGCTGGCCACGCGACAGGGCCTTGTCGAGCTTCAGGGTGCCTACGGATGTGCGCAGCACGCGGCTGACCAGCGCGCCCTGCCTCTCGAAGAGCTGGCGGATGTCCTTGCCGCTGGCGCCACGCACCTCGATGGAATACCAACGGTTCGAGCCGTCGAGCTGCGCCTCGCTGGTCGAGACTTTCTCGACGGTCATGCGCGACGCACGGTCGATCTTGCCGCTCTTCACGGCCTCGATGTGATCGGGGCCTAACTGCCCCTTGATGCGCACGCTGAACTCGCACAGCAGCAGGTGATTCGCGCGCTGCATTTTCGCGGCCAGCGCACCGTCGGAGGTGACGATTTCCAGGCCGCCGTCGATGCCCGGCATGGGACTGACGGCGACGAAGCGCCGGCCCGCGGTCTTGGGCAGCCGGTCGATGAGCGCCGAGCGTTCGTCGTCGGCCTCGCGCAGCGGATCGCCGGGCGAACGGTTGAACATGAACACCTGCGCGCCCTCGGTCGCACGCGTCTTGATGGCGCGGCCGTCGAGCCGGATGTCATCGGTATGCGAAACCTTCTGACCGAGCTCGGCGATGCGGCCGTTGACGGACAGGCGTCCGGCGCGAATCCATTCCTCGACTGCACGGCGAGATCCCAGGCCCCGCTGGGCGAGATACTTCTGCAGCCGCTCGGCCGCGCCGGCCGGCGTCGGACGCGGGCGTGCCATATGAACCTGTGTTCCTAGTTCTCGTCGGACGGCGGCGCCGCGACGAGTCCCGCGGCGGCGTCGCCGGGCGCGGAAAGTTCTTCATCCTCGGAGTCGTCGTCGGCGGCGGCATCGAGGCCGCGGTCGCTGCCCTCTTCGGAAGAGGCGTCGGCCGACGCTTCGAGCACCGGAACAGTGGCCACTTCACCCGAGTCGGTATTGGCATCGTTGTCAGGTGCGTGCGCTTCGCCGTTCTCGCCCGTGGCGTTCACCGGCAACGGCAGCTGCAGGTTGAGGTCGGTCAGCGACTTGAGCTCGGCGAGCGGCGGCAGGTCTTCGATGGACTTGAGCGAGAAGTAGTCGAGGAACTCGGCCGTGGTGCCTAACAACTCAGGCTGGCCGGGAACGTCGCGATGGCCCACGACGCGCACCCAGTTGCGCTCCATGAGCGTCTTGACGATTTCCGGGTTCACGGCCACGCCGCGCACGTTTTCGATTTCGGCGCGCGTGATGGGCTGGCGATAGGCGATGAGCGCGATCGTTTCGAGCAACGCGCGCGAGTACTTGCGCGGGCGATCCGGCCACAGCCGCGACACTTCGTGCGCGAACTCGGTGCGCACCTGGAAACGAAAACCCGTGGCGGTTTCCTTGATGGCCACGCCGCGGCCTTCGTAGTCGGCGGCCAGCAGCTCGAGAATGGCGCGCATTTCCTTGGGGCTGGGGCGCGTTTGCTCGTCGAATATCTGCAGGAGCTCGGCAACGGGAACGGGCCGCGCAGCAGCCAGCAGCGCCGCTTCGACGACATTCTTGAAGTACGCATCACTCATGCTGCTCTCCATCCACTTGCTCTGACTCCGCCTGCGGGTCTGGCGCCGGGGCCGACTCGTCCATCACTGATTCATTGGCGGCGCCTTCGACCTCTTCGCCGGGCACCGCGTCGCCCACGACTGAATCGTTGTCCACCGCGAGGCGCAGGCCCCGCGGACCCTGCGCGCCGCGAACGTGCAGCGGCGCGTATGCCTCGGTCTGCACGATGTCGATCAGCCCCTCGCGCACCAGCTCGAGGATGGCGACGAATGTGACCGTGACACCCATGCGGCCCTCTTCGGGTTTGAAGAGGTTCACGAACTCGACGAAGCTCGATCGCTCGAGCGACGCGAGAATATCAGACATGCGTACCCGCACCGACAGCCGCTCGCGCTGCACGTGGTGGTGGGCGAACATCTCGGAGCGCTGCACCACGTCGCGAAATGCCAACAGCATTTCCTGCATGGCCACCTGCGGCAACGGTCGCTCGCTCTTGCGCTCACCGAGCTCGGCGTTGCCGATCCAGGTGTCGCGCTCGATGCGCGGGATGCGGTCGATGTTTTCCGCAGCGCTCTTGAAGCGCTCGTACTCCTGCAGCCGGCGCACGAGGTCCGCGCGTGGATCGCTTTCTTCCCCGGCATTCGGATCGACCGCGCGCGGCAGCAGCATGCGCGATTTGATCTCGGCCAGCGTCGCGGCCATGACCAGGTATTCGCCGGCGAGCTCGAGCTGCAGCCCTTCCATGAGAGTGATGTACTCCATGTACTGCTTGGTGATGTCGGCGATCGGGATGTCGAGGATGTCGAGGTTCTGCCGCCGGATCATGTAGAGCAGCAGATCGAGCGGGCCCTCGAACGCTTCGAGGAAAACTTCCAGCGCCTGCGGCGGGATGTACAGATCCTTCGGGAGCTGCGTCACCGGCTCGCCGTGCACCATGGCGAATGGCATTTCCACCTGCTCGGGTGAGACGACGGCGGCGGTTTCCGGCGCCGGTTCGTCGGGGTTGTTGACCACCATGCGCAGATCGGGTTTTGCGGCTTTCTTGCTCATGAGGCCTCCATCAATCCACGCGCAGATTCATGGCGCGACGCACGTCGTCGAGCGTGGCGCGCGCTGCATCGCGCGCCTTCTCGCCGCCCTCGGCGACGATGTTGCGGACCAGTTCGGGGTTCTCTTCGAATTCCTGCGCACGCTTGCGGATGCCGCCGATTTCTTCCACGACTTTGTCGATGAGCGGCTTCTTGCATTCCAGGCAGCCGATGCCGGCGGTGCGGCAGCCATTGGCGGCCCAGGTGAGGGTTTCCTCGCTCGAATAGATCTTGTGCAGGTCGAACACCGGGCAGACATCCGGATTGCCCGGGTCCGTGCGCCGCACGCGGGCCGGATCGGTCTGCATCTGCTTGAGTTTCTGCGCCACCACGTCCGGGTCTTCGCGCAGCCCGATGGTGTTGCCGTAGGACTTCGACATCTTGCGGCCGTCGAGCCCGGGGACCTTCGGCGTGGCGGTGAGCAGCACGTGCGGCTCGGGCAGGATGCTGACGCTGCCGCCTTCCAGGTTGCCTAACAACCGCTCGCGGTCGGCAACCGTGAGACGCGTATTGGCGGTCACCACTTCCCGCGCCTTCTCGAGCGCCAGCTGGTCGCCGTTCTCCTGGAATTTCTTGCGCAACTGTTTGTAGTGAAGGTCGAGAAAGCCACCCAGGCCCTTGATGGCTTTCTCGACCTTCACCTCGAAGTCCGGCTCGCGGCCGTAGAGATGATTGAAGCGGCGCGACACTTCGCGCGTGATCTCCACGTGCGCCACCTGGTCTTCACCCACCGGCACGAATGCCGGCCGGTAGAGCAGGATGTCGGCGGTCTGCAGCAACGGGTAACCGAGGAATCCGTACGTGGCCAAGTCCTTTTCCTTGAGCTCGGCCTGCTGGTCCTTGTAGCTCGGCACGCGTTCGAGCCAGCCCAGCGGCGTGATCATCGACAGCAGCAGATGCAATTCGGCGTGCTCGGGCACCTGCGACTGCACGAACAGCGTGGCCACACCGGGGTTCAGACCCGCGGCGAGCCAGTCGATGAGCATCTCGTGAATGAATTTGGGGAGCTGCTTGGTGTCTTCGTAACCCGTGGTCAGGGCGTGCCAGTCCGCCACGAAGAAAAAGCACTCGTACTGGTACTGGAGATCGACCCAGTTTTTTAGTGCGCCATGGTAGTTGCCAAGATGCAACTGACCCGTCGGCCGCATCCCGGAAAGAACTCGTTTGGCTTGCGGATGACTGCTCACGGAAGCGGCGCAGTATACAGACGGGGGCAGCCCCCTTCCTTCTAAATTCCCAGTGTTTCCAGTGCTCCGCGACCAATCCGGGTGACGGTGGGCGGGCTTACGGCGAGATCCACCACGGTGGTCGGCTCGATGCCGCAATGTCCGCCGTCGAGCACACAATCCACTTGATGCTCGAGCCGGTTTCTGATCTCACGGCCGTCGGTCATCGGCATCTCGTCCCCGGGCAGCAGCAGCGTGGAACTCATGATGGGTTCGCCGAGCTCGGCCAGCAGCAAACGGGGCACGTCGTGATCGGGCACGCGAATGCCGATCGTGCGCCGCTTGTCGTGCTGGAGGCGCCGCGGCGTCTCCTTCGTGGCCGGCAGCAGGAAGGTGTACGGGCCTGGGGTCGCCGCCTTGAGCATGCGGAACTGCCAGGTTTCCACCTTCGCGTATTTGCCGATCTCCGCCAGGTCGCGGCAAACCAGCGTGAAGTGGTGATTGCGGTCCGCGTCGCGAATCCGCCGGATGCGATCGAGCGCGTCCTTGTCGCCGATGTGGCAACCGAGCGCGTAACAGGAATCCGTCGGGTACACGATGACGCCGCCGTCGCGCACGATCTGTGCAGCACGCCGGATCAGCCGTAACTGCGGATTCTCGGGATGTAGCTCGAAGTACTGGCTCACGGGCGGACTTCCCGCGAGGCGTTGGCGGGGCCGCTATCATACGCGCCGTCGTCGAGTCCTTAGCCTTTGACTTACCGGAATCTCCGATGCAGACCTTGATCGAACTGGCGCCACTGATCGCGTTCTTCGGCGCCTACAAATTCGCCGGCATTTATGTCGCCACCGCCGTCCTCATGGGTTCGATGCTGCTGCTGCTCGCCTGGGACTGGTTCTCCAGGCGTGAGATTCCGAAGATGCACCTCATCAGCGCGGTGCTGGTCTGGGTCTTCGGCACGGTCACGCTGGTCCTGCATGACGTGCGTTTCATCCAGTGGAAGGCCACGGTGTTCTACTGGCTCGTCGCGCTCGCGCTGGGCGGCAGCATCTGGATCGGCCAGAAGACCTTGCTCGAACGCCTCATGACGGCGGCGATTCCCGAGGGCCACACCATTCCGTCGACGACGTGGAAACGCACGTCATTCGTCGCCGCGCTCTTCTACCTGGCGCTGGGCGGCGTGAACCTCTGGGTCGCTTACACGATGAGCGAAAAAACCTGGGTGTTCTTCAAGACCTGGCTGACGATTCCGCTGGTCTTCGTGTTCACCGCCGGCCTCATGTTCTGGATCCTGCGCGGCTATGAGTCCAAGGAAGGACCCAGGGAATCCACGTGAGCACGCGCATCGAACGGCTCCGGGCAGCGCTCGAAACCGCCCTGCACCCGACGCTGCTCGAAATTCGCGACGACAGCGCCAAGCACGAGGGACACGCGGGCGCGCGGGAAGGCGGCCATTTCCACGTCGTCATCGCGTCCGCGGGCTTCGCCGGCGTTCCCGCGCTGGAAAGGCACCGGATGGTCTATGCTGCCGCCGCTGAATTGATGGGCCGCGACATCCATGCGTTGTCGATTGACGCGCGCTCGCCTTAAGTCCCAGTCCAACAACCTCTTCCAACCTGTTGAGAGATCAAATGAAAGCTATTCGTTTCATGGCCGTGGGCGCCCTGCTCGCGCTCGCCGCCTGCTCCAAGCCCGCACCGACCGACAAGGCCGCCGCGGCGCCCGCGGTGCCGGCCAAACCGCCGATCGTCACCGTCAATGGCAAAGGCCTCAGCGAGAAACTCTACGAGGAATATGCGCTCGCGCTGGCGCGCCGGCCGTTGAGCGAGCTGTCCCCGGAAGACCGTGAACAGATCAAGGAAAACCTCGTCCGCGTCGAGCTCATCGCCCAGGACGCCGAGAAGTCGGGACTCGTGAACGATCCGGATGTCGCCACGCGCCTCGAACTGGCGAGGCTCGAAGTGCTTCAGCAAGGCTCCGCGCAGAAGTACATGAAGGACCACACCGCCACCGAGGCGGAGATGCGCGCCGAGTTCGAAGCGCAGATCGCGTCCGCACCGCTGGTGGAATTCCAGGCACGTCACATCCTGGTGAGCAGCGAAGACGTGGCGCAGAAGATCATTGCGCAGCTCAAGTCCGGCAACGACTTCGCCGCACTCGCCAAACGCATGTCGGCCGACAAGGGAACCGCCGCGAAAGGCGGCGACCTCGGCTGGTTCGGTCCCCGCGACATGGATCCCGTATTCACCAATGCCGTGGCACTGCTGAAGAAAGGCGAGTTCACGCAGGCCCCGGTGCAGACCGCGGCCGGCTGGCACGTGATCCAGTTGCAGAACACGCGCGACCGCACGCCGCCCGCGTACGACGACGTGAAGGACCGGCTGGCCAAGATCGTGGTGGCCAAGAGCTTCAAGGCGCACTCGGACGAAATGCTGAAGACCGCCAAGATCGACCCGCCGTTGACCACGCTGCCGGCTGCGGCGGCACCGGCGGCGGCTCCTGCCCCGGCCCCGGCCACGAAGCCTTAATAACTTCAGGGCTGTCTTTCCGAACAGCCGCCGGCTCCTGGATCAGCCCAGGGCCGGCGGCTGTTTCGTTTTCAGGATCTGTTCGAGCGCGGACTCATCGAGGATGCGCACATTCTTCAACGTCTGCGCCTTGGCTAACTTCGATCCAGCTTCCGCACCAGCTATAAGAAAACTGGTGTTCGACGAAACGCTTGAGGAGACTTTCGCGCCTAGTGCGCGAAGTGCGTCTTCGGCTTCATTTCGCTTGTGTGCCTGAAGTGTGCCCGTAATTACAAATGTCAGTCCGTCAAGTGGGGCATCGTCAAACTTCCGGACTTCTATATTGGGAGGCCGAACCTTGGCCTTTTCTAACTTCTTAAATACTTCTTCGGCAAGATCACTAGCGAAAAACCTAGTAACTTCCGCCGCAACGACGGGGCCGACGTCGGGAGTTCTTTCAATTTCAACAAGTGACGCTGCTTTGAGCGCGTCTAAACTGCCGAAGCGTTCAGCCAAGCCCCGCGCTGTTGCTTCTCCAACTTGTGGAATTCCAATTGCAAACAACAGGCGAGGTAACGTCGCATTTCTTCGACTCCGATCTAGCGCCTCCACTAGATTTTCCGCTGACTTGTCTCCCATTCGATCAAGATCTGTTAGTTGATCTTTCGACAGAAGGTACAAATCGCCAGGCGTCTGAACAAGGCGCTTATCTACCAGTTGCTCAACTAGTTTGTCGCCAAGACCATCGATGTCCATTGCTCTTCGGCTGGCGAAGTGTATGAGCCATTGGCCCCGCTGCGCTGCGCACTTGAATACGCCGCCAGAACAGCGAGCCACTGCTTCGCCTTCCGGCTTTATCACGGGTGAGCCACATACTGGACAGGTTTTTGGCAACTCAATTGGCCGAGCATTTGGGGGCCGAAGCTCTGGCACAAACCGTGCAACTTCGGGAATTACATCTCCCGCGCGACGAACGACTACCGTGTCGCCAATTTTGAACCCCTTGCGCTCAACTTCGTCCATGTTGTGCAGCGTTGCATTGCTCACTGTCACGCCGCCGACAAATACGGGCTTCAACTTGGCGGCTGGCGTCAGCGCGCCGGTGCGCCCAACGTTAAAGATTACGTCTTCCAGCACAGTCATCTCTTCGTCGGCTGGAAACTTGTGCGCTAATGCCCAACGCGGCGCGCGCGATACAAATCCGAGCCACTCCTGGTCGGTTCGCCTATCTACCTTGTAGACCACGCCGTCAATCTGGTATGGCAGTTTCGCGCGCCGGGCACCTATGTCGCGGTAATACTCGAGACAACCTTCCACGCCAACGACTTTTCTCGCCTCCGGGCAAGTTCGCAATCCAAACGAGTTGAGCCAAGTCGCAAGCTCACTTTGCCTTTCGGGGACTGACCCACCTTCCACCACGCCGAGCGAATAGAAGAACAAATCCAAGGGGCGGGTTGCGGTAATTCGCGGATCGAGTTGCCGCAGACTGCCGGAGGCGGCATTCCGCGGATTCACATACAACTTCTCATTCCGGGCCGCCGCATCCCGATTTAGCTTTGCAAAGCCAAAAAATGGTAAGAAGACTTCGCCACGGACTTCGAGCACTTCGGGCGGCACACCACGCAGTCGCAACGGCAAACTACGGATCGTGCGCACATTTGCGGTTACATCCTCGCCAGTGATGCCATCTCCACGAGTCGCAGCGCGTGCGTACTCGCCGTTCTTGTACAACACAGAGACCGCGAGTCCGTCGAGTTTTGGTTCCGCCGCGTATTCGATTGAGCCCGAACGATCGAGTCGCTCACTTACTTTGCGATCAAAATCAAAAAGGTCTTCTTCGCTAAATCCATTCTCCAACGACAACATTGGAATGGCGTGCTTGACTTCACCAAAGGCGGCGCCAACCGCGCCGGCCACGCGAAGCGTCGGTGATTCGGGAGTTATTATTTCGGGGTGTGAGGACTCGATCTCGCGCAGCTCATTTAGAAGTCGATCGTATTCCGAGTCGGGAACGGCCGGTTCATTGCGGACGTAGTAATGGTAGTTGTGTTGTGTAATTTCTTCGCGCAATGCCGCGGCGCGCTCGGCAGCAGACTTAGCGTCATTAGTGTGCCCTGCCATTTCGAGCTCACGCTTCTCCGGAAGCGCGCACTGCGGCCGGGGGCTCGAGCGCCTGGCGCAGACGCGCGATGCGCTGCGGAGTCAGTTCCTCGCCATGCTGGTCGGCCAGCGTGCCGTCGAGACGTTCGGCCAGCTGCCGCGCCGCGTGAACGAGCTCATCGAAGGTCTCTCGCTCGGGCTTGGGGCCCGGCAGCACGGCGAACAGATTGAGACCGGAGAACCGCTGCGAATCCATGATCGACGGATCGAACGTGCCCGGTTGCGCGAGCGCGGCGGCGCTCAGCACGACTCGGCCGTCCTCGTCGGGCAGGTGATAGATGTCGAGCGGGCCATGCCAGAAACCCGCGGCGCTGAAAGCCTGGCGCACTCCGCGTCCCTGGAAGCGCGCTTCGACGCGTGGAATGACGCGCAGCGTGACGATGCGCCGCTCGGTTTCATTGGGCCAGGCGAGCACGAGTTGCGGACCGCGCACGGGCAGTTCTTCGTCGAGCACCCGCACGGCGGAAATGCTGTCGTCCTGGCCGATGTAAGGTTCGTTGCGGGTCCCGGAGGCGCGCGCCTGGCCGGCTGGCTCGCGCGGCCCGCTGTCATGCGCAATGTCCACCGCCACGTCATCCGAGATGGAGATGCCGAGCGCGCGTCGTGTGCCCGACTCCGACGTGCTGGCGAGCTCGATGACGGGTAGTGAGTCCGACCTGGCGACGCGCGAATCGCGCACGACGTTGATGTCAGGCAGTGGCGCCGGCGCGGGGCGCGGCGACGAATCCGCGGGACCCTCATCCCGCGCTACGCTTCCCAGCAGCGGCCGGCTGCCGCGCGACCGCCACCATTCGAACCCGGCAATGGCGGCGACGAACAGCACGCCGACGACGAGCAGAATGATGCGCAGCTCTGGCATTGCGCGCCCTCGTCAGCCCGTGGCCATGCGCACCGCCTCGTCGACGTCCACCGACACCAGGCGCGAGCAGCCGGGTTCGGTCATGGTGACGCCAATCAATTGCGAGGCGAGCTCCATGGTGGCCTTGTTGTGCGTGATGAAGATGAACTGCACACGCTCGGACATCTGTTTCACGATGTCGCAGAAACGGCCGACGTTGTGTTCGTCGAGCGGCGCGTCCACTTCGTCCAGGATGCAGAACGGCGCGGGGTTCAGGTCGAAGATCGAGAACACCAGCGCGACCGCGGTGAGTGCCTTCTCGCCGCCCGACAGCTGATGAATGCTGCTGTTGCGCTTGCCCGGCGGCCGCGCCATGACCGCGACGCCGGCTTCGAGGATGTCTTCGCCGACCAGTTCGAGGTAGGCGTGGCCACCGCCGAACAGTTTCGGGAATTTGTCCTGCAGACCGGTGTTGATGCGGTTGAAGGTGTCCTCGAAACGCGAGCGCGTTTCCTTGTCGATCTTGCGCATCGCCTCTTCGAGCGTGGTGAGCGCGGCGGTCACGTCGGCGAACTGCCGGTCGAGGTATTCCTTGCGCTCGCTGGACTCCTTGAGCTCATCGATGGCCGCCAGGTTCACCTGGCCTAACTTCTCGAGGTCGGCGCGCGCGCCTTGCAGCGATTCTTCCCAGGCCGGCACGGCGGCATCGACGGCGAGCCCCGAGAGGATCTCGGCCAGGTCGAAACGCGTGGCGGCGAATTGCTCCACGATGCCCTCGCGACGCACGCGCGACTCCTGCGCCACCAGGCGCGCGGCCTCCATGGCCTCCCGAGCGGCATTCACGCGCTGTTCGGCATCGAGGCGCTTCTCGTCGAGCGAGCGCAGCGAGCTGTCGGCGTCTTCGAGCGCGCGACGCTCGGTCGCGAGCTCCGATTCGATTTCGAGGCGCCGCGCCAGGAAGTCCTTGAGCTTGCCTTCGAGCTCGACGATCGGCAGGTCGCCATCGGCGAGCGCCGCCTCGAGCTCGGCGGAGCGGGCTTTCGTCTGGGCGGACTGGTCGGCCATGCGCTTGAGGCCGATCGACATGGATGCCTCGCTGGAGCGGCGAGACTCAATTCGGATCAGCAGGTCGCGGCAGGCGAGCTGCGCCGCCTGGAACCGGCCGCGCGCGGCCTGCACGGCCTCGCGGCGTTCTTCGCGTTCGCCTTCGAGTGCCGCACGGCGCGAGTCGAGCGCGTCGAGCGCCACCAGCCCGCGATCGAGCTCGGCGCGCGCGCGCGCCAACGTGTCCTGGCCGATGTCACGCTCACGCGTGACTTCCGCGGCCTCTTCCTCGAGGCGCTCGCGGCGCAACGTGGATTCCTGTGAACGGGCCCGCTCGCCTTCGAGCTGGCCGAGCAGGTCGGCGTGTTCGCGGTGCGCGCCCTGGATGCGGCTCTGCGCCTGGTCGCGCTCGCGCTCCGCCGACGCCATGTCTTCTCGACAGGTGGCGAGACGCGATTCCATGTCGCGCGTGTTCTCTTCGCTGGTCGCAAGCTCGACGCGCAGCTGCTTGACGCGCTGTTCGCGCTCGAGCACGCCCGAATGCGCATCGCCGCCGCGGTTGACGCGCAGCCAGTCGCGGCCTATCCACTCGCCCGACCGGGTGATGACGGATTCGTCGCCGGCGAGGTCGCGCCGCAACC
>Ga0193753_10001874_pt1 | contig 17321 bp, 14 predicted proteins | sample H1c2metaG_FD_144925 | JGI IMG/M metagenome (GOLD analysis project Ga0193753, IMG submission 144925) | Soil microbial communities from a riparian zone of the East river system, Colorado, United States - H1c2 | ecosystem: Environmental > Terrestrial > Soil > Riparian zone | place: USA: East... | reverse complement strand
CACGGGCGTGGTGGGCCCCGCCACGGGCACGAGTCCGTTCTCGATGGCCCAGGGCCCCACCCCGGCGAGAATATTGCCGCAGTTCTGGCTGTCGCTGACTTCCGCGCGGTCAACGACCACCTGCAGGAATAGATAGTCCACGTCCGCGCCGGCGCGCGTCGAACGTGAAATGACCGCGACCTTGCTCGTGAGCGGGTGCGCGCCGCCGACGCCGTCGATCTGGCGCACATCGGGTGAACCCATGGCCGCGAGCAGCACGCGATCACGCAGCTCACGATCCCGCGGCAGATCGGCCGCGTTGAAATAGAGGCCTTTCGACGTTCCGCCGCGCATCAGCGTGCATGGAATTCCGGTGAGCACTTTTCGGTTCCCCGGGGTCAGTCCGTGGTGTCGCGATAGGTGAGCCCCTTCGCCGCCAGTGCTTCGCGCATCTCGTAGATGTCGAGGCCAAGCTCTCCCGCCGCAAGCCGTGCGCGCGCCGCCGCCTCCTTGCGCTCGCGGGCACGCGAACTGGCGAGCACGGTGTCGACGCGTTCGCGGGGCACCACGCAAACACCGTCGTCGTCGGCCACCACGAGATCGCCGGGATTCACGGGCGCACCGGCGCAGACGATGGGAACGTTGACGCTGCCCAGCGTGGCTTTCACGGTTCCCTGCGCCGAGATATAGCGCGACCACACGGGAAAGCGCATCTCCGTCAGCGCCCGCACGTCGCGCACACCCGCTTCGATGACGAGGCCGAGCACGCCATGCGCCTTGAGTGAGCTGGCGAGCAAATCCCCGAAATAGCCGCAGTCGCTGGCGGATGTGGGCGCCACCACGAGGATGTCGCCGGAGCGGCATTGCTCAACGGCGACGTGGATCATCCAGTTGTCACCCGGGGGCACGCTGACGGTGACTGCCGAACCCGCAATGAGCGCGCCCGGGTAGATAGGCCGCATGTACGGCGCCATGAGGCCGTGTCGCCCCTGGGCCTCGTGAATTGTTGCGACGCCAAAAGGCGCAAGCGCCTCAATGGCCTCGCGCCCGACGCGCTCCACGTTCCTCACTACCACCGACATCCGCCCACCCCCGTTGTCGACGCCGTGATTCTCCGCCCGGTCGTTGCCCGGTAGCCAATCAGAAATAGGCCGTCGCCATAAGTAAACGCTATAGGAGTACGATTGCCGCGATGCACGCAAACCTACGCCACCTGCACACGCTCAGCGAAGTTGCCCGCCTCGGAAGCGTGAGCGCCGCCGCACGCTCGGTGCACATCTCGCAGCCCGCGGTAACGCAGGCAATCGCGGGCCTGGAACGCTACTTCGGCGCGCCTTTGTTGCTGCGGCGAAGCACGGGCGTCTCGCTAACCAGTGCCGGGCAAATCTGCCTCGCACGCATCGAACGCTCGATGACCCAGCTGCGCGAAGCCGTCAGCGTTGCCACGCGTGGCGCCAGCGCGGAGCGGGCTTCCGTGGAAAGACTCGTACGTTCGCGGCAGCTCGACGCGCTCGGAGCCGTGGTCGAACACGGCAATTTCAGCACCGCCGCGCGCGCGCGCCACAGGTCGCAGCCCGGTATCCACCGTTCGGCGCGCGAGCTCGAGCGGTTGCTGGGCGTGCCATTGTTCGAGAAGACCAGCTTCGGCATCACGCCGACCCGCGAAGCGACGGAACTGGCGCGCCGCACCCGGCTCGCTTTCGCCGAGATCGAGCAGGCGCGCGCCGAAGTGCATGCGCTGAGCGGTGGTGAGTCGGGGCGAACGGTCATCAGCGCGTTGCCGCTGGCGGGCAGCTATCTACTACCGGCCACCCTGCTGGAGTTCACGCAGATGCACCCGCGGCATGGTGTCGCGATCGTCGATGGAACCTACGAGCATCTGCTGGCGGGCCTGCGCGCGGGCGAATCCGACATCCTGATTGGCGCCCTGCGCGATCCGGCGCCCGCGGCCGACGTGATTCAGGAACACCTGTTCGACGATCCCCTGGCCATCGTCGTGCGCGCACGCCACCCGCTTGCCAGCCGCCAGCGCGTCACCGCGGCCGCGCTCGGACAATTCCAGTGGATAGCGCCGCGCGCTGGCTCTCCGCTGCGCGTTCATTTCAATGCGTTGCTCGCCTCGACCGGGCACCAGCTGCAAAGTCCGCCGCTCGAATGCAATTCAATGGCGGCCGCGCGCGCGTTCCTGCTCGAGAGCGATCATGTGATGCTGCTTTCAGCGCATCAGATTCACTACGAGATGCAGGCGGGCTTGTTGGTGGCGCTGCCTCACCCCGGCGGAGACGTGGTGCGGCCGATCGGCCTGACGCTGCGCCGCAACTGGCACCCGACCACGACCCAGCAGCAACTGCTCGAGGTCCTGCGCCGCAGTGCGCGCGCCGCGGCTGCATCACATGCAATGGTGCCAGGCCGGGAAACCGCGAGAACTCGCCGGTGAGAACTCAGCTCGCGAGTTTTCCCGGTTTCCCGGCCCGGCACTGAACCACAGGCTCTTGGTCGCGGAAAATCCGTCGCGCCAGCCGCAGCATTGCGACCAGGACGCGCTCACCGAACCAGCGCGGAAACTCCAGTGCCGTTTCGACCTGGAAACTGCGATGTTCGTCGTGCAGGCACCACTCGACAAAATGCTCGCAGTTGTTGCTCAGCAATCGGTAGCGCTTCTCTCCGAGCCGCGAACGCGCGCGGCGAATGACTTCCGCGACCTCGAATGCGGATTCGCAATGCGTGACCACGAACACCGGCCGCCCTTCGGCGAACGCGGCCAGTGACACCTCTTCGACGGGCCTGCGGATCACGTTGAACATCAACGCGCCGTAGTGGACGACTTTGCCGTCTCCGACGTGGATGCCGTGATGGGTGTACCCGAGCCACGGCATGGCGAGATGTGCGCCCAGTGGCGGCGTTTCTCCCGGCGCCAGCCGACGAACGCATCGTCGCGGGCCGCAATAGATCTCGTAGTTCATGCGCCCCCAATAGACCCGATTCGCATCGGGCCCGGCATCGGCGCGTGGTAACGGGATCGTGGTACGCAGGCGAGTTGAAAAGGCGGCGGCCACTGACAAGCCGATACACCCGCCGCCCGCGCGTAGGACGCCGTGCCCGGCGTCAGGCCATTGCGGCCTCGAATGGAGGATCGTCGTCGATGCCGCTCGAATCGTTGCGCTCCCTCGGCGGCAGCACGTCCCATCCGCGGGCGGCTTGCTCATGCGCGTACAGCAGCGAAATGGCTTCACCGCGCCGGTGAACGCCGAGCTTGGCGAGGATGCTGTGCACGTGATTCTTCACGGTCGACAGCTCGATGCCGAGGTGGCGGGAGATGGTCTTGTTGGACACGCCTTCCTGCATGAGCCGCAGGATCTCCATCTCGCGTGTAGTTAGGCCGTCCATGCACGCTCCGTTCGGGGCCTTGTGCGGCGCATTCGTGCGTCCCGCCGCGCGGATGGCATCGAGCAGAACCGCCACCGTGCCATCGCGCGACACGAACCCGAGAATGCCGGATGGCAGGCAGGCGATGACCTCGGCCGGCACCTCCGGAATTCCGAGCACCATGACTCCACCCACCTGCGGTGCGCGGGCAATCGGCTTCGCGACGGAGAAACTCTCGATCATCGCCATGTCGACGACCGCGACACCGGGCGCAAGCATGCACGCCTGCTTGATGACTTCTTCGGCGGAACAGGCAACGCCCACCAAGGCGATACCGGTGACGCCTCGCAACACGCTTTGCAGCGCGTCGCGATAAAGCCGAACTTCACTAGCAACCATCACGCGAATGTCCATCGCGCTACTCCCTGGCCATTTGGCCGCGCATTCCATTGCGTGGTCCCCCAAGACCCCTGCCTACAACATCGGAAACACACCCTCGCCCTAGGCTGATGGCGCAAGACGATCACTTAGACCCAGTCAACTTGTCAACACAAAAAGTGTCGAGAAGTTAGGACGCAACAAATCCTGCGGCAACGAGCATGAGAAGAACTACAAACACGCGGCCGGGCGTTGCGGCGACGCAAAGAACTGCCTTATGTCGGCTTTGCGCACCGGCGTGCCTAGACCAAACGATCTATTTCATTCGTGAACCGACGCGTCGGTAGACCATAAGACCCATTTCGTCGCGGGCCGCGTCACGCGCAGCCTTCGCTCCGCGGACGTTCAATCCAGGGAGCTAACCGTGAACAATCAAAAACTTTTCGGGGCAATCGTTGCCCTGACCACACTGTCGTGTGCTCCATCCGCCTTTGCACAGGTGGATCCGGGCGTGCGGGCCGGGCCCGCCGGAGCAGGACAGCCATTGGCAGGTCTCACCGCCAACGAACGAATCTTCTTCGACGTCGGAGAGGAGGACTTCAACGAGGCCGAAGGGGTCGGCGACGGCCTCGGGCCGCGTTTCAATCTCGACGGTTGCGGCGGCTGCCACTTTCAGCCGGGCATCGGCGGCTCTTCGGGTACGGTCAACCCGCAGTTCGCCACTGCCAACGCATTTGGTGCGCGCAATACGGTGCCGTCATTCATCACACTGAATGGCCCGATCCGCGAAGCGCGTTTCAAGCGCCTGCCGAACGGTCAATCGGACGGCGGCGTGCATGCGCTGTTCGTCATCAGCCAACGCAATGATGGAACGGGTAACGCGTCGGCTTGCAACATCACTCAGGAGAATTTCGCCCAGCAGGTTTCCAACAACAACATCATCTTCCGCATCCCCACACCGGTGTTCGGCATGGGTCTCATCGAGCAGATCGAGGATCGGGAACTGATCCGCAATCTGTCCGAAGGCGCCGCCGGGCGAGCGCAACTCGGCATCAGCGGACGCCTCAACCACAATGGCAACGACGGACGCGTGACGCGTTTCGGATGGAAGGCGCAAAACATCTCCGCGATCGTGTTTGCCGGCGAGGCATACAACGTGGAGATGGGCATCACCAACGAAACGTTCCAGGTCGAGCGCGACGAGACACCTGCCTGCCAGTTCTCGCAGTTGCCGAATGACGTGACGAACGTCGACGGCGTAACGGGCACGGATACGATCAGCGCCATCGAGAAATTCGCATTCTTCATGCGTTTCCTCGGTGCGCCGATCCAGTCCACGACCACGCCCGGCGGCAATGCGTCGATCGCCGAAGGATTCAACTCCTTCGTGAACATCGGTTGCGCGCAGTGCCACACGCAGCAGCTGCGCACCGGCAATTCGACGGTGGCGGCCCTGCGTAACCAGACCGTGCGGGCATTCTCGGATATCGCCTTGCACAACATGGGACCGGGACTGGCGGATGACGTAGCGCAGGGTGAGGCTACAGGCGATGAGTTCCGTACCGCGCCGCTGTGGGGACTGGGTCAGCGCACGTTCTTCCTGCACGACGGCAGGACTAACAACGTGCTGACCGCGATCACCGCGCACCGGAGCAATGCCAACGGCACCTACCCGGCGTCAGAGGCGAACGCCGTCATCGATCGGTTCAATGCGCTGTCGACGACAGCGAAGCAAAACATGTTGAACTTCCTCCGCTCCCTCTGAGCGCTGTGAAAACTTCCGGCCGCCGCATGTAATGGCTGCGGCGGCCGGAAGCCCGCGTACCAGCGGGCTCCTACACCGCCGGAACATGCAGTTTCTCCGCGAGTCGAACGGGCTCCAAGGCAAAGGAGAGACTCATGTCCTACATAGAAGGTTTTGTTGCAGCGGTGCCGCGTGCCAACAAGGACGCCTATCGCAAGCATGCGGCGGCCGCGCTGCCCATGTTCAAGAAAATGGGCGCCACTCGCATGGTGGAGAACTGGAGCGATGATGTTCCGGACGGCAAGGTCACTGATTTCAAGCGCTCGGTCAAAGCGAAGCCCGACGAGGACATCATATTTTCGTGGCTCGAGTATCCGGACAAGGCCACGCGCGACCGCGCCAACGAACAGATCATGAATGATCCGACGATGAAGGACCTGGGCAACTCGATGCCGTTCGACGGGAAGCGCATGTTGCTCGGCGGCTTCGAACCCATCAACGACAGCGGCGCGACGGGGAAACCGGGCTACATCGACGGCTGCGTGATTCCCGTGCCGGCCGCGAACCTGGATGCGTATCGCGAGATGGCCGACAAGCATGCCGCCGTCCTCAAGGAATACGGCGCGACGCGCACGGTCGATGCCTGGGGCGACGACGTTCCCGACGGCAAGGTGACCGACTACAAAGGCGCCGTGAAGGCGAAGAGTGATGAGCGCGTGGTGTATTCGTGGGTGGAATGGCCTAGCAAGGCTGCGCGCGACCAGGGCTGGAAGAAGGCCATGGAGGATCCGCGCATCAAGGACATGAAGATGCCATTCGATGGCCAGCGCATGATCTATGGCGGGTTCCAGCCCATTCTCGATGCCTGAAGGCTCTCGGCGGCGCTGGCGGCGGCAAATGCCGCCGCTCGGCGCGGCCGTACAGCTAAAACTGGAAAGCGCGCGTCACCCACCAGGTGAGTCCGGCGGCTAACACGGCGCCGATCAACAATCGAAGCACGGAGGCCGGGCGCATGGGTTGCGGCTGCGGTTCCGGAAACGTGCGCTTGCCATGCACCATGGCCGCCACCAGCGCCTGCTTCCTGAAAAAGACGTAGTAGATCACCGCGGCAATGTGCAGCGCGATGACGCCGACCAGCACGTTGAACCCCGCTTCGTGCCAGCCCGCCGCAGCGCGCCCGGCTTCAAAGCTCACGTACGTGGAAAGCGGCCCGGACTCGATGCCGTCCACGTCGACGGCAAACAGTCCGAGCGCAATCTGCGTGATCAGCAGCATGAGCAGCGCCACGACGCTCAACGCGCCCAGCGGATTGTGACCTGGCACGGCATTCCAGCTGCCCTTCAGATATCCCACGACCGCGCGGGGTCCGCGCACGAACTCGCTGAACCTCGCCGTGGAGCTGCCCACGAGTCCCCAGTAGATGCGAAACGTCACCAGGCCGAGCAACGTGTAGCCGCTCCACCGATGCCAGTCCATGCGCGAGGTCTCGGCCGTCCACCACGAGAACACCAGCAGCAACACCACGAGCCAATGCGTGAGGCGCGTCGGCACATCCCAGACGCGAATGCGCGCGGGCGGCGCCGGCGACGCGGCGTCGATCATCGCGGACTATTCTTCAGGCGAACGGAACGTGTCGTGGCAGTTCTTGCAGGCGCCGCCGGTTTCCTTGAATGCCGCCTTCACCGCATCGATGTCCTTCGACTTCGCCGCGGCTAACAACTTCGGCGCGCGATCGGAGAGCATTTTCTGCGCGGCTTCGAAATCCGCGGGCTTGCTCCAGATTTCCGGCAACGCGCGAGTCTTGCCCGCTTCCGGCCCCGTGCCCTTGGGAAACCACTGCTGCTGATCGACCGACGCTTCGTTGACGACTTCGGCGTTCTTCTCGAGCGCCGCGAAGTCCGGGTTGCCGGCGTTCATCTGGTCGCGAACCGCCTTGAAGGCTTTGCCTAATTCTTCGTAGTGCTCATGGCGTGCCTTCTGCGTTTCCAGGGGCGTGGCGGCCTGCACCACGGGAATCATCAGGGCAACGAGAACGGCGGAACGGAACATTGGGCGGGGCATAACGCTCATACCTCAGTGGGTGATCACCGCGACTTTATAAACGATTCCCGCGAATGATTCCGCCCGGCTGGCCGGGCGCCGCCGGCCTTCGACTTTCGTCCTACAAACGAACCGTGACTGACCCTGAGAAAACCCGCAAAATGCGGGCCGTTTCCGGACAGGTGTGAGGGGCACTCCGCTGGTGATATTGAAATTCAGCATGCGCACCCTGGCCGCCATCCTCGCCGGGGCCCTGGTCACGACAATGGTGTCGGTCGCCCACGGTGCGAATCCCGCGATCACCGAATACCGCGCGGTCATCTCGCCCATCCTCGAGAAGCATTGCTACGAGTGTCACGGCGACGGCTACGACAAGGGCAAGGTGGCTTTCGACGAGCTCGCCAGCGACGAGCAGATCCTGCAGACCGACCTCTGGTTGCGCGTGCTCAACAACACGCGGGCCGGCCTCATGCCGGCGGAAAAGAAGCCTCACCTCTCCGTCGCCGAGCAAACGAAGCTCGAGCGCTGGATCAAGTACGACGTTTTCCGCATCGACCCTGCCAATCCGGATCCGGGCCGCGTCACCGTGCGCCGCCTCAACCGCGTGGAATACCGCAACACCGTGCACGATCTGCTCGGCGTGGACTACAACACCGACCACGAGTTTCCGCCCGACGACACGGGCTTCGGTTTCGACAACATCGGCGATGCGCTCACCATGTCTCCCATGCTCATGGAGAAGTATGTGGCGGCGGCGCAGACCATCGTGGGCGAGGCCGTGCCCGCCGCGCCCAGCAAACCCGCGCAGCAGGTCATCAAAGGCATGGCGTTCGAAGGCACCAACGCCAAGCTCAAGTGGGGCAAGCGGAGGCTCACGTTCAATGAACCCGCCAATGTGTCCGCTTCTTTCAAGACGGGCCTCGCCGGCACGTACCGCGTGAAGCTCGACCTCGAAGTGAACGGCGCCTACACCCCGGATCCGGGCAAGGCGCGCCTCATCGTCAAAGTCGACGGCAAGGAAATCGGCAACCAGGAACTCGCCTATCACGACGAAAAGGCTGTCGTGATCGAAGCGGGTTACAAGTGGCAGCCGTCCGATCACACGGTGAGCATCGAGCTGCAGCCGACGGTGCCGGAAGAAAAGAAGGAAACCATCATCGACCTGTTCATCGACAAGGTGACGGTCGAGGGCCCGCTGGAAAAGAACCAGTGGGTAAAGACGGAAAACTACGAGCGCTATTTCCCGCGTCCCGTGCCCGAGGGCGCCAAACAACGCCGTGCCTACGCCACCGAGCTGCTGACCGCATTCGCGCAGAAGGCCTATCGGCGTCCCCTGTCACCAGGAGATGACGACACCGGAACGCGCCTGGCCGCGCTCGCCGAAGCGCACTATCGCGAACCCGGCAAGACATTCGAACAGGGCGTCGCGCACGCCATGGCCGCGGTGCTGTCGTCGCCGCGCTTCCTGTTCAGGCTCGAAGCGCCCGCACCCCACGCGCAGGGCGCGCTCGTGGCCGACGTCGATGAATACTCGCTGGCGTCGCGCCTCTCCTATTTCCTGTGGTCGACGATGCCCGACGAGGAGCTCATGAGCCTCGCGGCCCGTGGCGAGTTGCGCCGCAATCTGCCCGCGCAGGTGAAGCGCATGCTCGCGGATTCGCGCGCCGAGAATCTCGCGCGCAATTTCACGGGCCAATGGCTGCAGGCGCGCGACGTGGAAGGCATCGCCAGCAATCCGCGCGAGATCTACATTCGCGACGCGGGCGAGGAAGGTGCGCTGCGCAATCTGCGCAAGGCCTGGCGCGCGCAGGACGAGGCCACCGCGAAGAAGCTCGCCGATTACATCGATCGGCTGGTGGACGCGAAACCCGATTTCGACAACGACATGCGCAAGGCAATGCGGCAGGAAACCGAGATGTACTTCGGTTACGTCGTTCGCGAAGACCGGCCGGTCACCGAGCTCATCGACAGCAACTACGTCTTCGTCAATGACAAGCTGGCAACGCTGTACGGCCTGCCCGACATCACCGGCGCGGAAATGCGCAAGGTCACGCTACCGGCGGGCAATCCGCGCGGCGGCGTGCTGACGCAGGGCAGCGCGCTGTTCGTCACGTCCAATCCGGATCGCACCTCACCGGTGAAGCGTGGCCTGTTCGTGCTCGCCAATTTTCTGGGCACTCCACCGCCCCCACCGCCCGCCAACGTGCCGGCGCTCGAAGCCAGCGAAGGCGATTTCAAAGGCCATGACCCCGTGCTGCGCGACATCCTCAAGGTGCACCGCGAAAATCCGGCCTGCGCGTCCTGCCACAACCGCATGGACCCCATCGGGCTCGCGTTCGAGAACTTCAATGCACTGGGCATGTGGCGCGACACCGAGCGCAAACAACCCATCACGGCGCAGGGCAACCTCATCACCGGCGAAACCTTCAACAGTGTCGCCGAGCTCAAGCGTATCCTCGTCAATGACCATCGCCAGGAGTTCTACGCCACGCTGTCGCGCAAGCTCCTGACCTACGCCTCGGGGCGCGGCACGGAGTACTACGACGTGGAAACCATCGACGGGATCGTGAAGCGGCTCAACGCCAGCGACGGTCATTTCTCCGCAATGTTGATGGGCGTCATCGACTCCGCGCCTTTCCAGAAGATGCGAATCCAGGCCACAGCCACGGTAGCCAACTGACATGAACAACTTGTTAGCCGAGAGACACGCGAGCTTCAGCCGCCGCCATTTCTTCCAGGGCCTGGGCGCATGCATCGCGCTGCCCGCGTTCAGCTCGCTGGCCCACGGCGCCAGCCGCGCAGCTCCCACGCGCATGGCCGTGGTGTACGTGCCGAACGGCATCATCCCGGCTTCGTTCTGGCCCACGGGTGAAGCGGCCAGTTCATTCGCGCTCTCGCCCACGCTCGCGCCGCTTGCGAACGTGCATCATCAGTTGCAGGTCATTTCCGGCCTCAACGATCTCTGCGCCGAGGCCGGGCCCGACGGCGCCGGCGACCATGCGCGCGCCAGCGGCACCTTCCTGACGGGCGTGCGCATCAAGAAAACCGCGGGCTCGGACATCCGCGCCGGCGTCTCCATCGACCAGGTCGTGGCCAATCAGATCGGGCACCTCACGCGCTTTTCGTCGCTCGAGCTCACCTGCGACGCCGTGCGCAAGTCCGGCGACTGCGATTCCGGCTACGCCTGCGCCTACGAATACAACCTCGCCTGGCGCTCGCACAACCAGCCGCTGTCGCCCGAGCACAATCCGCGCTTCGTGTTCGAGCGGCTGTTCGGCAGTGGCAGCCCGCGCGAACGCGTCGGCAATCTCAAGCGCCGCCAGGCCGAGCAAAAGTCGATTCTCGATTTCGTGCTCGACGACGCGCGTTCGGTGAATGCGAGGCTCGACGGTCGCGACAAGCAGAAGCTGGATCAATACCTCACGAGCGTGCGCGAAATCGAAACGCGCATCGACAACTCGACACGCCTCAAGGTCAGGAATCCCGACATCGACGCCCCCGCAGGCATCCCCGACAGCTACGAGGAGCATGTGGCGCTCATGTTCGACATGCTGGCGCTGGCGTTCCAGACCGACTCCACGCGCGTGGCCACGCTGCTGATTTCGCGCGAAGGCAGCAATCGAAGCTTCGCCGATATCGGCATCGCCTCCGGACACCATGACCTCACGCATCACAAGAACAGCCCCGAGATCATCGAGAAGGTGAAGCTCATCGACCGCTGGTACATGCAACGGTACGCACGCTTTCTGGAAAAGCTGCAGAACACCGAAGACGTCGACGGCAAGTCGCTGCTCGATCATTCGATGATTCTCTACGGCTCGGGCAACGCCGACGGCAATCGCCACACGCACGAGGACCTGCCCATCGTGCTCGCCGGCGGCGGCGGCGGCGCGCTCAAGCCGGGCCGCTTCGTGAAGACAGGCGGCGTGCCCATCACCAACCTCTTCCTCACCATGGCCGATGCCATGGGCGCCAAGGGCGTGGAGAGCCACGGCGATTCCACGGGGCGCCTGGTTTAGAGGGATCGTTTACTCTTACGCCTGCTTCTTCAGCTCTGCCGCGGGGCTCGCCAGTCGCAGCGCAAACCGGGCTCCCTTGCCTGGGCCATCGCTGAACGCCACCAGTTCGCCGTTCAGTTCCTTCGCCAGGATCGCGCTGGTGTGCAGGCCGAACCCGTGTCCATCTTTCTTCGTGGTGTAACCGAACTCGAATAGCCGGCCTAAAACCTCGGACGGAATCCCCACGCCGGAGTCCTGCACGTCGATGACGATCGACTCGCCGTCCTGAGGCCGCACTCGCAGCGTGAGCTCACGGCGCGCATCCGTACTGTTCTTGAGCGCATGACGCGCATTGCTCAGAAGATTGCCGAGAATCTGGATCACCTTGTGCCGGTCGATGATCAGCAGCTCGACCGGCTCGTATTCACGCCGCACGGAGACATCCGGCATCTCCGCAAAATGAATGGCGACGGCATTGTCCAGCAGCTCCGCGATATCGATCGCCTCGGTGACACCCCCTCGCCGGGCGTAGGTCTGCTGCGCCGCCACGATGTTGCGGATGTGGCCGACATGCGAGGCAATCGCCGCCGCCTCGGCCTGCAGGCGCTGATTCTCCGCGTTCAGATTTTCACCCAGCTGCGTAAGGTAGGCCGGGATCTGCCTGCCGCGATCATCGCCCGTGAAGAACTGCCCCAGACCTTCGCCCTGCTCGCCAATGAGCGTCGCGACACGCTGCAGATTGCCGACGCGTGAATCGCGCAGTTGCGATTGCATGAGCGCCGCGGACACACCGAGGCTGTTCAGAACGTTGCCGACGCTGTGCAACACCCCCGTGGCCACCTCCGCCATGCCGGCGTCGCGCGACGCATCGCGCAGCTGCGACTGCAAATCCCGCTTGCGCTCTTCCTGCAATACCTGGTGCGTGACGTCCCATGACACACCCAGGATGCGTTCGGCCTTGCCGGCCACGTCGCAGAAAATTCGCGCGTGCGCCTCGAGGTGCACCGCGTCGCCGCGAGGTGTGACGACACGAAAGCGGAACGAGCAGGTTTGCTTGTTGTCGGCCACGGCACGGTCGATCGCATCGAACATCACCGCTTTGTCTTCCGGGTGTGTCATCGCGATCACGGCATTCGGTTGCAGCCGGTTGTCCACGCCCGCCGCGCGCAGCGATTCGATTTCATTCTCCGTCCACAGCGTCCTGCGGTGCGCGATGTCGAGCTCCCACAAGGAAATTCCGGCGGCGCGCGTCGCCAGGCCGAGCAGATTCTTGCCGTGTTGTAGCGCGGCGTTGACGCTTTCGAGGCGCATCGCGTCCTGGCGCGCCTGCGACACGAGATGCGCGTCGTACACCGCGGTGATCAACGTGAGCGCGAGAATTCCCAGTGTGACCAGGCCGATGGTGCCTGCCAGCCAGTCGTTGTCGAGCGAAGCACCGCCCAGGCAATACGACCCTACCGCGAGCTTCGACGCCGCCATGCCCGTGTAGTGCATGCCGCTGATGGCGAGGCCCATGATCACGGCCGCGCCGGCGCGCGCCAGGCCGATGTATCGGCCCTGGCTGCTGCGTAGTTTGAACGCGAGCCACAGCGCGGCAAACGACGCGCCGACCGCGATGCCGATCGACGCGAGCACGAGCAGCGGTTGATAGGTGATGATCGGCACGATCTGTATCGCCGACATGCCGGAGTAATGCATGGCGCAGATGCCCGCGCCCATGACCATGGAGCCGACCGCGAGACGCGTGAGGCTCAAGTGTGGGCGGCTGGCGATTGCCAGCGCGAATCCCGAGGTGATCATCGCGATCACGAGCGACAGCAGCGTCTTGAAGATCCCGTAGCGCAGCGGTATCGCCACGGAGAACGCCAGCATGCCGATGAAGTGCATCGACCAGATGCCCATGCCCATCGCGGCCGCGCCGCCGATCAACCACCATTTGCCGGACGAAGGCCCGGCATCGGCGACGCGCGCGGCGAGCTTCAAGGCCGTGTACGCGACGACCATGGCCACGAAGATGGACAGGCCGACGAGCCAGGAGTTGTAACTTGCTTCCATGGGGAGGGTCAGGAGTCCGAACTGCCAAGGGTTTAACAGTAGCTTTTCGGGGAATCCGCTAGCGTTAAACGGATATCAATTCTCGGTTTCCGGACCGTGCGTGAAGCACGTTCTACATAACGGGGGACGCCCGCGCGATGAATGACGCTGCTTCGAACATCAACAATCGCATCCTGATCATCGACGACAACCCGGCGATTCATCAGGACTTCGAGAAGATCCTCGCCCGGGAACCCGGCGTGAGTTCCGGCATGACCCAGGTCGAGAGGATCCTTTTCGGTGAAGCAGCGGAGCCGGTGACGCAACCGACCTTCGAGTTGCAGTACGCGCACCAGGGCAAGCAGGGCGTGACCCTTGTCGAGCAGGCGCTCGCGAACGGCCGCCCATTCGCGCTGGCGTTCATCGACATGCGCATGCCGCCCGGCTGGGACGGGCTCGAAACCATCCAGCACCTGTGGGCCGCGGACCCGGACGTCCAGATCGTGATCTGCTCGGCGCACTCCGACTACGACTGGGCCGATTTCACTGAAAGGCTGGGCCACTCGGACCGGCTGCTGGTGTTGAAGAAACCTTTCGAGCCGATCGAAGTCCTGCAGTGCGCCAGCGCGCTCACGCGCAAGTGGCAGAGCGAACAACTCGTTCGCCGCCAGGTGCAATCGCTCGAGCACATGGTGGCGGTACGCACCATGGGACTCGAAGCCGCCAACCATCAGCTTCGTCACCTCGCCACTCACGACGCACTGACGGGCCTGCCCAATCGCGTACTGCTCGACGACCGGCTGGACCAGGCGATCGTACTCGCGGAACGCGACCGGCAGCGGTTCGCGGTGCTGGTGCTCGATCTCGATCGCTTCAAGATCATCAACGACTCACTCGGTCATCGCGCCGGAGATGAACTGCTCAACCACGTCGCGCGGCGCCTGCAGGACGTCGTCACCCGCGTCGATACCGTGGCCCGCATTGGCGGAGACGAATTCGTGCTGGTGCTGGGTTCCGCCGCGGGCCGCCCGGACGCGGAGAGTGTCGCGCGGCGTGCCATTGAATCATTGAAGGCGCCCGTCAGGATTTCCGGAGTCGACCTGCACATATCCACCAGCGTCGGCATCGCGTTCTATCCCACCGATGGCGCTTCGTCGGACAACCTGGTCGCTCACGCCGACGCCGCGATGTACTGCGCCAAGCAACGCGGCCGGAACAATCTTCAGTTCTTCGAGCTGGGCATGGACATCGCCACGCGTGAGCGCGTCAAGCTCGAGAGCGACCTGCACATCGCGGTCGCCGAACAGCAATTCGAGCTGCACTATCAACCGAAGGTGGATACCGCCACGGACAACTTTCACAGTGTCGAAGCGCTCATCCGCTGGCAGCATCCCGAGCGCGGCACGATCATGCCGGACGATTTCATCCCGCTCGCCGAGGATTGCGGCCTCATCAATGCCATCGGCGAATGGGTGTTGCGTGAAGCCTGCCGGCAATGCAAGGCCTGGCAGCGCGAGGGGCTGCCGCCGTTGCGCGTCGCGGTCAATGTATCGGCAACGCAGTTCCGCCAGGGCAACCTGCTGGCGCTGATTCAGCAGGTCGTCAGCGAAGCGGGCCTCAACCCGCGCTGCCTGGAACTGGAACTGACCGAGAGCGCCGTCATGACCAACCCGGAGGAATCCGCGGGCATTCTCGAAAGCCTGAGCAGCATGGGCGTGCTGGTGTCGGTCGATGACTTCGGTACCGGCTACTCGAGCATGAGCTACCTGCGACGTTTCCCGATCGACAAGCTGAAAATCGATCGCGGCTTCGTCAAGGACCTGATGACTCGCGCCGACGACGCTTCGATCGTGCAGGCCATCATTTCGCTGGCGCACAGTCTCAGGCTCAAGGTCGTCGCCGAGGGAGTGGAAACGCCCGAACAGCTCAATTCACTGAAGTCGATGGGTTGCGATCAATACCAGGGCTTTCACTTCAGCCCGCCACTGTCGGCTGCCGACATGGGCGCGCTGGTGCGCCGCCGCCGTGAGGCCGGGCACGATCTCGACGAATCCGGAGCCCGGCACGCCGCGGGTTGATTCGCCGGGACGGCGACTATTTCAGCGCGGCCTTCGCGCTGCGCTCCAGCGCGCCTAACAACCACGAGAGCCCACGGTCGTTGGTCGCCACCTGCGGCGCGATGGCGCGAATGGGTCCGGTCATGAGTGGCGCCGGCGGCTCCGAACACACGACCTTGAAACGCGCGGCGTGCCGCGCGACGAAGCGCCGGGGAAACGCGGCTACCAGATCCGATTCGGCGACGATGGCCAGGCCCTGCATGAAGTTCGACACCGTGAGGGCCACGCGCCGCGTCATGCCGCGTTCCGCCAGGTAGTTGTCGACCATGCCGTGCGGATCGCCCGACACCGACACGACGAGATGCGACGCCGCGCAGTAGCGCGCCAGCGTGAGCTTGCTGCCCATGGGGTGCCTGGCTCGCCTCGCGATCACAAAATCCTCGTCATACAACGTGCGCGCCACGAAGCGCGTCGGGACACTCGCGAGCGGCAACAGCGCCACGTCCAGCGTCCGATTGTCGAGCTCGCCGAGCGCCATTTCGAACTGGCCGACGAGATTGCGTACGGCCAGGTCGATGCCCGGCGCGGATGCACGCATCTCGGCGAGCAACGGCGGCAGCAATACAGCGCTCGCGGCGTCGGGCGCACCGATGATGAAGCGCCGCCGGGACGTGGCGGGATCGAACGCTTCCGCGTTCTCCATGACCTGCCGGGTGCGTTCGAGGATATCGGCCACGGGCATGGCGAGCTGCTTCGCCCGCTCCGTCGGCACAACGCCCTTGGGCTGGCGCAGGAACAGCGGGTCGTGCATCAGCCGCCTCAACCTGCCCAGGCCGTGGCTGACGGCGGACGGTGAAACGTGCAGCCGCGCGGCGGCGCGCCCGACATGCCGCTCCTCGAGCACCGCCTCGAACAGCACAAGGAGGTTCAGGTCGATTCTCGCCAGATTAGTTTTGTTCAGCATATGGCTGAAATCGTATCACTGGATTCAGCACGATGCCGGGGCGATCCTTCGCGCCGGAGGAACCCATGCACGCACCAACCCGCTCCTTTGCCCCACTCTCTTTCGTCACCGCCACCCTGGTCGCCGGCTTTTTCGGCGCCCATGCCTATGGAAAAGAACTTCCCATGAATCGGCCTGTTACCGCGGAACCTGTCCTGGCCACGAATCCTGACGCGCTTCGCGTCGTCTCGTTCTGGATCGAAGCCGGCCCCGCCCTGTGGTTCGCGAAAGACGCGAAATTCGATGCGCGTTTTCGCGACCGCTTCCTGCATGACCACGAAGCCGCGGCGCGCGGCGAGCTGCAGTACTGGCAGAGCACGCCCGACGGCGCACTGGCGCTGGTGATCTTGCTCGACCAGTTCCCGCGTAACGCGTTCCGCGGCACGCCGCGCATGTACGACACCGATGCCCTCGCTCGCCAGGTGGCGCGCCAGGCATTCGCGGCCGGCTACGACGCGGAGATTGCGATGCCCTTGAGGAAGTTCTTGGTACTGCCCCTGGCCCACTCGGAAGACCTCGTCGACCAGGAGCGTTCCGTCGCGCTGGCGCGGCGCATGGGCGCGGATGACCTGGCGCACGCCCAGCACCATCGCGACATCGTGCGGCGCTTCGGACGTTTTCCCCATCGAAACGCGATCCTCGGGCGCGAAGACACGCCGGCGGAAACCGAATACCTGGCAAACGGCGGATATACGGGATGAACGCGATGGAGGTTCCATCGG
>Ga0193753_10001873_pt1 | contig 17322 bp, 12 predicted proteins | sample H1c2metaG_FD_144925 | JGI IMG/M metagenome (GOLD analysis project Ga0193753, IMG submission 144925) | Soil microbial communities from a riparian zone of the East river system, Colorado, United States - H1c2 | ecosystem: Environmental > Terrestrial > Soil > Riparian zone | place: USA: East... | reverse complement strand
AAGGTGGGTGTGATCCTTACTCGGATGGAAGGCATGCAGTCCAGCACAGGCGCGACTGGTCGGGTTACGTCACAGTCCGGATCGGAATCAAAGTCCGCAAACGTCTGGATATCGTCATTGCCCCGTCACCGAGTGGGTTGGTGAAACACATATACGGGCTGGCCAGTCTTCGTCGGGATCATTTCTGCTTCAACGTGGAAGACTCTCTGAATCGTCTGAGGCCCGAGAACATCTTCCCGCGGCCCTTCGGCGATTAGAAGCCCTCTTTGAAGAAGGATGAGTCGTGTGACGTACCGCGTCACAAGATTGAAGTCGTGTGTCGCAACGATAACGGTCTTTCCTTTGAGCGACAGCGATTGGCACAATTGCAGTACGTCCAGGGCATGGTGGACATCGAGGTTTGCCGTCGGCTCGTCTAAGAGGATAAATTCCGGTTCGACGACGAGACTACGGGCGATCAACACGCGCTGCCGCTCACCTCCAGAAAGAGTGTTTATAGCGCGATCGATCAGATGAGTGATGTCGCAGTAGGCTGCGGCTGAATTTATGGCAGCGTGATCGACTTGGGACTGCGGCGAGAACCGTCCGCGATGAGCGTAACGTCCCATTGCGAGGATCTCGCCTACAGTGAATGCAAAATCGATCTGCGTTTCCTGAGGAACAAATGCGACCCGGCGAGCAATCTCCCGTCGAGGGAGGCTATGGATCGCTTTCCCATCAATCAGCATTTCGCCATCATCGGGACGCCAGAGACCCGCAAATAGGCGCAGAAGAGTACTCTTGCCACTTCCGTTCGGACCGATGAGAGCGGTCATTTCTCCGGCCCCTATGCGAACCGAAGCTGGTCCGAAAATCGTCCGCCCCCCCCGTTTCACACCCGTGTTTCGCGCTTCGAGAACACTCATCGGTTCGCTCCTCCGCGATACTGACGAAGTAGCAGATAGATGAACAGAGGACCGCCACAGAGTGCCGTGACAATGCCCAGGCGGATCTCAGTGGGTGGGTGAATCGTGCGAGCCAGCAGATCGCAGAGAACTAAGAATGCTCCGCCAGTCAGAGCACTAGCAGGAAGCAGTGCTCTGTTTGACGGACCAAGAACCAGGCGCACAGCATGTGGAACCAACAGGCCGACAAAACCGATCAGTCCTGCAACTGCGACGGCCGCTCCGGTCAAAATCGCTGCCGTGAGCGTCAACAGGCGCTTCGAAGATTCCACATCAACGCCGAATGACGCTGCGGTTTCCTCGCCCAATTGAAGAAGATCCAAATCGCGGGTCTGAAGCAGGGATGCGGCAATGCCGAGCAAGACGAATGGAGCACAGAGCCAGACGTGAGTCCAGGTGCGTGCGTCCAAACCGCCCATCATCCAAAAGACAATCTCCTGCGCGATCTGCCAATTCACGATATTCACGGAAAGCAGCAGACTCGCCACCGCGCTGAACAACGCACTGGTGGCGACGCCCGCCAACAGTAGCGTGGCCACAGGGGTTACGCCGCCACGAGTTGACATCGCGTAAACAATAAATAAGGCGAGCAGCGCGCCGACCATTGCCATCATCGGCAAAGAAAAAACTGAACTCGAGCTCCAGCCCGTCACGAACGAAATCACACCTCCCAAAACCGCTCCTTCACCAGCACCGACCAAACCAGGCTCGGCAAGGGGATTCCGGAAAAGTGCCTGCAATAGAACGCCCGCCGCGGCGAGGCCCGCCCCGACGAAGAAAGCCACAATGACCCGAGGGACGCGAATCAACCATACGATCACTTCGTCTGCCTTCGCGACATGGAGCGACGATGTCCACGCGTGCGGGAGGATTTTGAACTCGGCTACGCGCAAGATCGTAGACCAGGAAATGTGGGTGCTTCCGATACCGACTCCAGCTAGAAGGGAGAGCAAGACAATTGGCAGAAGAAATCCATAAAAGATGGATAAACGCAGTCGTGGCCGGGATGAAACCTTAGCGAGTGGATTGCTCTGAGCGACAGCACTCACAGTTTGTCGCCTGTGTGCTGCCGTCCATAGATTGCTTCAGCGATTGCCTGGACAAAAATTGAAGTGTAAGGCGACATTGGAAGAAAAACACGGTTATCGATTACGACGACGTGGCCATTTCGTGCTGCTCGGGTTAAAGAGATTGCGGGATCGGACATGAGGGTGGCCAAGACTTGCTTCGCGTTCCCGGTCTTTGCACCTGCGACGATCCACTCGGGGTCCCAGCGAACGATTTGCTCGAAGTTCACCGAGTCGTAACCAACCAGTCCGTTTTCAGCTCCGACATTGACACCGCCGAGTCTGGTCACAATATCTTGAAATAAAGTTTTGCTGCCATAGCTATAGCGCCCACCCAGGCCAAGAATGCGGGGTTTCGCCGATCCTGGCGGCCTCAAGGACATCGCTTTCTCAATTGCCGCGTGAAACCGGGAAGCTTCTTTGGCGGCGCTTTCATCTTGCCCGGTCAGATACCCAACAAGCCGAATATTCTGTTCGATCTGATCGAGAGCCACGAAGTTTGTCTCCATGCGGTACACGGGTACACCGGAGCTCCGAGCCAGGCTCGTGTAGTCGGCTCGACCGTTGCTGGAGACGAGCATCAGGTCTGGATCGAGAGCGACGACGCGTTCCGGGTCCGTCGCAACCGCCGGCTTGAATTGCTGCACACTTCGGTAAACATTGCTGATCTCTTCCGCATAAGCACTCTCGCTTACAGCAACCACATCCTGAGCCGGCAAGACTGAATAGACAAACTCGTCGATCGACCAATATTGTGAAACGATGCGATGCGCGGGACGTGCGACGCTGACCGTGACTTCGTCACGATCGACCGCTTCTCGCGGATATTGAGCCCTGCCCGTCCGAACGCGCGCATCGCCATCTTCTCTTTCGAGCACCGGCAATTGAAGTCCGCCCGGCGGAGAAGCATACGTATGCACCCCTCCGGCGATCGCAACGACTAGCAGGATGAGCAAGACCGGAGGAGCAATCGTTCGTATGGGCTGATGCATCTCGGTGTCGGGTCCTACACTTCCGCTTCCGGCAGAGGTAGATTGGCCGCAGTTTCGTAATCTTCAGGGAGCGCCTCACTCAGAAATTGTTCACGCAGGCGATAGTAGAGAGAAAGTCTGCTCCAATCGGGCGTCTTGACGTACTGCATGTCATCGGTGAGGTTGGGATTCGGGAGGAATATGGTAGTCATCTGTTCTCCATACCCATTCCATAACCGCATCCCCCAACTGCGCCCCCCTCCGCAGCCTTTACCGCGTCGCTCAAAAAAAGCAATCTTGTTGACCGGACGCATCTTTCTAAGGTCCTCGGATGAACTCCCTTTATGCGGCCCGATGCATAAATGAAAGTGCCAGGGGCCCAGATCCACAGTAAGGTAGCCGTCCGAAATGCGTATTTCCGGCGCTTGAGTGAAACGGATTTCGAAAACTGCTCCCTCAATACAGGGACCAACCGTAATGTGCGCCCAATTCTTTCCGAATAATTCGTCGACGAGTTTTCTGAGGGCGGGCTCCGAAGGCGCGAAATGACTATAGGCGGTGAGCGAACCGTCTGGGTCAGGCGTTACGGCGTCGAAACGAGGAGGATTGGCAGAAACGGTGGACATGGAAAGTATCTCCTTGAATCTGTTCTCTAGGATATTTACCAAGCGCGCGACCAGCGAGGACCGGCCTTGCCGTTCGCTGCCCGCAGGGAACCGCTCACTCCCGCATCGAACTCCAGCTTGCGTCCAAATAACCAAAGCAGATCGGACAAACGATTCAGGTAGGCCAAAACATTCGGGTTGACTGCTTCTCCAGATTCGGCGAGCCGAACGACATTGCGCTCGGCCCTGCGACAAACGGTTCTCGCCACGTCGTAGGCCGCCGCGGCGGCATGCTCTCCTGAAATTGACCAGTCGGAGAGAACCCCTTCGATGGATTCGATCTGATGGACTTGCTCGGTGAGAGCATCTACCAGTTCCGGCGTCACTGGCACTTGCGCCTTGGCGCTTTCGGCGGGCGTAGCCAGCGCGGAGCCGACGCGAAAGAGTTCCTTTTGAATTGCCGCGGTCCTGGTTCGTAAGTCTTCGTCTTGGCAAAGCGCGCGGGCAAGACCCATCGCGGCATTCAATTCATCGACGGTGCCGTAAGCCTCAACTCTTACACTTGATTTTGAAACTCGGATGCCGCCGGCAAGACCGGTCTGTCCGCCATCACCGCGTTTCGTAGCAATACTCATAGGTCTGCCCCTTGAAGTGATATTGGTGGCAGGCTAGATGTGCGGAATTTTATTTCTTGAACCGGAGCGGCGAGAGGGTCGAAAGACGATTCGCACGCTTCCTGTTCTCCGCAGGCAAGTCGCACACCGTTCTCGGCAGGTTTCCTGGCTCAGAGGTCATAGCATTTCGCCATGAACCGTCTCACCTTCCCCAGCGAGCATCGCTGAGTGGGACTTCGAAACGGTGTACCTCGTAACAGTGGCGGGACCGCGCTGGGATTTCACCAGCTTCCCTATTAAGCCCTTTGGGCACCGGAGAACACCAAAAGAATTACACAGAGCGGAACAGACGTCAAATCCGCTTTGTTGCCAGCAGGACCGCAACAGCCGCCGCGAGTACGCCAGCAGCGACGTTGAGGATCGCAGCGCGAGGAAGGTCGGAACCGCTTCCCGCCGGCGGATCCGAAGGATCACCGAGCCAAACATCGGTCACCAGCGAGCCCTTTGCCCAAATGGGACCAAGCAACCTACGTTGGATCCCTCCCGCGGTCGCCGCTTCGCTCCATCCCGAATTCGGTCCAGGCAGAATCGCGTGTTGGCGCCAGCCAACGCTGAATGCTTTCCGTCCCGAACAGCCAGGAATGACGAACGAGAACAGTGTGAGTAAGAGCCATGTGATTCGCGCGGGAACGAAATTCATCAGATCATCGAGCCGGGCGCCGCACCAACCAAACTTCAAGTAACGAGGAGTTTTGTAGCCCACCATGGAATCCATCGTACTCACGATCTTGAAAAGCAGGAGACCCGGTAACCCCGCGATGACGTACCAAAAAAGGGGGCTCACAAAACCATCGGTAAGATTCTCGCTTAGGCTCTCGATTGCGGCACGGCGGCAGGCGGCGATATCCATGCGGTCTGTATCCCGGCCGACGAGCTTGGAGACGAATGTGCGCGCTCCATTCAGGTCTTCACGGCGGCCCGCGGCCTCAACCGCCCAGGCATGTCGCACAAGGTCATGGAGAGCCAGACAGGAGTAGGCCATGAACAAGTGAAAAAATGCCGCCGCGTATTGACTCCATTTCTGTAATTCCACCAGGACGGCGCTCGCGCCCCCGACCCAGACAATGCTCAGTAGGAGAAAAAGTACGATTCCTCCTCCATATCCATCTGCTCCGAGTTTTCGCAGAAGACCCTCGAGCCGGCTCAGTGTGCGGCCTACCAAGCGAATGGGATGAGCGGAATAAACCGGATCGCCGATTAAAAAGTCGAGCAACACCGCGCCTGCGAGGAGCGTCGCGTGCGGGCGGAATATGTCTACTTCCACTTGGAGGACCAGCCTAGCGCAATCGCCAAGAGAACTGCCCCTACTGGTTGGGCGGGATCTGCTTCGGAAAGTTGTGTATAAAAATACGGCCAGCTTTCGGGCTTCGCCGCAAGATTTGCGGCGAGGGTCGCTACTTGCTGACGAAAGACGTCCTGTATGGCATTCGCCGGAAGCGTTCCGAAACGAATACGGTCTAAAACCGCTGCGATCGCGAATGCTGCGGCTGCGACCTTTGGCTCGTACACGACAGACTTGAAATTCTTCTTCAAGAGTTCTAGCTCTCTCTCCGTCATCAAGGGTGCTATGTCGCCTGTGAACTTTGGTTCGTTCAACCCGTAGCGTCCCAATGCGACAAAGATCGAGCGCGTATAACTAGGCTCCAGTCCATTCTGCCAGCGAAGTGCTTCCAGAGTGGCCTGTCTCACTGCGAGTCCGATGAGTTCTCCCAGTCTGGCATGCGGACTTGTGCTGGTCAGAGGCTGGCCGGCATCGAGAGGTGCGCCGACACAGTACTGGTCCGTGCCAGTCCCAGTTGCGAGGTTTTTTGAATACAGGCTGGCGACCGCCAATTCATAAAGTGCGGCCGTTTTTGCCTCTGTCATGGTCACAACAGCTCGGGCCAACGCGCCTTCGGTCAGGGAATGGTTCATGAGGAGGATCGTGTTGATCGTCCCCCCGACTGTCGGAACCTTTTCCCAGCCTGTTTCCGTTTCGCGCCATGACGCTGGATCTCCCGCACAGGCAGCATTCCCCTGGACGCCCGCTGTAACCACCGCCGTGACCAGCGTCGCGTCATCACGATGTTGCGCGACCGCAGCATAGTTCATATTTGCCGCAGTTCCCATGACCGCCGTGAGGTTCCCGTCGAGCCCCATCTCCCGGCAGGCTGCGTCATGGTAGGCGTCGGGTCCGCTTCCGGTTATGTGAGCGTGACGCTCGCGATGATCGGTGCCCTCACAACTTTGGTGATTGACGAGGTAGCGCAGAGTTTGACTCTGACCGCCGTTGCGCGTCGAAGTGCTCAGCACGCGATGGGGCTTCAATAGCTCGGTGATCAGAAAACGTCCGGTCCGAACCAAGCGATACTCGTGCGTCACCATCAATTCCTCGAGATTCGCTGCCAGCGCCATACTCTTCCTTACCCTGTGGTATAACGGATTCTATCTTAGGTGCCCAACCGGGCATAAAAGGGAAGCCGGTGTGAAACCGGCACGGTCCCGCCACTGTGAGTGAGGAACGCCGTTTCGTTATGCCACTCGGCCGTTTGCCGGGGAAGGTGAAACGGTTCGCAGAACCTCTGCTGCCTCCGAGTCAGGAGACCTACCTGAGAAGCATTAGCTGACTTCTGCGGAGAACCGGAAGTATGCGCAGCCATTCACTTCTCACATTTGTTTCGCGGGGTATTGCTCCTCAAAGTCGGGCACGTGCTTCCGGGAAATCGCCGGAGGCTGGTCGCCCCGAATGGCGCCGCCAGGTTGGATTCACGCGGCGGCCCCTTCTTTTTGTTGTGTTCGCACTTATTTTTGCGTGCAACGCCCAAGCCCAACCTCAGCGAATCGTCTCGACTTCACCCAGCATAACGGAAGTTCTCTTTGCTCTCGGTTTGGGACCGCGAGTCGTAGGAGTGTCCAACTATTGCGAATATCCTGCGAGCGTTCTGTCCTTGCCAAAAGTAGGAACATTCCTTCACCCAGATCCCGAGCTCATTGCCCGACTCCGTCCGGATCTGGTGATTGTGCACAAGTTGCCCAACGAGCTCACCAATCGTCTTGCCGCCCTGCATATCCCATTTGCAGAAGTCGATCGCGGGGCAATTCAGGACACCTATGCGGAAATCCTACAGATTGGGAAGGCCACGGCTACGGAGCCGCAAGCACAAGATCTTGTCAACCGCCTCAAGGAGCGTATGAGTCAGATTCACCGGGAAGCCCAAGGCCAACTCCATCCGAGTGTGGTGATGGTCATCGGACGAACTCCCGGTGCTCTCTCCAATCTGGTTGTAGTGGGCCGCGACTCTTTTCTGGACGAATTGGTTGAGACTGCGGGCGGGGAAAACCTCATGTCAGCCGGATCCAACTCCGCTTACCCCCGTGTCTCTCTCGAAACACTTCTCCGGCTGAATCCCGATGTGATTATCGACATGGGCGATATGGGCACATCGTTCGAGGAAAGACGAAAGCAGGTTGAAGCGAATCAGGCTCTTTGGCGGGAGGCTCCGTATCTGAGGGCGGTTCAAAAGGGTCGAGTGTACTGCATTTCGTCAACGGCTTTTGTCGTTCCGGGACCGAGAGCGATCGAAGCGGCAGCCGAGTTGTTTGCGCTGCTTCAGGGACATCAACCGCAATGACGCCTCTGCTGAAAACCCTCGGCCTCTCGTTCTCTTTTCCGGGCAGAATCGTGCTGGAGCATGTGAGTTTTGAAGCGCGCGAAGGCGAATTCATCGCTCTGATGGGATGCAACGGGGCGGGCAAAAGCACGCTGATGGATCTGATTGTTCGCCTGCGAGAGCCGTCGCACGGGCAAGTTCTACTTCGGGGAAAGCCCCTCTCCGAATGGCGGTCTGACCAGCTCTCCCATGAGGTCTCTCACTTACCCCAATCGGTCCGAACGGACCTGCCGTACACGGTCGAACAATTGGTTCTCATGGGTCGATATCCGCATCGCACATCCTGGTTTGATTCTCCCGAGGACGTGGGAGCCGCGAAGATCGCGATGCAGCGCACGTCGTGCTGGCAGGATCGCCGAAGGCGGTTCTTTACATTGAGCGGGGGCGAGCGACAGCGTGTCTTGCTGGCAGCGTGCCTGGCCCAACAGGCGCGCCTGTTGCTGTGGGACGAGCCCTCCGTCTTTTTGGATATCGATCAGCAATTGAGTTGTTTCCGACTTCTGCAAGAGGAAGCGGCTGACGGAAAACTCTGCATCGCTGTCACCCATGACATCAATCTGGCGTTGACCTATTGTTCCCGGCTTCTTGTCATTTCAAATCACAAGCTCGTGGTCGACATCGCGACTGGCGAGGCGCCGCAGCAACCGGGATGGCTTGGATTTCTCTCTCCAAGGCTGGAATTGGGAACGGGGCCGAATGGCAATCCGTGGGTTTGGTATCAGTGAGCGGCGATGATCAAGCGGCAGCCAAGCGCAAAGTTCTGCTTTGCGTGCTGGCTTTCGGAAGTGCCGCCATCGTTTTGCCGTGGATCGGGCCGGGCGCGCTGAGTTGGAGTCGCGTGCTGCACCAACAATCGCCGGACGCCTTCATCTTTGTGCAGTTGCGGCTCACACGAACGCTGCTCGCGCTGTTCGCAGGCGGAGCCCTCTCGCTCGGAGGAACTTTGTTTCAGGCCGTCTTGAGAGATTCTCTGGCGACGCCCTACACACTGGGAGTGTCCACTGGGGCATCGTTCGGGGCCGTAGTCGTCATCTGCCTGGGATGGCAAACCATCTGGGGAATTCCCGCAACTTGGGTCGGAGCTTTGGCGGGCGCATTCCTGGTTTTGGTGGTTGTGATGAGTGCTGCGGCTCGAAATCGGCGCATTTCGACTTTCGGCCTTTTATTGACGGGGATTGCAGTGAACAGCGTGTGCTCCTCTTTCATCTTGCTGTTTTATAGTCTCGCGGGGGTTACGCGCTCTTTCTCGATTTCGCGCTGGCTTATCGGCAGCGTCGATGCCACCAGCTATTCATCGCTGGGCATTTTCGTCCTGGTGGTAACTGCCACTGCCTATTTCGTAATCGCCCAAGCCTCGGGATGGAACCTGCTTTCCGTGGACGAGCAATGGGCCGCCTCGCGCGGTGTGGATGTGCAATCACTGGTGGTCAAAGGATATGTTTCAGGGTCTGTGCTGACCGCGGCGGCAATCGCGCTGACTGGCCCGATAGGCTTTGTGGGGCTGATCGTCCCGCACATTGTGCGGGCGCGAATCACTTCCGACCACCGAATCCTCATGCCGTGTGCTTTTCTGCTGGGAGGAACGCTGCTGGCATTGTGCGACGCCGTCGGGCGAGTAGTTCTCGCACCCGCCGAAGTCCCGGCGGGCGTGACTCTGGCGCTCCTGGGCGGACCTTATCTCGTCTGGCTGGTGAGAGAGCGAATTTAGGAGAGAGCATCGGAAACGCCCGCAATGCATCGTCAACGTGTAACTCGATCGGATGGACGCGCTGTCACCATCGTGCAGCGCCGAGCGCATCTTTCTTATTGCTTGAACGGTTGCTGCTGCGGCAGAACCGATCGAGGTTACGCCGAAGCTCCGGCCGAGGTCTACAAAGAAGAATGGCTGCGCCGCAAGATGCGGAATACGGTGCATCTGACCAAAGCCGGTTGTCTGGGTCCGTGCGTGCTGGCAAATGTCGCGAGCCTGGTTTTCGACGGAAAGTCAGTCTGGTTCCATTCCGTCAACAGCCCGTGGGTGGTTCGACAAATCTTTGAGTACATTGAGACGATGCTCAAGGCAGATCGTTATCTGCCGCCGCCGGAGGAGTTAATTGAGCATGTCTTCAACTTCTACGATTGGGATTCACGTCCCGCTCTGCCTGCTCTTGCCCCCTCCGGAAATGGAGCGCAAAACGCGCAAGGCATCGCACTCCTCACCCACGCAGATACTGATCTATTAATCCTGCAAGCTGCACGCGCCAATCTTCCCGACGGCATCGAAGTTGTTGGCTATTCGCTGAACGCCCTTCGCAGCGAAGACCAAATGCAAGCGCTGATCGATGGTCCTTTGTCAGGCTCAAGGATCATCGTCTTGCGTCTTCACGGACCGGTATCCTCGGTCGCTGGTTTTCCAATTCTGCGGGCGATGTGTCAGGAACGAGATAAGTTCTTGGTTGTGGCCAGCGGCACTGGGGAATTGATCCCTGAGTTTCTGCAGGCAAGCAACGTCGAACCGGATGTGATTGCATCCGTGACCGCCTATCTGGGCAATGGCGGCACGGGAAATCTCATCGAGTGCTTCAAGTTTCTTTCCGATCGTTTTCTATTGACCGGGCATGGCCATGTTCCGCCTTCCGTGCAGGAGGAACATGGCATCTACATGCCCGAAATGGAACATGCGGAATACGCCGACTGGCTGCGGCAGGCCGATCCGCAAAAGCCCACCGCTGCGGTCCTGTTCTATCGGGCACATCTCCTGAGCGGCAACACGGGATTTGTGGACGCGTTGGCGGACGCACTGGAATCTCACGGACTGAATGCACTCTGCGTCTTCACATCGAGCCTCAAAACATTGGAGGACGGCTTTCCTGCCGCCCTTCGCCTTATGCAAGGGCGCGCGAATGTCATCGTCGCAACCTTGTCCTTCGCGCTGGGTAACGTCAATACCGGAGACGTCACTGTAGCCGGCGACCATATCAGCGTTCTAGAGCAGCTTGGTCTCCCGATAATTCAAGCGATTCCAAGCGGAATGTCGAGAGGAACATGGGAAATATCGCGGCGCGGCTTAAATGCCCTGGACACCGCGATTAATGTGGCGCTTCCTGAATTTGATGGACGAATTATCTCCGTCCCGATTTCATTCAAGGAGCGTGCAAGCACTGATTCGGGTGATCTTTACGCTCCGCACCAAGACCGCATCGAGCGAGTCGCAGGAATCGCAGCCTCGCTAGCGCGACTGCAGCGTCTTCCGAATGGCGACAAGCGCGTGGCTTTTGTTCTTACGAATTCGTCATCGAAAGCCGCTCAGGTTGGAAATGCCGTAGGTCTGGATACGCCCGCCAGCTTGTTGAATCTTCTTCGCGCCATGAAGGGCCGAAGCTACTCCATCGGCGAGTTGCCGGATTCCTCGGACGCTCTAATCCACGATCTCCTCTCGCGCGGCAGCTACGACGACGCGCATCCCCTGGATGCCGAGAGAGTACATCGATACTCACGTTCCGTGTATAGCCGACAGTTTGTGAAATATCCGGAAACAGCCCGGAAACGAATGATGGATTTCTGGGGATCTCCGGCAGAGTCCGGGTACACACTGCGAACGTCTCGACCGAAGACCGACAAGAAAATTCTCGGTGCGCTTGCGTCCCAAATCGCAGCCACCGAGGTCGAACCGTGGACAGATTTGGAGAACTACTGGTTCGCCGCCATGAGCGTCAGCAATGCTTTAATCGCCCTTCAGCCCCCGCGTGGCTACGGCCTGAATCCAGACGCGATTTACCACACGCCGGATTTGCCGCCTACGCATCATTATGCCGCCTTTTATCAGTGGCTTTCTACGCCGGTGGAAGAGGGCGGTTGGGGCGCCGACGCGATTGTGCATGTCGGCAAGCATGGCACTCTCGAATGGCTTCCCGGAAAATCCGTTGGATTGTCGGGCGAATGCTTTCCAGACTTGCTCTTGCGGAACATACCGCTGATTTATCCCTTCATCATCAACGATCCGGGCGAAGGGAGCCAGGCCAAGCGCCGCGGGCACGCCGTTGTCGTGGACCATTTAACGCCTCCAATGACGCGTGCGGAGACCTACGGTCCGCTCGCAGCTCTCAACCAACTCGTCAACGAGTACTACGCCGTCGAAAAGCTGGATGCGTCAAAATTGCCTTTTGTTCAACAGCAGATATGGGAACTGATTGAGCAGACCAACCTGAAAGCCGATCTCGATCTTAAGGGGATGCTCACTCGCGACCACGGCGATCATAAGCATGAATGGGACGAAGAGTTAACGCCGGAAGGAGTTCCCGTAACGCTCTCCGAGATGAGCGGTAACGAAGTCGCCCACCTCATCGAGGATATCGACGGCTATCTCTGCGAGCTTGGAATGGCCCAGATCCGCGATGGCCTTCACATTCTCGGCAACGTCCCCGCGCTGCCCGACATGCTGCGATCGATGACCCGCCTAGCGAATGCAGGAGTTCCCAGCTTGCCCGACTCGATCGCTCGCCATTTTGGCTTCGAGTACAAAGCTCTTCTGGATTCTCCTGGAGACCGACTGGCAGTGTCGTTTAGTTGTCAGGCGACGGTTTGTCGCTCAAACGCGGATTTAATTGAGACCTTCGACGAAATCGCTCTGGAGATGTTTGTGCGACTTGAAGGTCTGGGTTTCCAGAGCAAAGCGATACCGGCTGTACAGGAGGCCGCGCTGGGTACCGTGTCCAGCGAAGTGGGTCGAGCGCTCAGTTTTGCCTGCGAGGAGATCGTTCCCAATCTCGAACTTGCAAGCGACGAGGTCGAACATGTTCTCGACGCCCTTGGCGGTCGTTATGTCCCGGCGGGACCAGCCGGCGCTCCCACTCGCGGGATGGCCCATATCCTTCCTTCTGGAAGAAACTTCTATGCGGTTGATCCCCGTGCTTTGCCCTCGGAGGCTGCATGGAGAGTGGGCCAACAGTTGGCGCGAGAAGCGGTCGAGCGATACCGCAAAGAAGAAGGCCGCTATCCGGAGACAGTCGGATTGAGTGCCTGGGGAACCTCGCAAATGCGGACGCACGGCGACGATGTCAGCGAGATGCTTGCTCTCCTTGGAGTTGAGCCGCATTGGGACAAGCAATCACGCCGACCAGACAGCCTAAATCTAATTCCGATTGAAAAGCTGGGCAGACCGCGCGTTGATGTGACCTTGCGTATCAGCGGCTTCTTTCGCGATGCTTTCCCACACTTGATCGACATGATGGATGAAGCGGTATCGCTGGTGATTAACGCGGATGAGCCGGTGGAACAGAACTATCCACGAAAGCATTACCTTCGCGATCTGGAAAGGAACGCGGAAGGCGGAGTTGAAGAGGCTGAGGCCCGTTCGCGATACCGCATTTTCGGGGCCAAGCCGGGAGCATATGGCGCTGGCATTCAAGCGATGATCGAAACCCGACATTGGAAGTCGGATGAAGATTTCGCACAAGTCTTCCTCGAATGGGGGGGCTATGCATACGGCAAAGATGTCAGCGGCGTGGACGCTCGTGATGTTTTTGCAGAAAGACTGAAGGGCGTACAAGTTGCCCTGCACAATCAGGACAACCGGGAGCACGACATCTTCGATTCGGACGACTACTTTCAATTCCACGGCGGCATGATCGCGACGATTCGCGCTCTAACGGGAATACAACCCAAGGCATATTTCGGAGACAGTTCGCGTCCCGATGCGGTTCGAGTGCGGGATTTGAGAGAGGAATCTTTGCGCGTTTACCGTTCGCGCGTGATCAATCCGAAGTGGATCGAGAGTGTTAAGCGGCACGGTTATAAAGGCGGCCTGGAGTTGACCGCGACGGTCGACTATATTTTCGGCTTTGATGCGACGGCCCACATTGCGCCGGATTTTGTGTACGAAGGACTGGCCGAACATTATGTGCTCGACCCAAACACGCAAGAGTTTCTCAAGGAATCGAACCCCTGGGCGCTGAATGCGATGGCCGACCGCTTGCTCGAAGCTGCTCAGCGCGGTATGTGGGAACAGCCGAATGAAGAAACAACGGCGGCCCTGCGCCAGGTACTGCTCGACAGCGAAACTCTTCTCGAAGCTCGCGGCGAGAAGACGAGGAAGACGGTATGAAGCTACCGTCCTATCCTTTTGCAGCGATCGTCGGCCAAACACAGCTGAAGAACGCGGTCTTGCTCGCGGCCGTCGATTGGCGTCTTGGGGTGCTTTTGCGGGGTGATAAGGGTGCTGGAAAAACAACCGTCGCGAGGGCCCTTGCAGAATTGCTACCGGCACCGTCTCCATTCATCAACCTTCCGATTGGTGTAACCGAAGACCGTCTATTGGGGGGCATCAATCTCAGCGCGACGCTGAAGGGTGAGCCGTTGCTTCGGCCCGGCCTGCTTTCGGAAGCCGACGGGGGTGTCCTTTATGTGGACGAAGTGAATCTCTTGGCTGATCACCTAGCCGACGCTCTTCTCGATACTGCGGCGACCGGAATCAACAATGTCGAAAGAGAAGGCTTCAGCGCCACACACGATGCACGATTCGTTCTTCTGGGTAGTATGAATCCAGAAGAAGGCTCTTTGAGACCGCAATTGCTCGACCGATTTGCTCTCGTCGTGGATGTTTCGGCATCTTTAGATCCCGCTGAAAGGCGGCAAGTCGTCGAACGGCGGCTATCATACGAGAAAGATCCCGTCGCGTTTATCAATCGATGGAAGGACGAGCAGTCGCATATTCAGACCCAAATTGCGAAAGCACGATCCCGGCTTAGTTTCGTTAAGTTTCCGGCGGAAATGTTGGATCGTATCAGCCAAGCCGTTTGCGACCTTGGCGTCAGCTCACTCCGTGCTGACCTAGCCATTGCGAGAGCAAGTTGCGCGCAAGCCGCACTCCTCAACAGTGATCGCGTTTTGGAAGAGCATATTAACGCCGTAATGCCTTTCGCACTGGCGCATCGCGTAACTCGTCCTCCACGAAGTCCGCAGCCGCCATCTCGAACGCCAACTTCAGCCTCCCCGCCAAAAGCTGATGCTCGCCCGGATGGCCCGGGCCAAGCTGAAGCCAGGGAACGTCTTTTTCCTTCCCAACCAATATCGACGCCATCCCTATCCCGCATTGCGGAACATCGCGAACCAGGGACAGTCGCGTCCCAAAAAGGTCAGGCTCCCGGTCAGGTAATCAGAGCTAGAAAAGCAGAACAACCACAGGAATTTGATGTACGCACCTCGGTGGTCGAGGCCGTGTCTCAACGCGGGAAAGCTGAGCTTCGTTCGGAAGATCTCTACGAAAAGGTCCGCAAGCCGCTCTCCGGCTCGCGCTTCTTGTTTCTCGTGGACTCCAGCGGTTCCCATGCCGCGCAAGATCGAATGCGTCTGGTCAAAGGTGCAGCCGTAGGCTTGATCGAGCGGTCTGTGCATCGCCGTGACGAAGTAGCCGTCATCGTTTTTCGAGGTGCGACAGCCGAGATTCTTGTTGAACCGACTGGTGACGTTGAGATGGTTCGCAATGCGCTCGAATATTTACCGACGGGTGGCAGGACTCCACTCGCCCATGCCTTGGAACTGGCTGCTCAACTGCTGGCTGAAGACACAATATTGATCCTACTCACCGATGGACACGCGAACGTTGCCTCACGAAGTGACGATCCGTGGAGTGATGCGTTGGACGCTGCCGGCAAGATTCGATGCCCCGCGCTGGTCATCGATTCCGAGCTGAATGCGAATCCCACCGGCAAGGCAAAAGAGATAGCGGAGGCCCTGCGAGCAGAATACGTGAAGCTTGAGACACTCGAATCGGGTGAGGACTTGTCGAAGCTCCTCGCGGCGCGAACGATGAAACATGCCAATTGAGAAACTCCGATGCCGTCCCCCTTTGCTGGTCGGGATTTGACTAGCCCTTCTCTATCCCGTATAAAACTTGTGACTTGGTGTTGTATGGGAATCCGGTTTAACTCCGGAGCGGCCCAGCCACTGTAAGCGCAGAGGATCGAGGCGAGCACGCCACTGGTGCAGCGATGCACTGGGAAGGTTGCTTCGATTCAGAGAAGCGTGAGCCAGGAGACCGACCAAGTCCACATCGATTCGAATCGACACTCTAAGGGAGCGTTGATGACGATTCTTTCTGCAAAGCGAACCAGTAGAAAAGCCGTTTATGTCCGGCCGTAGGAGTAGTGTTCCCGTTTTTCGGCTGCATACCGGCGCGCTTTAAGTCTTGCAGAGTTGCGATTCGACGCGAGTTTTTCAAGGCAGCACCATGTGACCCACTGCGGTAGATGTTCGACCGTGGTTAACGCAACGTAAAGCAATTCGCTGGTGGGATGTTCGGGAAGCGCGGTGAAAATCCGCCACTGCCCCGCAACTGTAAGCGATCGTTTTCGCGACTGCACGAGCCACTGCTCCTTTTGGGGTGGGAAGGCGCAGTCGCATAGCAGTAGGTCGCAAGTCAGGAGACCGGTCCCGCCAAGCTCATGGTCCGCTCTTTCCAGGGCGAAGGAGGACTTGATGTCTAAGCTATTCTCGTATTCCGAACGTTTGGTGGATTGCTGCACGATAGCGCTGGTGTTGTTTGCCAGCTGTTCCCAAGCTCAAACCTCTACAAATCTTCGCGGAAAGATTGTGGATCAGCTCGGAAGCCGCGTGTCTGACGCAAAACTTGTTCTTCTTGAGGGTGACAAACCTATCATTGACGGAAATTCCGACGGACTGGGATCCTTTAGTTTGGCAGCTCCGAAGGTAGGTCACTACAGCCTCCAAGTTGAAGCGTCTGGATTCGCCACCCAAACAATTCCCGTCGACATCGGGAATGGTGGCAAGACCGAAGAGTTGACCGTAATACTCAGCATCGGCCGGTTGGCCCAACAGGTTGTCGTCTCGGCGACGGGATTCGCTATTCCTGAAGCTCAGGTCGGGGCCTCGGTTAGCGTGATCGATCGCGACCAAATTGACGCACTGAACAAGTTGGATGTCCTCGAAAACCTGCGGCTTGTCGCAGGGGCGCAGGTTGTCCAAACCAGCCAGCGGGGAGGCACCACTTCCTTGTTCATACGCGGCGGCCAATCAGACTTTAATAAAGTACTAATCGATGGGATTCCTGTGAACGACATCGGCGGCTATTTCGATTTCGCGCAGCTTTCCAACAACGGAGTCGACAACCTGGAAGTGCTTCGGGGTGCAAACAGCGTTCTCTACGGAAGTGACGCCGTAAGCGGCGTCGTTAACGTCACATCGGCCCGCGGTACGACGGCAACCCCAGAGCTGAAATACTCTGCGGACGGCGGTAATTTCGGAACGGAGCATCAAGATGTATCGCTCAGTGGCTGGTTGCGCGGGCTTGATTATTTTTCCGAGTTCTCGCAGTTCCAAACTCAAGGTAGTTATGAGAATGATTATTTCCATAACGAGACAGTCAGCACGAACGTCGGTTGGCAACTCAACCCAACAACCGGAATTCGTGCGACA
>Ga0193753_10001872_pt1 | contig 17341 bp, 18 predicted proteins | sample H1c2metaG_FD_144925 | JGI IMG/M metagenome (GOLD analysis project Ga0193753, IMG submission 144925) | Soil microbial communities from a riparian zone of the East river system, Colorado, United States - H1c2 | ecosystem: Environmental > Terrestrial > Soil > Riparian zone | place: USA: East... | reverse complement strand
TTTTCACTTCTGTAAAAGTGAAAACTTTAAGATGGAGAATATGAAACCACCCTCGCATATTATGCGCTGCAGGGGTTTTGAAATCAGATTCGTGGCAATCGCCCGTGACTAAGCAAACCAGTAAAGGTAAGAGAGCAACATTACCAGGCTAAGGAAGCCAAAAGCAAATAAAGCCGTCTTTGCATTTTCTCCCAGATGAAACGAGTGTAAAGTTTTTTTCATTAATGAAAAATTTAAAGAGTGAAACCATGTTAATAAAAACATTTGTTTCAAAGGGGACACACTAAAAACAACAACAGGTGGTTTCTTATACGATTTGGTATAGCGTAGGGCGGATAAAATACGGTTAGCGGGACCGTATCGGAACAAATATATAGCGTTTTTTTTTGAGATGCTAGTGTTTTGGGAGAAATTTTTAAGTAAAAAAACCTAAAAAAAAACTCCGGAACGGGCCGGAGTTATCGTACTTGAGTCTCTTTTGACGCTTTAAAGCAGATTAAAGACATAAGAAAACAGGCTGATAGCGCAAAAATACAACACGGCAATAACAACTGCCAGGGTTGCCTGCTCTCCAACATGTCCAATGTGAAGATGTTTCATGGATTGGAATTTAAAAGGTGAATGGGCATAATTTAAATCGTTTCGTTTTCAAGGAGTACGGAAAAATAATATCAGAAAACTGTTATTTTCCGGACGTTGAAGGGTGATTATTCCTAACTTTATTAGCAAAATGTTCTCAGGAGGTAAACTGACATGTATGCGATCGTAGACATCGAAACCACTGGCAGTTATGCTGCTAATAACGGCATCACTGAATTAGCTATTGTGCTGCATGATGGAAATATGATCACAGACCGATATGAAACCCTGATCAATCCACTCGTGCCCATCCCACCATATATTCAGGTACTGACGGGAATCCATGCTGGTATGTTAAACGACGCACCTGTATTTTCTGATATTGCCGCCCGCGTACATGACCTATTGAAGAACGCCATATTTGTGGCCCACCATGTGAATTTTGACTACTCATTTATCAAACATCAGCTGGAGTGTTGCGGGTATGAGCTTGATTCGAAGAAACTTTGTACGGTTCGTCTCAGCAGAAAGGTTTTTCCAGGGCTTGCGGGATACAGTCTGGGCAAACTATGCAGGGACCTTGAAATACCTATTTTAAACCGACACCGGGCAGGTGGAGATGCGGATGCGACGGTCATCCTGTTCGAAAAGATTTTAAAAAATGACAATCAGGGGGCCGTCCGGCAAATGCTGTATGGGAAAAGCAGGGAGCAGTACCTGCCGCCCAATCTGCCCTCTGAGCAGATCGCCTCTTTGCCTTATACCCCGGGGATATATTATTTCCACGATCAAAGGGGTAAAGTAATCTATGTAGGGAAAGCAAAAAATCTTCGAAGCCGTGTTTGCAGCCATTTTTCGAACAACAGTCCCGGATTCAGAAAGCAGGAATTCCTGCGGAATATTTTTTCGGTTTCCTGGCAGGATTGCGGGACCGAACTGATGGCTTTCCTTTACGAATGCGTGGAGATCCGGCGTCTCTGGCCGGTTTATAATACTAGCCTGAAAAGATTTGAGCAGACGTATGGTTTATATATGTATGAAGATCAAGCCGGCTATCTGCGACTGACGATAGAAAAGAAAAAACAGCATCTGATGGCCTACTATAGTTTCAACGGTCTTGCCGAGGGCTGGCAGTTATTACGAAAACTGGTCAGGCAATTTGATCTCTGTCCCAAATTTAGCTTTCTTGAAAGGGGTAATGAAAAGTGCAGCGGGCTTTTGGATAAATCCTGTCACGGGGCCTGTGTACAAAAAGAACCGGCCGACGAATACAATAAACGGCTGATGCTGGCATTGGAATCCCTGCAGAACATACTGCCGTCGTTTGTGATCCGGGACAGGGGCAGGGATACTTCCGAAGAAAGTATTATACTCATCGAAAAAGGACGATTTTATGGAATGGGATACCTGGACAGGGAAATGCAGATTCAGGACCTGGAATCGCTGAAAGAACGCCTTACGGCCTATCCGGAAAATGATTACATGCGCGGACTCGTTTATAGTTTTGCGGAGAAATGGCCTCACAAGAGTATGAAAGTATGAGAGTATAAGAGTATGGGAGTGGCAGAGGATTTTAATACTCACTTTTTACTTGCGTTAAGCGTTAAGCGTTACGCGTTAGGCGTTAGGCGTTACGCGTTACGCGTTAAGCTTTGTAAGTTCCCTTACAAGATTCAGGAACCTGTAACGGGGAATCATCCGGGCACCAAGGGACTCCAGGTGGGCAGTATACACCTGGCAATCGATCAGTTCTACAGCTTCCAATTTCAATAATTCCACATACCGTATAAATGCATATTTACTTGCGTTACTATGCCGGCTGAACATACTCTCACCATAAAACATTTTTCCCAGACGGATGCCATATAAACCACCCACCAACTCACCGTTCAAACGGACTTCCGCGCTGTGTGCGTATCCTGCATGATGAAGATCGTTATAGGCATTTCGCATTTCTTCCGTAATCCATGTTCCGTTCTGCCCCCGGCGGTTGATTGCTTTACATTGGCTGATAACGCCGTTGAAATCAGTGTTTACAGAAAATTCAAACGCTTGTTTTTTCAACAGTTGCTTCATGCTGGAACTTATCTTCAGTTCAGAAGGAAATAAAACAAAACGTGGATCAGGGCACCACCATAATATGTATTTGTTTTCATACCACGGAAAAATCCCATTTCGGTATGCATGTAATAATCTTGCCCTTGACAGATCACCACCAATCGCGAGCAATCCGTCTTCATCGGCCATTTCCGAGGGTGGAAATAGTATGGTGCGCGATGAGAGACATAAAACAAGTATGGGAGTGTGGGAGTATGGGAGTATGGGAGTGATGTTAAGAGTTGGAGAGTACTTCAATGGTTGCGCCAATACCGCGGTCCGTAATAGCATCGCACATGGGTTTTAACTCCTCATAACTTCCCTGCTTTACGGCGTACTTACCCTGCGTATGTATAATCATCGCACATTGTTCAGCCTGCTCGGTTGAATGACTACATACTTCAATCAGGGTTTGAATTACCCAGTCAAAGCTGTTTACTTCATCATTCCAGACAACCAAGCTATACGGAGATTCCACATCCGTTAGAATATCGGTGTCAAAAGCCTGTTCTTCCACAGCTCCTGGTTTATTTGACTGCACTGCCATATCATAAAATTAAAACAATGATTCCTTTATGCAAAGAAGGGAAAAATAAGGTTTATTTAAAATGATTCAAGTCGTACTCAAATAGTTACCGATTTTACCCAAAATAGACCGTGCACCGGCATAATTCGTTGATATTAGCCTGGCGCAGGCTTTGAACTATCTGAATATCTGATCATTAAAAAACAATATATGAAAACAGTATTATTTTCAGCATGTATCACGCTTGGCCTGGGTTTGCTGGCCTGCAACAATAATAGTAGCAGTGATAATCACCAGGACACAGTGGATAGTGCCAAGGCGGTTAACAAAGAAGTGAAAGCCGTTCAACCGGATGCTTCGAACTTTGCCATCGCTGCCGCGAATGGCGGAATGATGGAAGTTGAGTTGGGTAAAATTGCCGAGGATCATGCGAGTAATCCAAGAGTGAAGGCTTTTGGAGCCATGATGGTAAAAGATCATTCAGAAGCGAACGCAACATTAAAAGGTCTTGCCGGAACGCTGAATATAGCCATACCGGATTCCGTAAGCGATGATACCCGGATGGAAATCGATAAAATGAAAATGAAAAAAGGGAAAGATTTTGACAAAGAATATGTCAATATGATGCTGGACGATCACAAAAAGGATATAGCAGAATTCAGAAAATGTGCCGACAATTGTTCCGATTCAACGATAAAATCTTTTGCTTATAATACATTGCCGGTTCTGGAAAAACATCTGGATTCAATACAGGCTATTGCGAATAAAAAACCTTAACAAGCCTAATGCGCAAAGCGTAAAGCCAGTTATCCGGAGTTGTCGTTTATGAAAATAGAAAGTACAGTACTGTCGTTAAAATATTTAATCTGTAGTTAGCGCTGATAGCAGAATGTTTTACCGTACCCCAAAAAGCTTTATGCTTTGCGCTTTACGCTTTACGCTTTAAACCTAAATTTGCTTTCAAATAACTGTCAATGGCACTTACGAGAAGGCAAAATCTATTAAAAGATAATAATGATACCGGGTTCGGTGGAAACCCGGATAATTATGGCGGTCGATTTGTAAACCGCGATGGGACTTTTAATGTCAAAAAGGAAGGAGTCCCCTTTTATCAGCGGTTCAGCCTTTACCATACGATGCTGAACATGCCCAGCTGGAAATTCTTCGGGGCATTATTCGCTTTTTACCTCATAGTAAATTTCATATTCGGAAGTGTTTATTACTTCGTCGGGCCACGTGAGTTTGTCGGTGTACTCGCAACAACCCCCTGGCAGTTCTTTAAGGAGATGTTTTTTTTTAGTACGGAAACGTATACCACGGTTGGTTATGGGCGGGTGAATCCGATCGGTGACACGGCCAATTCGATCGCATCCGTAGAGTCAATGCTCGGATTTTTATCGTTTGCGATTGCAACGGGTCTGTTATATGGACGGTTCTCCAAACCCAAGGCTTTTTTACTTTATAGTAAAGAAGCGTTGATTAGTCCTTATCGGGAAGGGTCGGCGCTCATGTTCCGGTTTGCTGCTTATAAGGACAATCACACTATGACAAACGTAGATATCAAAGTAAATGCGGCGATGCTGGTTGAAGAAAATGGGAAAACGACTTATAAATTTTATGACCTGAATCTTGAACGAAGTCATGTAGAATCACTGCCTATGAACTGGACGGTTGTGCATCCGTTAACTTCTGACAGTCCGATGTACGATTATACCCAGGAGGATATGAAAAAAGCAGATCTTGAAATTTATGTGTCCGTACGTGCATTCGATGATGTATATTCAAATGTAGTCCAGCAAAGAACTTCTTACATATATGATGAGATTTTATTCGGACGCAAGTTTGTTCAGATGTACCGGGAGAGTGATGATGGGAAAACAACCATTGTAGAATTACAGCGAATAGACGAACATAAAGAAGTTATGTTTCCGGTTTAACAACAGAAAACTTATTTCCTGTGATCAGATATCGCATATAGCCGCATGAAGAAATTCATTTTAACCCCGGTGATCATTTGTATTTTCTCGCCGTTTGTCAGAGCCCAGAAATCAAAATTTCAGGACGATCATGATACGAGTTATTATTCAACCTACCGGCCTATGCTGACTGGCAGGGCTTATCTCTCCCGGAAGTATAATGTTCTTAGCTTTAACCCGCCAGCTCCCGTTCAATCGTTTCAATACCGTGCAACAACATCTCTGAATATAGGAATCGGAGCAACCTATCATGCGGTTACACTAAATATTGGAGTCGGCATCAGTAAATTCAATCCCGACAACGAAAAAGGCAAAACAAAATATCTGGATCTGCAGGGTCATTTCTACGCACGCAAGTGGAATGTCGATATATTAGGTGAATTTTATCATGGATTGTATCTGACACCTGAAGGCCTGGCTGTACCAACCGGTGAAAAATATTATCTGCGGCCCGATATGGGATTGAGTCTGATCGGATTTGCTTTTTACAGGGCATTGAACGATAAAAAATTTTCTTACCAGGCAGGGCTTCTGCAAAATGAATGGCAAAAAAAATCAGCCGGTTCCATACTAATAGGCGGTGAAGTTTATTATGGAGCTATTTATGGAGACAGTACACTCATGCCCACTGTTGTTGATCCGAAGGCCAGTGCACTGGCGATTGACAGGTTTCATTTTTTTAGTTTTGGGCCGGGAATCGGTTATGCATACACACTCGTCATAAAGGAACATTTTTTTATTCTGGGATCAGCCACGATCAATCTCGCATTCCGTTATTCTACTGAAATCTCTTCATTGTATGAAGAGCATGCCAGTCATTTAGGTTTCCGGCCGAATTATATTTTACATGCCGGCGCTGGTTATAATAGTGATACATGGAACCTGAGTGTTCTCTGGGTGGACACGGAACTGTTTATGAAGGGGGAGACTTCCGGCTACAGTTATACCGCGGGCGCGGGCAATTACCGCCTGGTTTATGCCAGACGATTCAACCTCGGCCGAAAAACGACAAAGTTACTGGAGCCGATTCCGGAAATTATGGGGCAATAACTAAAACACAAGAATGGAAGTATGGAAGACTGAAAGTCTGAAAGTATATTTCCACTAAGTCACGAATTCATTGCATTCATATTCCTGATTCAATTCTTAGTTTGCGACTTCCACTTCATAACTGGAAACCGGTTCACATGTGCAAACCAGGTGTCTGTCTCCAAACGTATTATTTACCCGACCGATTGAGGGCCAGAATTTATTTGTCCTTGTATAAGGCAACGGGAATGCAGCTTTCTCCCGGCCATAATTGTGATTCCATTCATCTGCCGTAATGACTCCTTGCGTATGCGGGGCATTTTTTAAAGGATTATCTATTTTGTCCATTTTACCCGTAGCAATGTCCTGAATCTCCTGGTAAATAGCGATCATCGCATCGCAAAACCGGTCCAGTTCAGCTTTGTCTTCGCTTTCAGTCGGTTCGATCATGATGGTGCCGGGTACCGGAAAGCTCAGCGTAGGCGCGTGAAACCCATAATCCATGAGCCTTTTTGCAACGTCTTCCGCTTCTATTCCTGCCTGGGTTTTAAATGGCCGGAGGTCTACGATGAATTCATGCGCACAGGTATTATTAGGACCCGTATATAAAATCGGATAGTATGATTCAAGCCTGCTCTTCATATAATTCGCATTTAAAATGGCATAAGCAGTGGCTTGCCGGATGCCATGTGAGCCCAGCATCTTTATGTAAGCGTAACTAATGAGCAGGATGCTGGCGGACCCATAACGGGCAGCACTAACCGCACCGGTTCCTGAAGTTTCCGGACTGGTCCAATGGCGGGGAAGATGATCTTTTAATTTTTCATTCACGCAGATCGGGCCCATGCCGGGACCACCGCCACCATGCGGAATGGCAAATGTTTTATGCAGGTTCAGATGACAAACATCAGCCCCAATAAATCCCGGACTGGTTAATCCGACCTGCGCATTCATATTGGCTCCATCCATATAAACCAATCCGCCATTGTCGTGAATGATCTGACATATATCTTTTATACCTTCTTCAAAAACACCATGGGTGGAAGGATAGGTTACCATCAGTCCGGCTAATTCTGATTTATGAGATACCGCTTTTTCTTTCAGGTCCTGAATGTCGATATGTCCGTCGTCATCACTTTTTACTACGACCACTTTCATTCCGGCCATCACTGCGCTGGCAGGATTGGTACCATGGGCTGATATCGGAATCAGCATTACCTGACGGTGTTGCTGACCTTGGGCCGCATGATAAGAACGGATCGCCAACAATCCGGCATATTCTCCCTGTGCACCACTGTTTGGCTGCAGAGATGTTGCCGCAAATCCGGTGATGGTACTTAACCATGATTCCAGTTCAAGGATCATTTGCTGATAACCCTTCCATTGGAATACAGGTGCGAAGGGATGTATCTTACTGAACCGCGGCCAGCTGACAGGAATTAATTCACTGGCTGCATTTAATTTCATCGTGCATGAGCCCAGGGGGATCATCGAAGTATTTAATGAGAGGTCTTTATTCTCAAGACTTTTCAGGTACCGCATCATTTCAGTTTCGCTATGATGGGTATTAAAAACAGGGTGGGTCAGGAATGGAGAACTCCTGTACAGTTCGACAGGAATAATTTCTTCGTGCCGGTTGTAGTCGAAGATAATAGCAGCTTCATCCTGTTCCAGATATGCAGAAAATACCGAGAGGATATCGAGAATATCCCGCTGCGTACTGTTTTCACCTATTGAGATGCGTACGATGTCGTTTCCGTCATAAAAGAAATTCATCTGATGATCTTCGGCGATCCGGCGAAGTTTTTCCGGCTTTTCAATTTTTATCTGAATGGTATCAAAGAAATATGCGTTGGATATGTCGAATCCCAGTTCCTGCAGGCCATTCGATAAAGCGTATGTGAGGATATTTATCCTGGTAGCAATATCTTTCAATCCCTGCGGACCGTGATAAACAGCATACATAGCAGCCATATTGGCCAGTAAGGCCTGTGCGGTACAAATATTTGAAGTTGCTTTTTCTCTTTTGATATGTTGTTCACGTGTTTGCAGGGCCATTCGCAGGGCGCGGTTATTCTGAGCATCTACACTCACACCAATAATTCTTCCGGGGATGGCGCGCTTAAATTCTTCTTTTGCTGCAAAAAAAGCGGCATGGGGTCCGCCAAAACCAATCGGTACACCAAAACGCTGTGCAGAACCAATAGCCACATCGGCACCCAGTTCACCCGGAGGAACCAGCAGTGTCAGTGCCAGCAGATCGGTAGCCATCGCGACATAGCCACCTGAAAGCTGGACCTTCCTGATAAAATTTCTATAGTCCGGAATATTCCCTTCTGAGTTCGGGTATTGAACAATTGCGCCGAAATACGTTTCGTCAATTTCAGCTTTTGAATAATCGCCCGTTACCAGCTCAATGTCTAAAGGTTCAGCACGTGTGATAAGCACATCCAGGGTCTGTTTGAAAATCGCCTGGTCTACAAAAAATTTAGGAACGCCGACATGCTGGTGATCCTTATTTTTTTGGTTAAAAAACATAATCATGGCTTCGGCTGCCGATGTGCCTTCGTCAAGCAGTGAAGCGTTGGCCAACGGAAGGGCGGTGAGATCGCTGACTATGGTTTGGAAATTCAGCAGGCTTTCCAGGCGGCCCTGAGATATTTCAGCCTGATATGGCGTGTATTGTGTATACCATCCAGGGTTTTCGAAAACATTTCGGAGGATAACGCTCGGAACGATTGTTTCAAAATATCCATGACCGATGTAGTTCTTAAAAACCAGGTTTTTAGAAGAAATATCATGAATTAATTCGAGGTAGGCGGCTTCGCTGACCGCTTCGGTGACGCGCAGCGGTTTTGGATCCCTTATGCTGGCAGGAAGAGCCTTATCAATCAGATCTTCCAGTGACTTTGCGCCAACAGTGGCAAGCATTTGACGGGTTTCTGACTCATTGGAACCAATATGTCTGCGTGAAAATTCACTGGCCTGTTTCTCAAATAAATTCATATCAGGGGATGTATGGATCAAAAGATGCGCAAAGGTAATATGAAACAATCAATTTTATAACTTGCGGTTTATATGGACGTACAGTCAAAGGTTACACTTGATAGCTGGGCAAAAATTTCCGTTGAGCACCAGAAACAGTATAAAAATTTCCTGGCGAAGGCAGATAAGAAAGAAGTGTTAAAAGTAATTCCGGATCTCCATGAGAAGGCCTTTGAAAAAATCGATTGTTTGAAATGTGCCCGTTGTTGTAAGGGGTATTCTCCCCGATTTAAGGGCCCGGATATCAAACGAATTTCCAAGGTTAAGGGAATGAAAGAATCGGCTTTTATAGAAAAATACCTTGCATATGACGATGAAGGGGATTATGTAGCCGTTTCAACTCCCTGTCCCTTTTTGGAAACTGATAATAAATGCAGTGTCTATGAAGACAGGCCTTCGGATTGCAGAAGGTTCCCCTATACGGATGAAGACGTTATATTAAAGAGGCCCCAGCTTACCATGAAAAACAGCAGCTTCTGTCCGATCGTAGTTTCCGTTATGGAAGGACTTTTGGAAAAACTTACATGATATTCTGTATTTCTTCTTCATAAGCCGCCTGTAATCCGTGATCGATGCCATCTCCCTGCCATTCGGTTACACCGGGAATGGATGTCGCCTTTATAATCTCATCTTTTGTTTTTCCGGCTTTTATCTGGCTGTTCACGAATGCAAGCAGGTTCTTCAGATAATCCTGCATGGCTTTAATATCGGTCTTATTACCGGTTATTTTTTCCGGATCAAAAGCATGTCCAAATACAAATAATGTATCATTATCAAACTGCGCCTGAATTTTATCAAGGACGTAGATCCAGTTTTTTATTGAAGCGTCCGCAGACCTGTCTATAAATGCCCAGCTGCGGTTAAAAACGAGATCACCTACGTGAGCGATATTTGCATGCGGGAAAAAAATGACGCTGTCACCATTCGTGTGAGCAGCTCCCCAGTAATATGTTTTAATATTCTCCTTCATTTTTTTGTACTCCCAGGTATCGCCATAAGTGATATCCGGATATAATTGCTGTTCTTCTGTATTTTTTTCTTTTGCCACCCTTTGCTGGTTCAGCAATGAATTCGTATGTGCAGCTACATGTGGAACGATTCCTTTAAATGAGATATTCCCCGATGTGTGATCACCATGGTGATGCGTATTGATCAGGATCTCGAAGGGTTTGCGGGAATCTTTTTGTAAGGCGTCGATCAGGTGTTTTGATTGTTCCGGGAATTCGGCATCTACGACAGCAATATTATTTTTAGAAATATAATATGCGATGGTGCCTCCTTTCTCCGTAAAAATGCCAATGTCGTTGCGGAGCATTTTCATTTTGTAAGGATTTTCCTGCATAAACTGGCTTAGCCAGTCCCTTCGTAATAGTGGAACAGCTCCGAAACCGACGCCTGCATTTTTAACAAAAGATCTGCGATTCATATCAGAAGTTTGTCTAAAGTTAGTTAATCTAGTATTCCATTTTTCTCAGTGCAGGGGCTTTAAACCAGGTCGTGATAACCACGAGAAGGGTCATACATCCTCCAAAAACTACGGAGGGAACGACGCCCAGGATGCGTGCTGCTATGCCGCTTTCAAATTGTCCGAGTTCGTTACTTGAATTGATGAACATGGAATTGACGCTGAGAACGCGTCCGCGCATATGATCAGGAGTTTTCAATTGCATGATGGTTCCCCTGGTTACAACACTGATGCCGTCCAGCACACCGCTCAGCAATAATACGGCGAAGGATAACCAGAATATTTTAGATATACCAAAAATAATAATACAGACGCCGAACCCTGCAACGGCCAATAGTAATTTCCTGCCCTGACTTTTTCTGAACGGGAAAACCGTCAGCAGAATAACGATGCAGACTGCTCCCATATCGGATGCGCCGTTTAAAAAACCGAAGCCCCGCGCACCCACTTTCAATATATCCCTGGCATAAACCGGAATCAGGGCGGTTGCCCCGCCAAACAGAACAGCAAACAGATCCAGTGAAACGGCTCCCAGCAATTCTTTTGTCCGGAATACAAAAGCTAATCCTTCTTTTACACTGTCCCAGGTTTTCTTTTCCCCTCTTTCATTTAATGGCGGAATCTTTTTTAAAGAAGTTAGTATTACAAAAGACAGGGAAACCAACAAAACAACGGCTATCAGTGTGCCGGAATTACCCAATCCGGCAATTAGAAATCCACCCATCGCATGTCCGGTAATGGATGCGGATAGAAAAACACCGGTATTCCAGGTTATGGCATTTTGTAATTTTGCTTTTGGAACTACCTGTGCCAGCATCACATTAAAAATAGGTCCCGTAAAAGAACGCACAATCCCGGTTCCGAATATGATGATATAAATTGTTGCGGCCACCCAATGTGGATTTATATACGCTTTATCATACGTGAATGACAAGGAAAGTAAGAGCAACGCCGCCGTTCCATAGAGACCTACGCCTGTCAGCATCATCTTTCTTTTTTCACTGATATCAATGATATGACCGGCGTAAAGCGCAAGGGAAACGGCGGGTATGAATTCGGATAGTCCGACAATGCCGATGGCAAGCGGAGCATTGGTCAGGTTATAAATCCACCAGCCAACCAGGGTGCTCATCATCCGCAGTCCCATGATAAAAATAAACCGACCGATAACCAGGCTTCTGAATTGAGGGATCCGCAATGCTTCCAGTGGCGAGGGGCGATTTTGATCCATTGTCATTCAATACAAAGTTAAAAAAGCAGATCAGGGTAATGTAAAATAATGATGACCGGGCTCATAATTTTTTTCCAGCGCATCCAGAATAACCTGGAAATGTTTTTCGTTGCCAAGAAAGTCAGCGTTGGTTGCATCAATAAACAGGGTTTTGATGCCATGCTGCTTGATATAGCTGGTATACGTTTCCTGAAGCTTAAAGAGGTAATCATCCGGAATGGACTGTTCGTAGGGACGGTTTCTTTTGCGTATATTTTTTTGCAGTTGCTGTACCGGTGCGTGCAGATAAATCAGCAGGTCTGGCTGAACGAGTTGCTGGTATATAATGTCGAAAAGTTTCTGGTATAAATGAAATTCTTCATCCGGCAGGTTTACCTTGGCAAAGAGCAGGCATTTGGAGAATACATAGTCTGATATCGTAATCCTTTGAAATAGATCTTTGGTATGAACGAGTTCTTTCAATTGTTTATAGCGTTCGGCCATGAAAAAAAGTTCCAGGGGAAATGCATATTGTTTCGGATTCTCGTAGAATTTTGGTAAAAAGGGATTTTCTGCGAAAGCTTCCAGTATCAGGCGGGAATTGAAATGCCGTGCCAGCAGATGGGCAAGCGTGGTCTTTCCTGCGCCAATGTTTCCTTCCACTGCAATAAAATGATAATTCATGAACTGTAAATATCCGGAATCCGGTTGGTTAAAATCGACTCATCTGATTTTTTTTACCGCCAATTCATCAGTACATTCCAGCAGGAGCTGATGTATGGTTTTATGCAGAACAGGATGTTCAAATCCTGGTGAAATTTCGTTCATCGGTTCCAGAACGAAGCGGCGATCGGCAATTCGCGGATGGGGTATGCTCAGGCCTGGTTCTTCAATAACCAGATGGTCATAAAAAAGGATATCGATATCGATGGTCCGCGGTGCATTTTTTACTGTTCTGATTCGGCCCCCTTTTTCTTCAATTTGAAGTAAGGCTTTTAGCAATTCACCGGGGCTCCATTTTGTTTCAATCAGCAATACCTGGTTGAGAAAATCTGCCTGGTCCGTTTTTCCCCAGGGAGCTGTTTCATATAGCGAGGAAACTTGTAGAATCCGACCGCAAATATGTTCTATATTTGTCCGCGCCTGCTGCATGTTCAGGTATCTGTCACCTTCATTACCACCTGTCAGCAGATAAGCTTTGTTCATGTATGAATAGTTTATTCCGGTTCAAATATCTTTAATTTTAAAATCATCTAAACAGAAAGCGCATGCGCAGCTTTTTTAAAATATTTTTCGCCAGTTTTCTTGCCCTGGTCGTTTTTGTTGTTGTTTTCTTCTTCTTCCTGGCAGGTTATATAGGAGGCATCACCAGCAAGCCGAAAGTGGAAACAGGTTCCAATGTCGTCCTGGTACTGGATCTGAGTGAGACATTCGGGGAGAAACCCGTTGTGGATGCGCTGGCGGGTTTTAGCGAGAGCCGGTACAATACTCCCGGTGTTTATGATGTGATCCGGTTGATACAGTACGCTAAATCTGACAGTTCGATCAAAGGTATTTACATTAAAGCCTCCACAAACGCAAACGGTCTTGGAAGCTCAGAAGAAATCCGCAATGCACTGCTGGATTTTAAGAAATCCCAAAAATTTGTTTATGCTTTCGGGGATGTGATATCCATGAAGGCCTATTATGTTGCCAATATTTCAGACAGGATTTATTGCAATCCAAAAGGTGGTGTGGAATGGAAGGGGCTTACCAGTGTGAGTCCGTACTTAAAAGGCGGGCTCGACAAACTTGAAATTCAGCCCGAAATATTTTATGCCGGTAAATTTAAAAGTGCCACAGAGCCTTTGCGCGCAGATAAAATGAGCGACGCGAACCGGTTGCAGCTGACTGAAATTTTGGGGGACATCTTTAATCATATGCTGGATCAGACAGCTATTGCGCGAAGCCAGGATAGTTCGATACTGAGACGTTGTGTGGATCAGCAGCTGATTCATTCCGCTTCGGATGCGATTCAGTATAAACTCGTGGATGGCGAAAGATATAATGATCAGGTGATGGAAGAAATTGCCTCGAAATTAAAAGCCGGTTCTATTACCAGTATCAATTTTATGCCTCTTGGAAAATATTATGAATCAGCCAAATCAAAATTTATTAATACAGGTTCGAACAGGATCGTGATGATTTATGCCGAAGGGGATATTGTAGGAGGAAAAAACAGTCAGAAAGAAATCGGACAGGATATTTACCGATATTTTATTAGAAAGGCAAGACTGGATAATGATGTAAAAGCCATTGTGCTGCGTATTAATTCGGGCGGAGGATCTGCCCTCGTAAGTGAGAATCTGTGGAGGGAGCTTACATTGGCCAAGGCAGCAAAACCAGTTATTTTGAGTTTTGGTGATGTTTCTGCCTCAGGTGGATATTATCTGTCATGCAATGCGGACAGTATTTTTGCCGACCCGATGACCATCACCGGATCCATCGGCGTATTCAGCATGTTGTTTAATACGCAAAACTTTTTCAAAAATAAACTGGGCATCACATTCGATGGAGTGCATACGGCAAAGGAACCGGATGCACTCAGCATGATTCAGCCTCTGACGGATCTGCAGAAAAAGTTTATTCAGAATGATGTGGATTCTATTTATCATGATTTCACTTCGCGGGTTGCCTCAGGCAGAAATAAACGCATCTCGTATATTGACAGCATCGGACAGGGCAGAATCTGGAGCGGGCAAAAAGCGTTGGAATTGGGACTGGTTGACCGGATTGGCGGAGTACAGGACGCCCTGGATTGTGCCGCAAGGATGGCTAAATTGAAAACCTATCGATTGCGTGAATATCCGGAACCGGAAAATTTCCTGGATCTGCTATTGAATAATTATACGCAGACAGTGAAAGCAAAAACAATCCGGGAAGATCTTGGAGAGCAGGGCGCAAAATGGTACCGAACGATGTCGGATTACCAAAGCATGTCCGGCGTGCCGCAGGCCAGGCTTCCTTTTGAATTCAGCCTGACTCCCTAGATCAAACATGAATATGAGCCAACCGTATAGTCAGTTTCGCGCCATGCTGGCCATCTCCAGGGCCAGTTTAAGAGCCATATTCAGAAGTCCTTCTGCTGTTATTTTCAGTCTCGGATTTCCACTGATTTTTATTTTGGTTTTCGGTTTTATCGGTGGTGGTGGTACATCTGTTTCCATTGCACTAAAAAATCCTTCAGACAGCAATAACTATGTAATTCGTGCCCTGCAGGTTTCAGGGGTAGTTAAAATAAAGGACGAGAAGGACAGCCTGACGATGCAAAAGGAACTGGTAAAGGGAAGGATCGCCGCGATTGTATCCCTGGATTCTTCCCAGTCTCCGGCAGGGTTTACCCAATATAAAATAAAAACGCAAACTTCTTCCGCTTCGGCCGACCAATTTCCGATTCTGAAAATGGCAATGGCGCAAACCATTATGATGATTGAGGACAGGAAAATTCCGGATCAATTTAAAATCATCAGCGTACAGGAGTTGCCGGAAGTGCCCGGCAGAGAATATACCATGATCGATTTTATATTGCCCGGCATGCTGGGTTTTTCCCTGTTAAGCGCGGCTGTGTTTGGAGTTGCCTTCGTTTTTTTTAATCTCCGGCAAACTTTGGTATTAAAAAGATTTTATGCTACTCCGATCAATCGGAAGAACATTGTTTTTGGGGAGGGCCTGAGCAGGGCACTTTTTCAGATGCTGACGTCTATTGTGATTATCCTGGCCGGATATTTTTTCTTTCATTTTACCCTTGTAAACGGGCTGGCTACTTTATTGGAAATGCTGGTTCTTAGTTTTCTTGGGCTGGTTGTGTTTATGGGTTTTGGATTTATCATCAGCAGCGTAGCAAAAAATGAAAGTTCTATTCCGCCATTTGCCAATATCTTTACCCTGCCACAGTTTTTACTTGGTGGGACATTTTTTTCTACCCAGGCTTTTCCCAAGTGGCTGCAGGGTTTTTGTGAAATTCTTCCGCTGAAACAACTAAATGACGCCATGCGGAATGTGGCATTTGAAGGTGCTTCCCTGACTGACTGCGGCAAACAGATCGGTATTCTCACTTTATGGGGAATTGTTATATATGCGGTTGCAATAAAAACTTTTAAATGGGAGTAGTCATCTTAAATTTATTTATTTGAGACTTGTTATTGGCAGCATCGTTATTTTGTCACTGATAGTTCTGTTCCTGTTTGCACTATTTCCTTCTACTATTTCAGTTACCCGGATGGTGCAAATTAATAGTTCGGAAGATAAGATCCTGAACAGCATTTCGGACCTGCGTAGCTGGAAAACCTGGAATGAATTTGTCATTTTCCCGGTGGCAAAAAATAATCTGCATACGAAACCGGATAGCGCGCGGGTTGATTATTTACGGGTTGGCGGGAACGAAATTTTGCTTTCGGGAGTTGACAGGGATCATGTTTACACTCTCTGGAGACGAGGAGACAAGATATTTACCGGACAGTTTATAGTAGATGCCAAAAACGGTCCGCCGATCGTAATCTGGACAATGAATTTCGATGTCAAATGGTATCCATGGGAAAAACTGGCCAGTATGTTTTATGATAAGCAACTGGGACCCCGGATGGAGAAGTCTTTGGTTCAGCTACGAAATGAGTTGGAGCGATAAGAAGTATGGGAGTATGGGAGTATGGGAGTATGGGAGTGTGGGAGTGTGGGAGAAAAGAACTTGGTATACATTTAGCTTAGATAGATGTACTTATACATTCAACCAATATAAAAGTTAAAAAAACAGAGTTATGAAAAGAATGATCTTGTTTTCCATGGTTTCCATGATTGTTTTGAGCGCTTGCGGTCAGGAAAAGCCGGTGAGTCCGCATGAGACCACGACTGGTAAAGATATATCCGTTCGTTATGGCCGGCCGTACAAAAAAGGCAGAGTTATTTTCGGCACACTGATTCCTTATGGGAAAGTCTATCGTTGTGGAGCCGATTCTGCCACCATCGTTACTTTTGCAAAGGATGCAAATTTTGCTGGTAAACCGGTGAAAGCTGGTACCTATACATTATTTGTCATTCCGAATGAGCAAAGCTGGACAATTATCCTGAATAGTCAGCTTGGGCAATGGGGAGCCTATGATTATGAAAAATACAAGGACAAGGATGTTCTGCACGCTGACGTTCCTGTCAAAAAGCTGAATAGTCCGGTTGAACAGCTTACGATTGATCTGCCTCCTTCCGCCATGAATATCGAGTGGGACAATGTGGAGGTAAGCATTCCAGTCAGTTTTTCCTGATAAAATCGGGAATAGACAAGATGAATTGATAAATCTTTCTGAGTTGCTCCGGGGTAATGCAATAGGGGGGCATTACATAAACCGTGTTTCCCAGTGGACGCAGGTAGATACCCTGCGTCATGG
>Ga0193753_10001871_pt1 | contig 17349 bp, 13 predicted proteins | sample H1c2metaG_FD_144925 | JGI IMG/M metagenome (GOLD analysis project Ga0193753, IMG submission 144925) | Soil microbial communities from a riparian zone of the East river system, Colorado, United States - H1c2 | ecosystem: Environmental > Terrestrial > Soil > Riparian zone | place: USA: East... | reverse complement strand
TTCAACTCTTCGAACCACAGCTTCAATTTTCCATGCGGAAGGAAGAGAACACGGGGCGATTTTACTTTTACAATAAGCATCCCCGTCCAGGCGAGGATAAGGCGTGGCGCCAGAAAATCGAAAACGGGCAGGTAGTGGAGAGCTACGCGGACTTGGCGGTCGTGCCGAATCTCGGTGGGTCCGGGTCCGTCATGTTGTTGAACGGGCTTACCATGTACGCGACAGAAGCAGTCGGCGATTTGGTGACGGGGCCGGACTTCGTGCGCGTCCTCGCGTTGCTTCAGAGACAGTCGAACGCCGTTCCACCTGATTTCGAGGTCTTGCTCCGTACGCGAGTGATTGCAGGAACGTCGAAGTCTACCGATGTGGTAGCGACGCGCATCCTTGCCGCGGCAGACGGTGGCGGTTCCAGCGGACCATCATTTTAACGAAGGCCACATCGGCGGTCACAAACATAAAGGCACAGACCCGCGGCAACGCTCACGCCGAAACCAGCCAGCGCGTCCGCCGCATAGTGATAGCGCCCGTAAACAGTCGCGATCGCCACGCTGACCGAATAGAGTAACAGCACCCAGCCCCACACTCGCCGCGCCGGCTTGGCCAAAAACATTCCCCACGCCGACGAGAACGCGGCAGATACGTGCGCGCTTGGAAACACACCTACATGAATCGTCGCTTTGCTTAGCAGAAACAAATTGAAGTGGCGCACCCAGGTGGAAACCTGCGGCGGCTCCATATCTGGAAACACGTAGCGCGGGGGCCGCGTGGGGAAGTAAGGAAACAGCGCATACGCTCCCAACGTGCCGAGCAGATACACAACCCAGAACCGGTTGATGGATCGCCGCGGACCGCCGGACAACAAGCCGACGCCATACACAGCGACTCCGTACACGAGCAAATAGCAAAACTCGAAATAAAACGGCAGTGCTTTGCCGAGGCTCTCGATGGCGGCACGCAGTCCCCAGTCATGCAAGAGGATGCGATCCCAATGAATCCACGCGAGCTCGTAGGCGGAGTCATAATCGCGCGGTAGAAAAAACTCCATCTCGCGAAATGCGATGAACGTAAGCACGAGCGGCAGCCAGTCCCGCGCAATTTCGCCGACCTGCCTGGAACTTCCGCGCTCGAGCAAGCTCAATGCGCAAAACAAGGCCGCAACCGCGAACAGCACGAGCCAAGGCTGGCCACGCAGGTGCGGACGGTCGCGAAAAACCAGACTCAGTAGCGCGGTATAGGCGAAAAACGCGAGCAGAATCCACTCCGGCATCCGGAATCGAATTCCGCGCATTGCCTAGAGCTTCGCCTCCGCGGGTTTTGCTGCCGGCGTGAAGAGAAGCGCCAACCCACACAGCACGCCCGCCCAAACCGCCCAAACCGTCAGGAACTTGTGGTCGATTAGAATTCCCGCGAGCACCGGTGCGGTGATTTGCGCAACCGACGTTAGTGACTGCGTGAGGCCCATGATCACGCCTTGTTCGCGTTTGCCCGCCTTCTGCGTGATCATGCTGGTCAATGCCGGCCGCAACCCCGCGCCTCCGATCGATGTGAAACCGAACACCCAGAGCAGGTGACCCACGGTATTGGTGAACCCTACTGCCGCGTATCCAACGAACGAAGTCAAAAATCCGATTTGAACGACTTTGCGCTCGCCCAGCCAGCGCACCAGCCGTCCTACCAAGCCGCCTTGCAAGAGGATGCCTAAGAATCCGTTAAAGGCAAAAATATAGCCCACTTCGCGCACTCCGACCGGGTGGCCGTCCCACAAATAGCGGCGCTCCGCGAATAGCGCGAAACCGGCGATGAACGTGGAGAACGAAAGCGAAAACAGCAGCCATTGCACGAGCAGCCGGGCTAAACCGGGGCGGCGAAAATATTGCGCGTACTCGTTCCACGAAAACAACGACAGGCGGCGCCCGCCTGGCCCGTCCGCGGCGGCGTGCTCGTGAACCGGTTCGCGGCGCGGTAGCAGGAAGAACGTGCAGACGATACTTATGAACGAGAGCGCGCAGGCCGCGAATATCGGAGCCTGGTATCCGTAGCGCGCGAGGAATCCGGAAATTGCCGGCCCCACCAGGAACCCAAATCCAAAAGCCACGCCGATAATCGCGAATGATTTTGTGCGGTTCTCGGGACTGGTCACGTCCGCGATGTAGGCCTGCGCCGTGGTTAGATTTCCGGCGGTCGCTCCGTCAATCGCGCGCGCCACAAACAGCATCCAGATCTGCGTCGAATAGGCCAACATGAAAAACCCCGCGAGCGTTCCTGCCTGGCTGATCAGCAGTACTGGTCTGCGTCCGAAACGGTCCGAAAGCTGCCCGAGAATCGGGCCGGAGATCAGTTGAAATACGGCGAAAATCGCCACGATTTGGCCAACCAGCGTGGGTGAAGCGCCGAGGCGCTCCGAATAGAACGGCAGCAGCGGCAGAATGATGGTAAATCCCAGAACATCCACCACCACGATCAAAAAAATCGGAAGCAATGGCGAGGCCCAACCCTGTTTGGGCTGCGAGTCGACAGCGTTAGGCTGTGGCAGAGTCACACTAAGATCTTAGCGGGCGGGCCCGGCGTGCTCCCGTAGGCCGTGTAACCTCTCCGATATACTTCAAAAAGTACGCGCGGAGGTGCATGTATATGAAGTTGCTAACGTTTGTCTCGCTGCTGCTGATTTCTTCAGCCACGGTTTTTGGTCAGGAAACCAATCCTACGCAGACCATTAACCAGCAGAACGGCACGTCCAACCAGCAGAATCCGATTTTCAAAGTCGAGGTCGTTTCGCGCTCCATCGCGGCCATCAGCTACCGCAATCGCAGCGGCTCGACTAAGGTTGATTTCCAGGGCACGTCGCTTGCCCCCAAGGCCAAGGGCCGGGCTGAAGTTACCAGCCGCCTGGGCCATACGGAAGTCAAAGTAGAAATCAAAGATCTTCCGGCCGCCCGCCAGTATGGGCCTCTTTTTCTGACCTACGTTTTGTGGGCGATTACTCCCGACGGCCGTCCGGCGAATCTTGGCGAGGTGGTGGTGAGCTCAGGTGGCGATTTCAAAGCCACCGTCACTACCGATTTCCAGGCGTTTGGACTGATCGTCACTGCTGAGCCATATTTTGGCGTACGGCAGCCGAGCGATGTCGTGGTGATGGAAAATATTGTTCGCAACGACACGCTTGGAAAAGTTGGCGCCATCGACGCCAAGTACGAGCTGCTTCCGCGCGGCCAATACGAATATCACATTCCGGAAAGCCAGTTGAAGCCGGTCGACCTGAATTCCGACAAGAAGAGCCCGCTCGCGGTCTATGAAGCGGTGAATGCCGTGCAAATCGCGCAGTATGCGAAATCCGATCAGTATGCGGCCGATATTTATACGGATGCGGCCAAGTTACTCAAGCAGGCCCAAGACTATCGCGATCGCAAGCAATGGGGCCCTTCCATCATGACCGCTAAGGAAGCGGTGCAAAAGGCCGAAGACGCCCGCACTATTTCGCTGCGGCGCCAGCGTGACGAAGCGTTGCAACAGGAGCGCGCGGCTGCGGCGGCTCGTGAGGCGGCGGAAAAGCAGAAGGCGGCCGATGCGCGGGCGAGGGCAGCTCAAGAGGGCGTGCAGCGCGCCGAAGCGGAAGCAAACGCCCGTCACGAAGCGGACCAGCGCGCTTTGGCGGATGCTGCTCGTTTGCAAGCCGATGCCGCTCGCGCGCAGGCTGATGCCGAAGCTCTCAAAGCGCAACAGGCGGGCGCCGAAGCGGACCGTCTTCGTCTGCAGGCGGAAAATGAGAAAAACCAGTTGCGTCAAACGTTGCTGCAACAGTTCAACGCCGTGCTGCCCACCCGTGAAACTCCGCGTGGTCTCGTCGTCAACATGCAGGATGTTCTGTTCGACACCGGCAAATACGACCTCAAATCGACCGCCCGTGAAGCCCTTGCCAGGATCTCCGGTATCGTGCTTTCGCACCCCGGCCTGAATCTCCAGATCGAAGGCTATACCGATAGCACCGGAACCGCCGAACTCAATCAAAGGCTTTCGGAGCAGCGCGCCAATGCCGTGCGCGATTACCTGATGAACCAGGGTCTTAGCACCAACGGCCTGAGCGCGGTCGGTTATGGGCTGAACTATCCGGTCGCACCTAACGACACCGCTTCCGGCCGGAAACAGAACCGCCGCGTCGAACTCGTCGTTTCGGGCGAAGTGATCGGCGTCAAGCTGGGCGTACCTCCCAGCCAAACGTCGCCGCCGACGCAAGTCACGGTTCCCGTTCCGCCGCAGCGCTAAGCTGTTTTTTGCCCACTACTACTTTTTCTATTGCGCTCATCCCCGGCGATGGCATCGGCTGCGAGGTCACTCTTCCAGCCTTTGCCATCGCTCAAAAGACCGCCGCTAATTCCGGCTTTGAACTGTCGGCGACCAGCTACGACTGGGGAAGCGACTACTATTTCAAGAATGGGCGGATGATGCCGTCCGACGCCATTGAGACGCTACGGAAGCACGATGCCATTCTCCTCGGCGCGGTCGGCCACACCCAGATTCCCGATCACGTCACGCTCAACGGCCTGCTGCTCCCCATCCGCCGCCGCTTCGATCAATTTGCCAATGTGCGGCCTGCTGTCCTTTATCGCGGGGTGCCCTCGCCTCTCAAGGCGCTTTCCGCCGGCGATGTGGATATGGTCGTGGTTCGAGAGAATACCGAAGGCGAATATGCGCAGGTCGGCGGATTCGTCCATCAGGATCACGATGCGGAAGTGGCGATCCAAACAGCCGTGTTTACTCGTCATGGCGTGGAGCGCATCATCCGCTACGCTTTCGAGCTTGCTCGCGCGCGCAACAAGAAGCGCAAGGTCGCCTCTATCACGAAATCTAACGCCCAGGGATTCAGCATGGTTCTCTGGGATCGCGTTTTTCAAAGAGTAGCTGGCGAATACCCAGACATCGAAACTGAGTCGTTGCTGGTCGATGCTGCCGCCATGAACTTCGTTCGCCGGCCACAAACGTTCGATGTCGTGGTCGCTTCGAATTTGTTCGGTGACATTCTCAGCGACATCTCCGCGATTGTGACTGGCAGCATTGGCCTCGCCGCGAGCGCAAACATCGACCCGACGCGGCGCTTTCCGTCGATGTTCGAGCCTGTTCATGGATCGGCGCCGGATATCGCGGGGAAGGGAATCGCCAATCCTCTTGCGGCGGTCGTTTCGGCATCCATGATGCTCGATCACCTCGGCGTTAGCCAAGCCGCCCGGAAAATCGACGCGGCGATCGAAAACCTGCTTGCCGGCGAAAAGATTCGGACTCCCGATCTTGGCGGTACAAGTTCGACCGCGCAGGTTGTCGAAGCGCTTCTCAAATTCTAGGGAGGTGAATGTGGCAACCGTATTTGCCGGCTTTCCGAAAGAAATGGGTACCTTCTTCAAGGGCCTGAAGCGCAATAATCGCCGCGAATGGTTCCAACCTCGAAAGGATGCATTCGATCTGCACGTCAAAGGACCGATGACAGAACTGGTTGAAGCGCTGAACGGTGAATTTCTGAAGTTCGCGCGCCACTATGTGACCGAGCCGAAGAAGGCAATTTTTCGCATCTATCGCGATACCCGTTTCAGTCCCGATAAGACACCGTACAAAACGCACATCGCCGCATCATTCGGATGGCGCGGCGGTGAACATATGGCCGTAAGCGGCTACTATATGAGCGTTTCAAGTGACAAGATCGAGGTCGCCGGCGGCATCTACCATCCGGCGCCCGATACTACGCTGGCGGTGCGTACGCACATCGCCGAGAACTACGAAGAGCTGCGCCGCATACTGGCCAACAAAGCGCTACGCCAGAGAATGGGCGCCTTGCAGGGCGACGAATTAACTCGGGCCCCGAAAGGATTTGATCCTGGTCATCCGGCGATCGATCTCATTAAGAAGAAGGACTGGATTTTGGATACGATGCTTGATCCGGCGCTCGCAACCACGCCCCGGCTTCAGCGCGAGATCGCCGATCGGTTTCGTGCCATGATGCCGTTCATCGAATTTTTGAATCGGCCGTTGCTGGCTGAAAGACCGGCAAAAAAACTGGCTACTTTTTTTTCTTGAAGCTTCAAAGAACCGACTCCACATCGGTTCCGGAAAAATCCCGTCCTTTGAACAGAAGCGGGAGCCCGGTGGCCTTAAAATTCAAGCCTGCCGTAACAAAGAGAACTGCTTCGCTTTCCGATCACCTTGGCAGCCCCTTCTTGTCGTATAGCATCTCTTCGGGACTGCGCTTATCTAGGATTGGCAAGGAGGCGCATTCGCGGCCAATTTCCAGGAGCCTTTCCACTAATGCACTCTTATTCGGTCTTCTCCGAATGCGCTCCAGCCGTTCCGCAATCGCACGATCTACTGCTTCCACAATCGTCTCGCCTGCCAATCGGGCAAGCTCTTTAGCGCGGCGGTGCGTGCTGTCGTTCTTGATGTTCAGACTCACGTTCGGTTCTTCGGTAGCAGATAGCTTAATTTTTAACTCACACCATCTAGGATGCTCCGCGCTTTCTTGGACAGCTTTGCCCAAACCAGGTCATACGACTCGCGAATCATTCCCTTCAATTCCTTGTGCGACACCGCGTCTTCGCTCTCGATCGAGATCCATTTTGCCCGCGCCAAGTAGGGCGCCGGTGCGATTCCAGGGCGTTCCACACAATCGTTGAACTTTTCCGGGGCGCACTTGATGGTCAGAATGTATTGCGCGGGCTCGAGGGCCGCAATGGCGAAGACTTTGCCGCCGACTTTAAAAACCAGGTGCTCGCCCCATTGGATTACCTCGGTTGCATGGGGGAACGAAAGACAGTACTCACGCAGCCACTCGATCACGGCTTACACAATCTCTTCACGGGCCGCATCCCAGCGCAGCGTGCGCCCCTGGCGGTAGCTGTCGACTGCCATGCGGCACGCGATCGAGACGCGAAAACCCAGGTCAAATGGACAATTCACTTCTTTGCCCTCGCGGATCGCATCCATGAAATTCTTCATGTGCGCCGACGCCGGCGTTGGCGTCTCGCCGGTTAGCGCCGGGGCGTTCGGCAAGTTCACCTTTTCCGGCAAATAGCGAAGCTGCGGCCCACGCAATATCGTGCCGTCCGTGCCGAGCACCTGTTCGGTGATTCCCAGGCTCGCGTTGCCGAATCCCGATACCCAACTGAACAACATGTCTTCCGGTTGTGTCATCGCGACATTCATCGTGTCGGGAACTTCCCGTCCATCTTTCCAGAGGTACAGGCCGCCAGTCATTGTCACGGTTTGCGGAATTTTCAAGTCCAGCACCTTGTACCAGAACGACACCTGATGGCACATGTTCTCGTAGACGTTGCCACCTGAATAGTCCCAGAAGAAGCGCCAGTTTAGATACCGATTGGCATCGAAAGCAACCTTGGGCGCTTCGCCCAGAAATTTGTTCCAGACGATGTTCTCCGCATTCATTCCCGGCCGCACCGCTCGCGACCATTGCGCTTTTCCATGCGGCGTATTGCGATACATGGTCGCGTCTATCGCGGTAATCTTCCCCAGCTTGCCGCCTTCTAGAAAGCCTTTTGCATCCACCACGTTTCCGGATGAGCAGTACTGATGCCCAATTTCTACCACCTGCTTCGCTTTGACGGGCTCGTAGGCCGCGCGCATGCGTTTGGCGTGTTCTACCGTGAACGCCATCGTCTTTTCCTGGTAGACATGCTTGCCGGCTTCTATCGAGTCCACAAAATGCTGGCAGTGCAGATGCTGTGGCGTGGCAATCAGCACCGCGTCCAGGTCTTTTTCTTCGAGCATCAAGCGATGATCGATGAATGTCTTGATGGCGGGCGCCAACAGTTTGGCTTTCTCGCGTTGGTCGGTGTAGATATCGCACACCGCCGCAAACTCGGTGTTCGGGCAGTTCAACGCGTCGCGCACGATGTCTTCGCCACGCGCGCCATACCCGATAATTCCAAAACGGACGCGCTGATTCGCGCCCAGCACCGTTTCCGGCAGCGCGGCCAAGCCGCCAATACTGCCGGCAAATTGTCCCAAGAATCTGCGCCGCGAATTCATTTCCTCACCTCAACCTGTCACAGCCGCCGTACCAGCAGAATAGTAAAATCATCCGCAAAACTCGTGTTGCCGCGCCATTTGCGCATGTGATCGACTAGCTGGTTGATGATTTCTTCGCAGGGCAGCGCCGTGCGAGACGCCAGAAAGTTCGCCAGCCCGTCCTCGCCGAACTCTTTTCCATCGTCGGTCGAAGCCTCGGTTACGCCGTCGCTGTACAAGGCGAGTAGTTCGCCGGGTGCGAGTACCGTCTTTCTCACCTCGTATTCGACAGCCGCAAACAACCCCATCACCAATCCATTGCCTTTGAGCTTCTCCACCACGCCTGAGGTGCGCAGAACCAACGGGTAATTGTGACCGGCATTGCTGTACTCGAGAGCGCCTGTCGCCGGATCCAGCAGGCCGTAAAAAAATGTGATGAATTTTCCGAGCGGGCAACGCTCCGTCAGGCTGCGATTCAACGTTCGCACCGCCGTGCCCGGATCGGGTTGCGTTTCGCGCAGCATTTGCACGCGCGCCTGGAGGCTCGACATCATTAACGCGGCCGGCAATCCCTTGCCGGAAACGTCACCCACCACCAGCGCCACTCGTCCGTCTTCGTACGGCACAAAATCGTAGTAGTCGCCGCCCACCGTGTGACACGGCAGGTTCAGTCCGGAAAGATCGTAACCGTCGTAGAGAGGCGCTTCCGGTGGCAGCAGAGTGCGCTGAATCTCACTTGCCTGCGCGAGCTCCAGCTCCATCATTTTTTCGGATTGCTCTACCTCCGCCAGCCGCGCATGTTCGATGCGTATGGCGGCCACATTCGCCATCACGGTCAGTAGATCGAGATCCTCCTGAGAGAACGGGCGGATGACGGCGCCATTATCGACATAGATCAGGCCGATGACCCGATCGGCAGTCTGCAGCGGCGCGGCCATCATGCTGCGCACGCGATGCATTACGATGCTCTTTTGCTGCCGCAGCGCATCGTCCAACTGCGCGTCGCTGATCACTAGCGAACACTTTTCCCGGATCACACGGTCGCGCACCGCGGTGCTGATGGAGAAGCCATCGCCTTTGCTTGCCCGCACCACGAGCTCGCCCTCTTCGAGCGTCAAAATGACTCCGCGGCGGGCCTCTACCGCTGAAAGCGACAGCTCGAGAATCACGCTGAACAAACCTTCGATGGGGTGATGCGTGACCAGTTCGCGTCCGGCGCGAATCAACGCGCTCACGACGCGCGACGTATTCATCGACGGCTCGCGCGCGGGTCTGGGCTCGCCGCTCGCTTTTCCGAGGACCTTATCCAGGCTGGTAACGATCGTGGCTTCGCGTTGGTTCTTCTCTTCCTCCTGCGGCACGAAGGAAATCACGGGTTTCTGGGATGCGGTGCTCACATCCCGCACCTCGATCGTCAAATGACCGGCGTAGATTCGATCTCCCGCCTTCAACCGCTGCGGGTCCTTTAAGCTGCCCGAATTCAGCACCGTGCCGTTGCGGCTCGCGCAATCCTTGAGCCACCAGTTCGCTTCACGCCGCTCGAAGCTCAGGTGATATCGCGAAAGCCACGGGTCCTGCGGATACGCCAGATCGTTATCCGCCGACCGTCCCAAGGAAAGCGGGGTCTTTTGCAACTCCACCTTTGTGGGCGCGCCCTCGGGCCCGGAAATGAGCAGTTCCATTTGGAAAGATTTCCTTACCGTAGCACCTGTTCGATTAATCGCCAAGCTCTTCGAGAGGCTCGGGTGTTCCCACCTGTTTGTTTGCCGCCTTGCCGGTGATGAGCCGGGCGCCGCGATTGAACGTCAAGTACAAGAACCCCCACTCGACCGCCACTAACAGCCGGCTTTGAAACTCCACGATGTAGAGCAAGTGAACAAACAGCCAAACGAGCCACGCGATTAGGCCCGAAAGATGTATACCAAAAATATTTGCCACCGCCGCCGCACGTCCAATGACAGCGAGATCGCCTTTATTGAAGTAGTGAAACGGCGCGACGGCGGCTGTCTCGCCGCGCGCTCGCTTGGCGATTGTCTTGGCCGCATGGGCTCCGCCTTGCATCGCCACCTGCGCCACTCCCGGCAGCGGTTTCCCTTGGGCATCGACCATTGATGCCAGATCGCCGACCACGAATATTTCCGGATACTTCGGAATCGTGAGATCGGGCGCGACCTTGATATAGCCGCTTTTGTTCGTCTCCGCTTCCGTTCGCTTGGCGAGCAGGCGTCCGAAATCTGTTACCGCCACGCCCGCCGCCCAGATCACGGTGTGCGAGGGAATGTGAGTCGATCCCGTCTGTGTCTTCAGCATGACGCCATCTTCGTCGACCGCCGTCACGATCGATCCCAGGCGCACACGCGCGCCTAATTTGATGAGAGCCTGCTCGGCCTTTTTCGAAAGATCTTCCGGATACGTAGGTAAGACTCGTTGCCCGCCATCGACGATTATTATCCTGGCGTCTTCGGGATTGATCGAGCGGAACTCGTCTTTCAGCGTATGATTGGCGATCTCGCCCAGGGCGCCGGCCAGTTCCACACCCGTTGCTCCCGCGCCTACGATCACAAATGTCAGCCAGGCACACCGCTTGTCCGGATCGCTCGTCCGCTCCGCCGCTTCGAACGCCAGCAAAACCTTGTGCCGGATCATGGTCGCGTCTTCGATGCTCTTCAATCCCGGCGCCCAAGTGTGCCACTCGTCATGTCCGAAGTAGCTGCCTTGGGATCCGGTCGCGACAATGAGCCAGTCGTACGGGATGACCGCGCCGTCTTTCAGCTTGACGGATTTTGCTGCCGGGTCGATATCCATCACTTCGCCGAGCAGTACATTGGCGTTCTTCTGTTTGCTCAAGACGCTTCGAATAGGCGCGGCGATTTCGCCGGGCGAGAGCGAACCTGTGGCCACTTGATACAGCAACGGCTGAAACAGATGATAATTGCGGCGATCGATCACCGTCACGTCGACCGGCGTACGCTTCAACGCTTTGGCCGCATACAGCCCGCCGAAACCACCGCCTAAAATGACAACTCGCTTGCGATCAGCCATACAATAAGGGTAATGGCTACCGTAATCTCAGCGCCCGCAACGCTCGAGGAATTCGCCCGCTTGCCCAAAGACGGTGCATGCCACGAGATGAACGCTGGAGAACTCCTTACCTTGCGTCCACCAAGATCACTGCATGCTTTAGTCGCTCTTGCCGTCCTCGAACCTCTGCAACAACACATGAAGAAACAAGGCACCGGCCGTGTGCTCCCGGAAACCGGCTATCTTCTTTCTCGCGATCCGCTGACGATCCGTCAACCGGACATTTCCGTCATTAGCCGCGAGCGCATCCACGCCACCGATCCGGACAGCTATTTCGAAGGCGCTCCGGAACTTGCGGTTGAAGTGGTTTCTCCATCGGATTCGGCCGAAGACCTAGACATCAAAACGAAGCAATACCTCCAAAACGGAGCTCAGCAGGTCTGGATCCTCTATCCGAAAACGCAAACCGTTCACGTGTTCTCGCGCGGCGCTGCCACTATCATTCTGGACCAAGATCAAACGCTCGAAGGTGGCGATCTGCTCCCTGGATTTACGGTTCCTGTCGCCTCGCTCTTCGCCCTCTGATACCGGAACAGATGAGCGCCGCCTCCGCCATCCGTGTTTCTCAACTCGTCAAACGCTACAAGACTTCGAAGACGAACGCGGTCGACGGTGTTTCGTTCGAAGTTTCGCGCGGCGAAATTTTTGGCCTACTTGGCCCGAACGGCGCCGGCAAAACCACTACGATCGGTGTTCTCACCACTTCGATCCTTCCCACTGCCGGGTCCGCCGCTCTCATGGGCGTTGATATCGCGCGCGATCCGATCGCGGCGAAGCGGCGAATCGCGGTTGTGCCACAGCAGAGCAATCTCGACCGCAGCCTCAAAGTCCGCGAGATTCTCACCTTTCACGCCGCCTATCACGGCATTTCGCGCAAACAGCGCGAAGCGCGAGCGAGCCAGCTCCTGGGTGACCTCGGGCTGGGCGACCGGCAGAACGAAAAGGTAAATCGCTATTCGGGCGGCATGGCGCAGCGCCTCATGATCGCCCGCGCGCTCATGCACGAGCCCGATGTCCTATTTCTCGATGAGCCCACCAACAATCTGGACCCGCAATCGCGGCTCTTTTTGTGGGAGCGCATTCACGAACTCAACGCGCACGGTCTGACGATTCTTCTGACCACCCATGACATGGATGAAGCCGATAAGCTGTGTCACCGGATCGCCATCATGGATCAAGGGAAAATTCTCGTCAACGACACATCCGCGGGATTGAAGAAAATGATTCCCGACGGGACAGCACTCGAGGTACGCGTACACGCGGGCGCCGAAAAGCGGGAAGAGATCGCCACCGCCTTACAGGCCATTCCCGGCGTCGCGAAAGTGGAGGCGCGCGACGGCGACGCCGAATCGCTGACCTACCGCATACAGGCCAATTCCGCCGATACACTGATCGGCCCTGTCGCGCAGGCCGTCCTTGCCACCGGCGCGGAGGTGCGCGATCTCAGCGTTAAGCAACCTAGCCTCGAAGAAGTTTTTATTTCTCTCACCGGGAGGCATCTACGCTAGATGCTGGCAGCCAAAGCGTTCCTCGCCATTCTACGCCGCGATCTCGTCGTCACCGGCCGCGAGTTTGTTCCGTTCCTGATGCAGGCACTGATGCAGCCTATGTTTTTCCTGTTCATTTTCGGCAAGGTGTTACCCGGCATCGGACTCGCGGACCCTCATCTCGCTACGCTCATGCTACCCGGGATCGTAGCGCTCACCGGCATGATCGCCGCTATGCAAGGCGTCACTCTTCCATTGGTTTTGGATCTGGGCTTTGCGCGGGAAATCGACGATCGGCTTCTGGCGCCGCTGCCCGTCTGGTGCGTGGTTCTCGAAAAAGTGCTGTTTGGCGCCATGCGCGGCGCAATCGCCAGCTCCGTCATCTTTCCACTCGGGCGCTGGATTCTGGGTGACGGTTTCGTGGTGCGTCCCGACCGCATCCCCGCGCTCATCGGCATGGTGATCCTGACTGCGCTCGTCGGCTCGACCATCGGGCTTCTGATGGGCACGATCATCAAGCCGGAACAGATCAGCCTGATGTTCACACTGATTTTCACGCCGCTGCTATTCACTGGCTGTACCTACTATCCCTGGGGTGCGCTCGACAACATCCGCTGGTTTCAAATCCTTACCCTGCTGAACCCGCTTACTTATTGCTCCGAGGGATTGCGCTATGCCATGGTTCCGCCCATCGGCGGGCGCCCATTTCCGACGCTGCCGCTGGATTGGATATTACTCGCCTTGTGCGTTTCCGTGGTTGTGATGTTCCTGGCCGGTAACCGGACTTTCTACCGTCGGGTTGTCACCTAAAAAGCGAAGAAACGGCGTTTTTTACGAAACGAAAGAGGCGCGAATGGAAACGCCACTGTCTATTACGATTCGAACCCAATGGGAGCGTTGGCCAGTGGCCAGTTCCTTGTAAGACGCTGAAAAGGATCGGCCGCGCTAGACTGAAGATTCATGCCCGCCCGTTCTCGCCGTATATCGGCGGCTGTCCAGATCGGTAACGTCAAAGTCGGCGGAGCCAATCCCATCGTCGTGCAGTCCATGACGAACACCGACACGGCCGATTCCGCCGGTACGGTCAACCAGATCCTGCAACTCGCACGCGCGGGTTCGGAGCTTGTGCGCGTTACCGTCAACACGGACGAAGCCGCGCGGGCGGTGCCGACGATCGTCTCGACGCTTCGGGATTTCGGCGTGGATGTCCCGATCATCGGCGACTTCCACTACAATGGCCATCTGCTGCTGAAGAAATATCCGGCCTGCGCGCGCGCGCTTTCGAAATACCGCATCAATCCCGGGAATGTCAATATCGGGCGCAAGCAGGACGATAATTTCCGTATCATGATCGAGGCCGCCATCGAGTACGATCGGCCGGTTCGCATCGGCGTCAATTGGGGTTCGCTCGATTCCGTGCTGCTGACGCAGATGATGGACGACAATTCCAAGTCACCCGATCCGCTCGATGCCATGGAGGTGACGCGACGCGCCATTGTCGAAAGTGCGGTGCGTAGCGCCGAGAACGCCGAGCGCTACGGCCTTGCGCACGACAAGATCATCCTCAGCGCCAAAGTCAGCAACGTGCAGGATTTGGTGGACGTGTATGAAAAGCTGGCGCAGCGCGGCGACTACGCGCTGCACCTTGGTCTTACGGAGGCCGGTCTTGGCTCGAAAGGCATCGTTGCGACAACCGCCGCGTTGGCCGTGCTTCTTCAGCAAGGCATTGGCGACACGATCCGAGCGTCCCTGACACCTCTGCCCAATGGCGATCGCACCGACGAAGTGATCGTCAGCCAGCAGATCTTGCAGGCTCTCAACCTGCGCAGCTTCACCCCGCAAGTGGCTGCCTGTCCCGGCTGCGGCCGGACGACGAGTACGTTTTTCCAGGACATGGCCGACCAGATTCAAACTTATCTGCGTGAGCAGATGCCCATGTGGCGCGAACAGTACGTGGGGGTTGAGGAGATGAAAGTCGCCGTGATGGGATGCGTGGTGAACGGGCCTGGTGAATCGAAGCACGCCGATATCGGGATCTCGCTGCCGGGTACTTTCGAGAAACCGGTGGCACCCGTGTATGTCGACGGGAAGCTTTCAACGACGCTGCGCGGCGATGGAATTGTCGCGGAGTTTCGCGGGATTCTCGACAACTACGTGGCCCGGCGTTACGCGAAAGCGCTCACCGATAGCGAGCCGCTCGAGCTACTTCAGCGCTAGGCGCTGAATTTCTTCGAGTTCCTTGCCGGCTTCCGCCAACTTGCCCTGCGAGCTCAGTTCCTTATATCGCTGCAGGTGATCGCGAATTTGCCTCAGTGTGTCGGTTTCGACTGGTTGCGCCGGCTGCGGCGTAGTGGTGGTCGTTTGTGGCGCTTGGATTACCGGCATGGCTGGTCCGCTGCCGGTTAGTTGCGCGAGCGCCTGCTCATAGGTATCGGCATACGCTAGCCGATTTCCCATCGCCAGGGCTACTTTTCGCAGTTGCGGCATGCTCGCTTGGGACGCCTGAATGTAAATCGGTTCGACATACAAGAAGCTGTTCTCAATCGGAAGCACCAGCGTCTGCCCGCGTATGACCTGGGAGCCTTGCTGATTCCACAAAGAGAGATCCTTCGAGATGTTCTGGTCCTGATTGATTCGCGCGTCGATCTGAATCGGACCGTAGATGATGTTCTGTTTCGAAAGCTGCTCGAATTCCATTTCTCCCAGATGCGAGCCGTCGCAGCGCGCATACATCACCGCGATCAAGTTATTCTTGTTCGCCGGAGTGAAGGTGGTCATGAGCAGAAATTCAGGCGTGTTGCTTCCGGGCAGCGTCGCCACCACGTAAGTCGGCGAGACGGCGCCGGTGCCCTCGCCTTGACGGCTGGTTTTCGCCAAGTCCCACAAATCCGCCCGGTTATAGAAGGCTTCCGGATCGCGCATGTGAAACGTACGGTACATCTCCGCCTGAACGCTGAAGAGGGTTTCCGGGTAGCGAGTGTGGGTGCGCAAATCGGCGGGCATCTCCGACGCCGGTTTAAACAGGGTAGGGAAGAGACGCGCGTACGCTTTGATGAGCACATCTTCGTCATCGAAGATGTATAAGTTGGTTTCACCGGTGTAGGCATCGATGGTCGCCTTTACGGAATTGCGCAAGTAGTTGACCGACTGGTTTCCCAGATCTATCTCGCGCGAGTAGGGGTGCGCGTCGGACGACATGTAGCCGTCTGCGATCCATACCAAGCGCCCCGAGTCCGTCAAAACCAGGTAAGGATCCGAATCCCAACTCAAGAAGCCGGCCAGCTTCTGCAACCGGTCGAGGATCGGACGGTGGATCATCATACGGCTGTTACCGGTGAGGTACTCGGTCAGGATAATGTTCGCGTCGCCGTAGTGGAGGGCGGCCGCAAGGCGCATCAGCAGCGACGAAACGGGAAAGCCGCCGGTTCCGCCGTAGGTCGTCTTGATAGTCTCCGATCCGGAAGGATAGTTGAACTCTTGCTGCGCCGTATCGACGAAGACCGGCTCATGTGCGACTTCGCTGTAGTAGATCTCCGGCTGCACAAAATGCAGGCTCTTCGGAGTGACAACGGGCGGCGCGTCCTTGATGAAAAGCAGCGGTAGGCCGTCGGCCGTGATGCGATTCGCCTCCGCCATCACCACTCCGTAGCCATGCGTATAAATCAAATGTGGATTGATCCAACGGCTGCCCGCTTCTCCGAGCTGACGAATGTCGAGCTCGCGCGGCGAAATCATCACCTGCCGTATCTGGCCGTCGATGGTGTAGCGGTCCACGTCGGTTTGCATGTAGACATACGGCCGCAAGGGTTGAATCTGTGAGATCGTATCGTGGTACGGCTGCCAGGCCCACAGCCGCACATTGTCCAGCAGCGCTTTGTGTTTGGCATAGTCGATTGGAACCTCGGGTGTGGCGGCGAGCGGTGTTTCCTTGACGCGGCGGTCCAAACCATAGCCCGAGCGCGTGGCTTCGATATGGTGGCGGATATAGGGCTTCTCGAGCGCCAATTCGTTTGGCCGTACGTATAGACCCGCGATGATCGACGGCAAAATGTAGCGGACCGGAACCAAAAGCAGCAGCACCGCCGCCCAGCGCGGCTTTTTCGCCAGCAGCAACGCCGCCGCCGCCAACGCGCCCAGAATCAGCAGCCATTGCAGCGGGATCACGACGTGATCCGCCACCCAATCGACGCCCACCAGATACTGCCCGTGATCTTCGAGCAGCAGCGCGTAACGATCGAAGAATATCTTCAGCGCGACGCCTAGAAGCACGACGGCGGCGGTTGCGCGGACGAACGTGGAATCAAACAAGCCGCGCAGGTGGAAATCGTCGAATTCGAACGGCGCCCTGCCCGGTAGCCGATTTTGCAAGGCCGTTCCCAGACGGTCGGCATGCGCGGCCACCCAATAGATCAGAAGCGCCAGCACCGCACCCACGAGCGCGACCGATAGCAACAGATTGAAAAACGGCAGGTCGAATAGATAGAAATGCAGAGGCTTGCCGAAGATCGGGTCGACAAATTCGCCGGCCGCGGCCAGCCGGCGCAAGCCGCCGACATAGCGCACCACGGTCCAGCTATCGACGGTCGAGTTCGCGACGCCGATGGAGAACAGCGCCAGCACTACGGCGGCGATGCGGATCACAAAGGCACGTTTTAAGAATCCGAAAAGCACACCTCCTGGCGTATTCCGGATGCCGAGCCGGAATGCCGTCCAGAAGAGGGCGAAGAAAAAAAGAATCGCGAGCAGGATGGGAACGGTGCCGTAGAGCAGCAGGTTG
>Ga0193753_10001870_pt1 | contig 17354 bp, 14 predicted proteins | sample H1c2metaG_FD_144925 | JGI IMG/M metagenome (GOLD analysis project Ga0193753, IMG submission 144925) | Soil microbial communities from a riparian zone of the East river system, Colorado, United States - H1c2 | ecosystem: Environmental > Terrestrial > Soil > Riparian zone | place: USA: East... | reverse complement strand
CGAACCTTCCGCGAACTGGTACATGCGCGTGTTCGATCCCGGCAATCACCTGCGGAGCGGCGACCAATTGGAGGCCATTTGCTCGAAAAACGAGTCGTTGGCGCGAACGCTGCTCGATTCAGTCTGGTCGGATCCGGCGTTCGTCTCCAAGTACGCGACCTGGACAACGGGCATCCTCGAGGCGCAGGCGCACTACCATCACCGGGTCTCCATTAAGCAGCATGCCCTGCTGCACCGGGTGCATTCTGTGAACATCGGCTTGTTTGGGCTGACTGCACTCGGCGCGGTTGCACATCTGTGGGTTCACACCGTGTGGCTGTCGGTGCTGACAACCTTTTTTCCGGCCCTGGGCGCCTCCCTGCACGGCGCCCTCGCCCAGTCCGAGGCCTACCGACTCGGTTCCACATCGGAGCGACTATGGGGAGAGCTGCAGCGCGCCATTGGTTCGATTCGCGCGACGCTGGACCCCAACGGCGCGGCGGCGGACGCCTCCGCGGTCAAGGAATCGGTCATGGCGGCCATCGAGCTGATCTTGGAGGAGCATCAAGATTGGCACATGCTGGTGCGCCCGCATCATCTACCCTTGGCCTGAAAGAGTTATATTGCCTGGATAAGAATCTAAAGGGAGATCGCAATGAACTTCAGACTATTTCGGTTGGCGCCGATCGCACTCGCCGCCAGCTTTGTGGGCGCCATGACGGCGCAAGCCGTTGACGTCAAGGTCAAACTGACGGGCGATCAAGAAGTACCAGCCGTGGCGAGTACCGCCACCGGCGTCGGCACCATCGTGATCAAGGACGACAAATCGGTGAGCGGCAGCATCAAGACGACCGGCATCGAGGGCACCGTGGCTCATATCCATCTGGCCGAACCGGGCAAGAATGGTCCACCGATCATTACATTGACCAAGACAGAGAACACCTGGTCCGTGCCGGAAGCCGCCAAACTGACCGACGAGCAATACAAGGCATTTAAAGACGGCAATCTTTACGTCAATGTACACAGCGCGGAGCACAAGGCCGGCGAGATCCGTACGCAGCTCAAGCCGTAACTAGACTCAGGATCGGGAGCCGATCATGCGAACCTCCGCCATGCTGTGGCTTGCGGTGCTTGCGCTTGGCTTCGGGGCGGCGTCCGCGCAGACAAATGCGCAGCTGCGGGCATACCAGGATTTCGAGAGCGCCAAGGCCGCCGGCAAGACAGCCGCAGCGCTCGAGTTCGGCAATGAAGCCGCCACGCTGACCGAGAGCGGCGGCGACAAGGCAGAACTCGTCGAATTATTGCGCAACATCGGCGACTTCGCCTCGCAGGCCGGCAGCGACGAGCTCGCGCACGGATACTATCTCAAGGCATTGCGCCTCCAGGAAGCCGCTCTCGGGCCCCATCATCCGGACCTTGTCTCCATCTTGTCGGCGCTGGCTGAGTTGGCGTCAAAGGACAAGCGCTATGCGGATGCGGAGTCGCAGCTGACGCGGATCGTGAGCATCGAGCAAGCGGCTTACGGCGAGCGGCATGCAAACACGCTGGCAAGCCTCGCAAGGCTGCGGGCGCTTTACCAAATCACGAACAACGCGTTAGGTCTCGCGCGCGTGGATGCGCAATTGCAGCCTCCGCCCGCTGCCAGTCGGGGCTCCCTGCCGCGTCCGGGAGAGGGGGCCGGCAAGGAGCGCCACTACAAACAAAACGAACTGGGGTTTGCGACGGTGCGGGTTTTTTACGGCACCAACCGCGCGCGCACGGGGACGTTGAAGGCCTCGCAGTTTTACGGCAAGGCACGAGGCGAGTTGGAATACGGCTACCTCGACGTGACGATTCCGCGGACCCACCAGGAAGCACAACTCGAAACGGAGCCGCGGTGGGTCGAATACACCTTCATGGCCGACCCGGCCGCCCTGCGCGCTCAATATGTCCTGCTCGACAAAGTCACGCCGCTTCAGGCCGGCGAATTCGTGCGCGCTTTGCACCAGCAGATCAGCGACTCACGCTTCAAGGACGTCTTCATTTTCGTGCACGGATTCAACAACACCTTTGAGGATGCCGCCCGGCGTACGGCGCAGATGGCCTACGATTTGGACTTCGACGGCACACCGATGCTGTACAGCTGGCCCTCGCAGGGAAGCGCCACCGCGTATGCCATCGACGAAGCCGCCGTCGGCATCAGCGGGCGGCGATTGGCCGACTTTATGGATACCGTCGTCGCCCAATCGGGAGCCCAGCGAATTCATCTGATCGCGCACAGCATGGGAAATCGAGCGTTGATCGAAGCGCTGCAGACCTATCTCGCCAAGCGCGCGCCGGATAACCGCCAGCACATCTTCGGCCAGGTTGTCTTCACCGCGCCGGATGTGGATCGCGATTACTTTACCGACGCGATCCAGTCGCTGACCGGATCCGCCGAGCGCATCACGCTGTACGCATCCGACAACGACTATGCGCTGCGCAGCTCGCAGTTCTTCCATGGCGCTCCGCGCGCGGGAACCGCAGGCGATATCATCCTCAAGCTGGCCGGAGTCGACTCCATCGACATGTCCTCGGTGCCGGCGGACTCCCTCGGCCATTCCTACTTCGCGGCAAACTCCGGTGCCATATACGATATTTTTCGATTGCTTTGGCGCGGCGACCCTCCGCCGCAGCGTTGCGGCATGAGCAATCGCAAGGCAGCGAGTACTTTCACTGTATGGTGGTTCGACGCCGAGGCCTGCAAGGGCGCCGACATGCTCGAGGCCGGCGTCATGCTGAAACGCTTCGGTGAATTGGCGCGGCAACACGTGCTCAGCAATATTTCGGCTCTGACGGATCCCTCTCAGCAACGCGAATGGAAACTGGTATTGACGCGGCTCGACGGTCTGTTGCCGAAGTCGACCCAGCCCAAAGGCAGTGCATCAAAATGACTCGACTTAAAAGCTTGTCAGGCCTTGCACTGTGCGCCTCGTTGCTGCAGCAGCCCGCCCTTGCCGCCAAGGACAGCGTCAGCGTGCGTGCCTACGTTAACGACACCTGCATCATCGCTGATGAACCGTTCTTTCTGCCGGCCGCGCCGCCGAAGGACGGAGACACCCAGGCAACGGCAAAATTTCTGCCGCTTCTAGGGCTGGTGATCGGCAAGCTGGCGGAGCTGTTCATCAATCACGAGATTCAATCATCGGCCAATCGCTACAAGGCCGGCGTGGCCCGCAAGGACACGCGCTATGCGGTGACCCGGGAGATGAATTTGTATCGCGTCGATTTCGAACCGGCGCCGGCGCTCGAAATCAACGCCAGGCTGGGCTGCATGACCCTTGTGGCGGCCAATTTCAAACCGGATGCCACCGACTGTACGGCGGCCTACGTGCCGAAGGAGCTGGCGAAGGAAAGCGTTGGCCTGCCGCAACCGGAGTGGAAGACATCGAGAACCGACGATTCCATCGAAAACCAGCTGCGTCGGGCCAACATCTGCCTCGACGGCAAAATCCACGCCGCGTATGAAGCGCGATTCGAATTTTCGGCCGACGGGACCGCTTACCGGCTGAAAGATGCGGGTTACCGGATCGACGCGCTTTTGACCACGGATAAAATTGGTACGACGCGCAACACACTGTATACGCTGAAAATCTTCAACCCGAGCACGACCGACCAGCAGGAGGTGCTGTCGAGCGCCTGGGTGAACATCGGCCCGGTCAAGGCGGGTTCGAGATCGCACGGCTCGGGAGGCGATGCCGCTCCTTGGCTGCGCGTGCCGCCGCTGCCGACGGAAGCGCGTCGCAGTTTCGATGAGAAGACCAAAGTTCATCAGCAGGTGACCGGAGAGATCGAAGCGCTGCAGCGGGCGCTGACCCGCAATCAGCGGCTGCTGGCGGGATTGGATCAGAGAATCTCCAAAGCGAGTCCCGACTTGCAGGATGGACTCAAGCAGGAGCGGACGCGTGTCGCGGTCCAGAATCAGTCACAGTCGGCAGAGCTGGATGCGCGGCGCGCGGAATATCAGGACTTGCCGCGCAATCCATTGGAGTTCATGCCGGTCACCATCGAGGTGGCGGTCACGGAAACGGAGTCCGAAAAAAAGGCGCAGCTGGCGTTGGCTGAACTCGTCGGCAGCAACAGCGACCTGGTGGCCTCGGCAGTCGGCAATGCCGCGAGCGGACTGCTATCCAAGGCTGCGGACGTCAACGACCTCAAGATCGAACCGGATTCGGCGGATGTGGCCGCGGAGCTTGCACGCGCGCGCGCCGGCTACTATGACGCCTTGGTTGCCGCTCACACCACTTCGTCCGCATCGACCCAGCGGGAACTGGAGCGCAAGCTCGCGCGGGAAAGGGATAAATATAACGAAGCCAGGCGCTCGGCTGGACTGGAGCAAATCAAATGACGCAAAAAATCACCGCGGCAATTCTCTTGGGCGCCCTCGCCGGCCTCTGGGCGCCGGCGGCTTCGGCCGGCCCGCCGGATGACAATGAGCAAAAGGCGGTCTTGTCGAACGAGCAGATTCAGCAAGCGCTGCAGGCGCCGGTTACGCGCAGCTTCTCGCCGCGCGGCCTGGCGCGGCGTCAGTCGAGCGATTCCGGCCAATCCGTGAACCTCAATATTCCCTTTGAACACAACTCGAGCGCCTTGATGCCGCAAGCCACCGTGCAGCTAAAGGAGCTGGGGTTGGCGTTGACGTCCGCCTCTCTCGGCAAAGACAAGTTCCTGGTCGCCGGACATACGGATGCAAAGGGCAGCGCCCCGTACAACAAACAGCTGTCGCTCAAGCGCGCCGAGGCGGTGAAGCGATTCTTGGTCTCCAAGGGCATGAATGCCGGCCGATTGACCACCGTAGGCTTCGGATCCGAGAAATTACTGGCACCGGATCGGCCCGAGGACGCGAGAAATCGCCGGGTCGAAATCCGCGATCTCGGGTCGGCAAACTGAGGCAGGCCAACACAACGCTCGTCGAGCGGGCCAGCGAGCCCTATCGCAGCGCCGGACTATTCGCCTACAACTTTGCGCGCGGCAAGCTGAGGGGCGATCCCGTGTTCCGCGCTCTCTTGGAACGCGGGCTGCTGCTGGGGCGCGGACGCATCCTTGATTTGGGCTGCGGTCAGGGACTGTTGACGGCCTGGCTCGAGGCCGCGCTGCACTGCTATGAAAGCGGGAGTTGGCCACAGGAATGGCCGCCGGCGCCGATGCCGACTTCGACTCGTGGAATTGAATTGATGAGTCGCGATGTGGAGCGCGCGCGGATTGCACTCGGGCCGAAGTGCGAAATATTGCAGGGCGATATTCGAGACGCAGAATTCGCGGCCAGCGATGCCGTGGTCATGCTCGACGTCTTGCATTACATCAGCAAGGAAGAGCAACTGCAGGTGCTGAAGCGGGTGCGCGCCGCATTGCCGGCGCGCGGCTTGCTGCTGCTGCGCGTCGGCGATGCCGATGGCGGTCTGCGCTTTCGCTACAGCCAGTGCGTCGACAGGCTGGTGATGATGTTCCGCGGCCACCCATCCGTGGCGACGCACTGCCGAAGCGCCGCGCAGTGGCGCGAACTACTGTGCGAGTGCGGCTTCGAAGTGCAGGCAACGCCGATGAGCCACGGCACGCACTTCGCCAATGTTCTTCTGATCGGCTACGCCCAATAATCGTTCGCGCTAGCGCCCCGGTTGAAAAACGACCGGGCTCGTCACGCTGCCGTCGCCCGTCACCGACGTCAGATGCCCATCGCGTGAAAAATTGAGCTGATATTCCCCGCGGGAGGATCGCCACATTCTCCACTGCAGCGCATCAAGAGAAAGATTCTCGCTGGTCAGTGGATAACCGACTGCGACGATCACCTGTTCCCGAGACATGCCGATCATGACCTTGCCCTGGTGGATCGCCTCTTGAACGGCCGCCGGGTATGAAGCGATACGTCCGCGGGGATCGTCCTTGACGACGATTTTATTGACCCAGGCGTCGAGCGATTCTTGGTCGCGGCCATAGTCATGACCCAAGCGCATGGGTTTGCCGTCGACCTTGACCGCGGCCCGCTGGCGGCCGTAACTCAAGACTTCGATGGGAGTGCCGGCCGCGATCATCGGCAACTCCGAATAATTACCGTCGTTTATCCAGTCCTTGTCATAGTGTAGGGCGCAACAGGCATATCCCTGCCGCGGGAAGGCCGGTTGCCCATCGGCGCCGACCGGTGCAGGCACCGGTTTTGCCAGACCGACCGAGGCCATGACATCGCGCAGGATACCCGCCTGTGTTCCGGCAGGGATGCTGAAGAGAATGCAAGCACCGAATGAGCCAAGCGCGGCGCGTAGGGCGATGCGCGCGCGAAATTTGTTCGCAATCATTGTTTTTCTCCCCTATCGGCGCCGAGAGTTCGGCACGGCCGTGGCGGTTGATCATGCCACCAACCGCCGCTACTTCGCCAGCGGCCCGGATCAAATATCCGCTTATGTGAAGAGCGAAGCGCGCGCGGCGCCACGCTCCTTCGCGAATCAACCCTTTATACTGACGCCATGGGGTTCACTCGCTTCGCGCTTTTCGCACTGGCCGTCTTAGGATCGGCCGCGGCGATTTCGGCGGAGAACCGCATCGCGCTCGTCATCGGCAACAGCGAATATTCCAGCGGCCCGCTGCCCAACCCTGCCAATGACGCCAAGATGATTACCGAGACGTTGAATAATCTCGGATTCGAAGTTATTGCGCGCCGCAACGCAGACCAAAACACCATGAAACGCGCTATTCAGGAATTCGGGTCCCGCTTGGAGAAGGCCGGACCTTCAGCCGTCGGTCTGTTCTACTACGCCGGTCATGGCGTGCAGCTCAATGGACGCAACTACCTCATTCCCACCACCGCGCAAATCGAGCGCGAGGGCGACGTGGAAATAGAAGCCGTCAGCGCGGATTGGGTCATCGAGCAGATGCGCTACGCGCGCAATCGACTCAACATCGTGATTCTCGATGCCTGCCGGAACAACCCGTTCACCCGCAGCATGCGCTCCGTCGATCATGGGCTGGCCACCATGGATGCGCCGGCGGGAATTCTGATCGCGTATTCAACGGCGCCCGGAGCGGTGGCCGCGGATGGGTCAGGCCGCAACAGTCCGTACACGGAAGCTTTGAGCCGGGCCATGCGGGATTTGCACGAGCCGGTCGAACAAGTCTTCAAGCGTGTGCGCGTCGGAGTCATGACCGCCACGTCGGGCAAGCAAGTGCCGTGGGAATCATCCTCGCTTACCGGCGATTTCTATTTCGCGGCGCCCATGGCCGCAGCGGCCGCACCACCGGCACCGTCCCCGGCCGCCGCACCGATTACCGCCCCACAGTCGGTGGCGGCCGAGCCGAGCAGATCATCGGGCGGATTCAGCTCCTTCGTGTCCGGATTGTTCGGCACGAGCAAACCTGCGCCGCAGCTGCCGGCGCAAGCGCAGCCGCCGGCAAAACCTGCGGATGCACCCATCCGGCAAGCCGTGAACATCCCCAACAAGGCGCCGGAGGTGCCGGCCGGATCGCTTGCGGGCAGCAGCGTCACCGCCCTGTTGCAGTCCATCGGAATTGAGTCCAGCGAGATAGACGCGGTGCACAGTTATCAACCCGCAACGGTTCGTCAGCTGGTCGCGCGCAGCCCGCGCCACGTCACGGTGGGCAACACGCCCAAACAGATTCAATCGGCGCTGACCCTGTGCCGCCAATATTCATCGGAATGCCAGCTCAGCATGTTCAGCGACGAAGTGCTGCGCACGCAGGTACTCGACCCATTTGAAGTCGACGCGCTTCCCGTGAGCGTTCAGGCGTTCCGCCAATTCGTGGATGCCGCGCATTACAAGACGGAGGCGGAGAACGTGGGTTATGCCTACGCCTACGTTGGCGGCAGCAAATTGACGTCGGTGGCGGGCGGCACCTGGCGCAACGGCATCAAGCAACACGAGGTCGTGGATGAGGCGGCGGTGATTGCAGTCAGCTTTCAGGATGCGGTGGCCTACTGCAAGTACAAGGGCCAACGCCTGCCGAGCGAGAATGAGTGGGAGTACATCGCGCGCGGTCCCGAACGGCACACGTTTCCATGGGGCGAGAACATGGGCCCGGCGGTCGGCACCGCCAATGCCGCGCCGCGCGCCGGCGATGGACCCGCGGAAGGGATCGGCGGGCGCTATCGGGGCCTGTCTGGAAACGTATGGCAATGGGTTGACAGCAAGGTTAACGGCAGACGCGTGCTGAAAGGCTCCTCGTGGCTCGAGACCAATCCGGCGTTCAGGCGATCCGCCAGCCGGCGATACGAGCTGGCCAACCGGGCCGATGAGGACAGCGGCTTTCGCTGCGCCAAGTCCGTCGCTGAGTGGCCCGATGCCGATCTCTGGTTGGCGCAAATTAAATAGCTTGCAGCTGCGCCGGTATACTACCGGGCGTGTCAGCCCAAGTGAGAATCATCCGATGAAATTACCGGTTCGAATTTGCATTCTGATTGCGGCGTGCGTGACGGCGCCGGCGGCGTCGATCGCCGAGTCGAGCACACCACGAAAGCCAATCACCCATGAAGCACTGTGGATGATGAAGCGCGTCGGCTCGCCCGTCGCGAGTCCCGACGGGAAGTGGGTGGTGTACTCAGTTCTCGAGCCTTCTTACGAGCCGGACAAAGCGGTGAGCGATCTTTGGCTGGTGGCCACCGATGGCGTCAAGCCGCCCCGGAGAATCACCAACACCAAGGCTCCCGAAGGCGATGTCGTCTGGTCTTACGACAGCAGCAGCATCGCATTCACCACCAAGCGCGAGACCGACGAGGCCGAGCAAGTCTACATTCTCAATCTCGCCGAGGGCGGTGAAGCACGCCGGCTCACGAGCATCTCGACGGGCGCTTCAAATCCAAAATGGCGGCCGGACGGCAAAGCGGTCGTGTTCGAGTCTTTCGTCTATCCAAATTCGCTGGATGATGAGGCCAATAAGAAAGTCGCGGCTGAGCGCAAGGCGCGCAAATACAACGTGCGCGCCTATGAACACTTTCCGATCCGCTACTGGAACCAGTGGTTGGACGATCGTCAGCCCACGGTCATGGTGCAAAGCACCGAACCCGGATCGGCTCCGAAGGACATCCTTTCCGGCAGCACCCTCGCGCGAACCCCGGGATTTTCCGGAACAGAAACCGACACCAGCGTCACGCTCGCCCCGCTTTGGAGTCCGGACGGGCATGAGGTGCTCATCGTCGCCACCACGGAACGATGGCATGCGGCATTCAGCCATGTCGGTTATCACCTGTACCGCTTGCCGGCGGAAGGCGGCGAACCTGCCATCGTGAGCCCCGCCTCAGGCGAATACATTGAAGCGAGCTTCAGCCCTGACGGCAAATCGCTCTACTTTAAATACGAGCTGCAGGATTCGGAGGTCTATCACCTGCCCCGCCTGTACAAGGTCGCATGGCCGGCAGCCGGCGAACCCACGCTTGTCGCGCGCGATTTCGACCGTGAACCTTCACGCTATGCACTGACGCCCGACAGCAAGTTCGTCTACCTGCTGGTGCCCGAAGCCGGCAAGGAAAACCTTTATCGGGTGGCCGCCGATGGCGGCAAACCGGCCCTGGTCCTGGAGCCGGCCACCGGCGGGTACACCTCGCTGCAGATTCCTGAGAGGGCTGCGAAACCCGTTCTCGTCGCGGGCTACGGCAGTTCGGTCACTCCGACGGAAATCGTGCGCATCGATCCCGCGCGGCGCACCCATGCCAATCTCACTCACGTGAACACCGCGGCGGCGGCGGCAATTGATTGGCAGGCGCCGCAGCATTTTTATTTCACCAGCGCCAAGGGCCGCAATATTCACAACATGATCGTGCTGCCCCCGGCCTTCGATGCTGCGAAGAAATATCCGATGCTGGTCCTGATCCATGGCGGCGCGGCGAGCAACAACCCCGATCAGATCGGACTACGCTGGAATTATCACCTGTTGGCCGCGCCCGGCTACGTCATCTTGATGACGGACTACACCGGGTCGACCAGCTTTGGCGAGAAGTTTGCGCAGGCCATCAAGCTGGATCCGTTGCGAACGCCGGGCGATGAAATCAATCAGGCGGTCGATGAAGCCATTAAGCGATTTCCCTTTGTCGATGGTTCGCGTCTGTGCGCGGCCGGCGCCAGCTACGGCGGCCATCTGGCCAACTGGATCGAAGCGACGACCACACGCTATAAATGCATCGTCAGCCACGCCGGCGAAGTCGATCTCACCAGTCAATGGGGGACGAGCGACGGGATATATGGCCGCGAAGTGACCAATGGCGGACCGCCGTGGGAAGGCAATCCGGTGTGGCACGACCAGAGTCCCTTAACTTATGCGGGAAATTGGAAGACACCCATGCTCCTCAGCATCGGTGAGCGGGATTACCGCGTGCCCCTCAACAACACGCTCGAGAATTGGAGCGCCTTACAGCGCATGCACGTGCAAAGCAGGTTGTTGGTATGGCCGGATGCCTGGCATTGGATTCTCAAGCCCGAAGACAGCCGCCATTTCTATGAAGAGGTCCACGGCTGGCTGGCGACTTACCTCAAGGACGCGCCACCCGCGCATTGAGCCTGAAGGCAGGTCGCGCAGCGAGCCGCTGCGCGACCTTTCGACTCAATTACCCGGACTCGCGGTTTTCCGGATGAACCCAGCGACGTTGTCGTGCAGCAGCTTCAATGACGAATCCTTGGCATAGACCATGTGGCCCGAGTCATAGAACTTGTACTCGATGTTTGCATGCAGATTCGCCGGAATCGGCAAGTGATGCATCTCGTAGATACCCTGATAGAACGGCGTGGCCAGATCGAAGTAGCCGGCGTTCAGCTGGATCTTCAAGTTCGGATTGATCTTCATGGCATTCGCAAGGTCGGGCATGACGTTCGAGCCTTGGCGCGACGAGCCAAATCGTTGGTTTTGACCCGGCTGCTGGTGCACAAAACTCCAATCCCGGCCGGCCGAGATGCTGTGCTTGAACTCTCTGCCGTCGCCGTAATGCAAATCCTTGCGCGCATACTCGTTGAACGCCGAAACGTAGGCTGATCCCAAGGCCGTCGACTGCGGATCATACTCAGCGCGCTGGCTCAATGGATCGATGTCGGGTCCCGAAAACCGCGTGTCCAGCCGGCCGGTCGTCAGGCTCACGTCGTCCTGCAAGTTCTGGCGAAATTCGCCGCCATCGATGCGCAAATCCGCCTTCAAGATGTATTCGACCGGCAAGCCCGTGTACTGATGCAGCTTCTCGGCCACCGCGCGCTTGTCGGCGGGGCTCAAGTCGGAACCCGCGGCGAGCGCTCGCCCGTAATCTCCCATGGCGAACTGCTCCACCTCGGTCAGCAAGGATTCAAGATCCTTGTGATCGCCGGGTAATTTTTTGTGATACCAGGCGGTGGCTGCATAGGTGGGAAGGACGGTCTGGTAAGGCAGGTCGATGCCGGGGTTGCCGGTGGGGCGATCGGGACTCAGATCGAAATTGAGAATCTGCGACAGCAGGATGACCCCGTTGAAGTCGATGGAACGATCAGCTTCAAGTTGATTGATGAGCACTGCCGAGCGCGGCGTTCCATAGCTCTCACCGAACAGATATTTGGGCGAGTTCCAGCGTCCGTACTTGGTCAGAAATTGGGAAATGAACTGTGCAAACGCATAGGCATCCTGGTCGACGCCGAAGAAGGCCTTTTCCTTGTCCTTGCCGGCAATTCGGCTAAAACCGGTGCCCGGCGCGTCAATGAATACGAGGTCGGTTGCATCCAGCAAACTGGAGGCATTGTTGATCAAGGAATAAGGAGCCGCCGGCGTGTGCGCATCGGTGGAAGTGACTATGCGCCGCGGTCCGAAGGCGCCCATATGCAGCCAAACCGTTGCGGAGCCGGGACCGCCGTTATAAACGAAGGTGACCGGTCGAGAGCCGCCGCCATTCTTGAAGTAGGCCACATAAAACATCGAAGCTTCGGCGGTCGGATTTTTGTCCGGGCCATCTTCTCCCGAGCCAGGAGTGCGCTCAGGCTTGGGATCGCGCGGCACGTCGTCCCAATCCTTGGGGTGCACGATGAGCGTGCCGGCAATGGCTTGATATGCGATGGACTGTCCGCCGATGGTCACCGTGCCGTTGCTGGTCGACGATTCGGACTTGAACGGCTGGAACTTCCCGCCTTCTGATTTTTCAGCGTCGCTGTCCGACTTTTTATCCGGCGGGTTCGGTGCAGCGGGCGCGGCAACCAAGAGCGCAGGCAATGCCAGCGCAAGAGCCATACCCAGGCAGGCGCCGAATTTGAATCGAGTCATGTCGTCCTCCAGTGAATTTTCGTGTCTGTTTTACGAAGTCTAACGGGACCGAATGTAACAAGTAAGTCGCTAATGGATTCCCTCAACACGAATGCTCGCCTATAGTGAGGCCGCTTCTTTGCAAATCTTTACCAGAGTGCGCCGGCCGTTGCGGCCGCAAGGACATCTTCATGAAGACTTTCATCTCAGCGGCAGGGCTTGCATTGCCGCTCGCCTTCGTTTCTGTGCATGCGCAAGCGCCCGCCACGCCAAAGGACGGGCTGTATTTTCCGACTGCCGCCGGCCAAACCGAGGCAGATGAATACACACGGTATGAGCTGCTTGCTCCGGAGACCGCGAGCTTCAAGATCTATTATGAAGTTACGGCGACGACACCGGGCGCGAAGTTCTTCTACAACCCGATCCGCAAGGGCAGCGCCGCCAGCGATGAGAGCGTGTATGACGCCATGCAAGGCACCGCGCTGCACTTCGAGGTGGTCAGCGGCGCGCAGGCACGCAAGGACCCGTTGATGCCCGATGCGGATCTGGAAACGAATTACATCAAGGTCACGCTGGCAAGACCGGTGCCGGCACAGGGTCAAGGCCGCGTGCTGATCATCAAGACCTACAAGGATCCGAAAAGTTACTACGCTGACGGCAAGAGCATCGTCTTCAATCGGCCGCTGGGAATCAAGCGCAACAAAGTCGTGCTGCCCTTGGGATACGAGGTCACGAGATTGACCGTCCCCTCGCAGATTTTGACGGAGAAGGATGGACGCATCGCCGTTAGTTTCATGCATGCCGGCGCCGGAGAAGCACCGTTGATTTTGCACGCCAGCAAGACGGCGCAAGTGGGAGCGGCAGCGCTCCCGAAAGCGCCGGCGGCCTCGCGCAGCTGGGAGTCGCCGTTCACGGGAGAAACGGAGCAGGAACGCCTTTCGGAACGCGCGCATCAGGACCGGGACATCGTGTACTTCCTCCAGCAGCCCGAAACGCACGCCTTCAGTCTGTATCACGACTATACGGAATCCCGGCCGGGCATCAGCGGGTACGCGAACATCGTGCGCGAAGGCAGCGTTGCCAGCCATCCGTCGGCGAGCATTTTAGATACCGGCGAGCAGTTAAAGACGCTGGAAATGAGCGGCGCGGAGCTTGCGGCATCGAAGATCAATGTAGGGGAAGCCGCGGCACCGACGGCTCGCGTGGTCGTGATTCCGTTTGCGCCTTTGCAAGCCGGCCAGACGCTGCGGCTGCGGATCGCCGAGACGTATACGGCGCCCGTGAGCTACAAATTGGACGGCGATGAGTTCGTGTTCGACCGAAGCCTGGGCCGGCCGCGAAACGCGGTGGTGTTGCCGTCCGGCTGGTACTGCACGTACAGCGCGGCGCCCGCAACCGTAACTCAGCTGCCCGACAATCGCATCCGCCTGGACTACTGGGACGATCGGCCTGAAGCGGTGGATGTATTGTTGAAGGCTAAGCGGCGCGTCGCCGCCGACACGGGATCTTAAGGATTCGTCTGACTGACGGTCGGTGACTGCGGATCCTTGGAAGGCGGCGTGGGGTCGACCGGAATCACGGGCAAATGGTAGGCATCGACCTTGGTCTTGGATTCTTTATCCTGCTTTTTCTTGTCTTCGCTTACCCGCAACTGCTCGCGGCTGCGCTCGAATTCTTCGACTCGCTTTGCCTCGACCGCCGGGTCGACTCGCGCCGCGAGGCGCTCGATGGCAATTCGTGCATTCAAGCAATCCGAATCGCTGCGGGCCTTGTCAGGATTGCGATTGCACTTCATGAGTACGCCGTCCAGCGCGACTCGATCCTCCATCAGGTCCGCGACGGACATGGGAGGAATACGCCGCGGACTGCATCCTGCCGACAGTGCAGCGGCGGCAATGCATCCGAATACGAGTATTGATTTGAATGAAATTGGCATATAGCTTCCCACCAGCAATGTTACCCAAAATGGGGCGTCAAGCGGCCCTTTGGTTGTGACGCGCCTCACGACTTGACAATGTTCCTACAACGGACTTCTACGGGCGGCGCGTTTGACCGCGTCGAAGCGCATGTGTACCGTTCCGGACATGGCCACCCCGAAAGCCGCAAAGCAGGAAACGCCCGACTTCGAGACGGCCATGCGCGACTTGGAGGAATTGGTCGAGCGCCTGGAACACGGTGATTTGCCCCTCGAAGAGTCGCTCGCGGCATTCGAGCGCGGCGTCATGCTGACGCGGGCCTGCCAGAGCGCGCTGAAAGAGGCCGAACAGAAAGTCGAAATCTTGCTGAAAAAAGCCGGCGAGCCGGTGGTCGAAGATTTCATGCCCGAAGAACCAAAAAACGGCTGACACCATGTGAATGCCGACGCGATGGAAGCGCGAATGCGTGGGTATCAAGCACGCGTGCAGACGGTGCTCGATGCCGCGTTGCCGGCAGCCGAATTGGTGCCGCAACGATTGCACGCTGCGCAGCGCTACGCGGTCCTCGGGGGCGGAAAGCGGTTGCGCCCCTTGTTGGTCTATTGCACGGGCGAGGCGCTGGAAATTCCCGCCGCCATCCTCGATGCGCCCGCCGCGGCGGTGGAACTCATTCATTCCTACTCGTTGGTGCACGATGATCTACCGGCGATGGACGACGATGATTTGCGGCGCGGACAACCGACAACGCATCGCGCCTTCGATGAGGCTACCGCCATTCTCGCCGGCGACGCGCTGCAGGTGCTGGCATTTTCGTTGCTCTCGCGCGATCGCACGCCCGGCGTGACGGGTGAGGCGCGCCTGCAAATGATTCAAATTCTTGCGGATGCGAGCGGCACCGCCGGCATGGCCGGCGGACAGGCGATCGATCTTGCCGCGGTGGGCTGCGCGTTGACGCTGGAACAACTCGAGGCCATGCATCGCCTCAAGACCGGCGCGCTGATCCGCGCAAGCGTGCTGATGGCGGCGACGTGTTCTCCTGAGCTTGGCGCCGCAAAATGGGAGGCGCTGGACGGCTACGCGCAGGACATTGGCCTCGCGTTTCAAATCCAAGACGACATTCTTGATGTGGAAGGGGCAACTGAAGAGATCGGCAAGACCCGCGGGGCCGACGCCGCCCGGGCGAAGCCCACCTATCCCAGTGTGCTGGGGCTCGAGGCCGCCAAGACCCGCGCGCGCGAGTTGAAGCTGCGCGCCTGCGAGCGGCTTGCGCCGCTGGGCGAGTCATCCCACGTCCTGGCCTGGCTGGCCTCGTACGTGGTCCAACGCCGCGCCTAGAGCCTGGATTGCCGATAATCGCCTCCAAAGACGCCTAAATCGCTCCTTTCCACGCGATTTCCGCCTGTTGGTCGCGGGCATTTAGCCGCGCTCCAGCCAAGTCCGGGCGAATGGTCTAAAATTCTTGTGTTTCGCGGTTTCGCCACCACTCAAGGCGTGATCGCCTCATCAGGAACCGAATATGAACGTTGCGTCGCCCGCGAAAAAGCCTACACCTACGTCCGTGGAGGATGTCCAGGGACATTCCGACACTCGGCGAATACCCATCAACAAGGTGGGCATCAAGGATATCTTTCACCCGGTCAAGGTGAAGGATCGGTCGCGCGGCGAGCAGCACACCGTGGCGAACTTCAACATGTACGTGAACTTGCCGCACAATTTCAAGGGCACGCACATGTCGCGCTTCGTCGAGATCCTGCATCGCCACGAACGCGAGATCTCCGTCGAGTCATTCAGCCTGATGCTTTCGGAAATGACCGAGCATTTGGCGGCGACCGCCGGCCATATCGAGATGACGTTTCCTTATTTCGTCATGAAGAAGGCCCCGGTGTCGGGCGTCGAAAGCCTGATGAACTATCAGGCCACGATTTTCGGCGAACACCGCAACGGCGCGACGGAAGTCTGGCTCAAGGTCGTGGTACCCACCACCAGCTTGTGCCCCTGCTCCAAGGAGATTTCCGACTACGGCGCGCACAATCAGCGTTCCCACATCACCCTGACGGCGAGGCTTGCCGAACACATGTGGCTGGAGGAGCTGATCGAAGTCGCGGAGCGCGAGGCCTCATGCGAGGTTTATGGAGTATTGAAGCGGCCGGACGAGAAATTCGTCACCGAGCGCGCTTACGACAATCCGAAATTCGTGGAGGACACGGTGCGCGATGTCGCCATGGCGCTCAACAGGGACAAGCGCGTCAGAGCCTATGTCGTCGAGGCTGAAAATTTTGAGTCGATCCACAATCATTCGGCCTACGCCATGATTGAGCACGACAAGGAATCGGCTGCTTAAGGTACGCCCCGCTCCGCGCTCTGGCCCCGCTCCGCGTTCTGCAGGCGGCCGATCATGCTGCGCAGGAACACCTGATTGAAGCGTAGCTGGCATTCCGCCGAGACCTGCTCGAGGAGCGTTGAGCTCACTTTCATGACGGTCACGGATCCCGATGCGAAGATCGTGGCGGTGCGCTTCGCACCGCGCACATAGCTGGTTTCACCGAAACAGTCGCCGGTTTCCAGGTAGCCGAGCGCCCTGCTGTTGCGCTGCACGCCGACCCGGCCCTGAACGATGATGTAGAAACGGTCATCCATCTCGCCTTCCTTGACGATTTCCTCCGCATCGGCATAGTCCTGCCAGCTGCTGGCCCGCAGCACTTCCCAGATCTCACCGTGGGAAAACTCATGAAAGAACTTCAGCTTGCGCAGCAGGCTGAACTGCTCTTGCTGATCGATCCGGTTGTACTGCGCACGCAGCTTCTGGTGCACGCGCGTCAATTCCGCCGCGAAATCCAGACCCGTCTTGTAGCGCTTCTCCGGATCCTTCTGCAGCGCCATCGCCGTTACATTTTCGAGCTCCTCGGGGATCTCGGGGCGCAGGGTGTGGATCGGCGGCGGCGTGGCAAAGACGATTTGATGCAGTAGCTTCTGAAGGTTTCCGGCGCGGAACGGCCGGGTACCGGTCAACAGCTCGTACATGACGGCGCCCAGCGAATACAAGTCCGAGCGATTGGTCAATTCAATCGATTGAACCTGCTCCGGGGACATATAGGAAGGGCTGCCCGCAATGCCTTCGATCCGCGAGATCTCGGAGTCGGCAACCAGCGCGATGCCAAAATCGATGATGCGCACGTCGCTGTCGAGCGTGAGCATGATGTTGCTGGGCTTGATGTCGCGATGAATCACACCGCGGCTATGCGCGTAGTGAAGCGC
>Ga0193753_10001869_pt1 | contig 17358 bp, 19 predicted proteins | sample H1c2metaG_FD_144925 | JGI IMG/M metagenome (GOLD analysis project Ga0193753, IMG submission 144925) | Soil microbial communities from a riparian zone of the East river system, Colorado, United States - H1c2 | ecosystem: Environmental > Terrestrial > Soil > Riparian zone | place: USA: East... | reverse complement strand
CATGACAGGTGTGATAAAATGACTTAGGATATCAGGCCCTACGAATGCTTCTGCGAATCATTCGCACGGACAGGACGCATAAGATCAAGGCTAAAGAGGCAAGCATCATTCCTCTCTCAGACAAACGCACGGGTCCGTCGATAAGTTTTGCGTTTAGGAAAATGCAAATAGCCGATGCAAGTAATACCAGCCCGATAAGGAAATTCTCTTCCGAAATTTTTATAGCCATAGTTTTATTGTTTAAAATAAACCGGCTGATGAATACTTGTTAAAGCATTTGTCAGCCGGCTATCACCGAAAGTATTTTAGAACTACAGTCCTACATCCTCATCCGGAACGTTCCGCCACCATTCTTCTGCATCTCATCCATCATCTTGCTCCTTTCCTTAGCAAACTCATCAGGCGTTACCTTCTTTCCCTTGGTGGGTTCCTTGATTGCCGCCAGGTCTGCTTTTGGAGATACCTCGAGCGCCGTGTACACCGTCTTTCCATTGTTCGTTTCCAGTCCGAGAATGAGCCCGGGTAACTGTCCGATCTTCTCGGGTCCGGCGGAAACGGGTATATCAGTAGTGAACCAGGCAACTACCTCCGATGTGTCTGTTATTTCTTTCCTCTCCATCTTTCCATTTTCCATGGACATGCTCATCTTCTTGCCTATCCGCTGGGAAATTGCCTTGCGGCAAACATGATCCAGGATCGTCTTTGTTTCTTCGCTGAGCTTCCAGTTGCCGCGGCGGATGCTATCGCCAACCAGGTATTTCTTATCGAAGAATTCGCGTTGCTCCAATTTCTTCGCATTCTCCAGGTCGCAATACGTTATATCGTCGGCGCCGCCACCCATGGTGCGGATCATCATTCCACCACCACTATTGCTCTCTTCAGGCAGGTCTTCCTCCAGCTGCCGGAGTATCATTTTGCCATTGGCGAAATTCAACTCGAATTTATCCGTTCGTGTCTGCGCGATCGGATTGGCCGGTCCATCGCCCGTGTTGATGATCATACGTATCTCTACACTACGCTGGTAGATCACCTTTCCTTCCTTTTGTTGTGCCTTCAGGCATACGGCGGTCAGCAACGCAAGCGAGCCGACGAGAATTTTCTTCATGAGTAATTAATTTTTCCAAAACTATTCGAATGAACCGTGGTAGTAAGTTAACCGATCTTGGTATAAGGTTAATAAACGTTAAAATAGCCTATGGCGGGAATGCTATTGGATTACATTTGTGGTAATCGATCCCCATGGTCAGGCTCCGCTGGTTATCCATATTGATGACGGCTGTTATGTTGGTGATAACAGGTTTCCAGGTGTACTGGTTAAAGGATAATTATGCGCGCGAGAAGCTGGCACTCGAGACAAGAACGAATTCACTTTTCCGTGAGACGGTACAATACCTGCAGGATTCCATGCTTCATTCAAAGTTTGTAAAGGTGCTGCGGGATAGCGGTGCCGGCACGATCAAAGGAGACAAGGGCAGGACGCGGCAATATAAAATGCCATCGGCAGAAGGCGCGCTGCGCATACTTAGCAGCATTCAGCGGGATTTTCAAACTGATTCTGTAATGAACAGGCGAATAGGAAAGGGCGATATCAAGCTACGGCTCAGGGGCCTGCCTGGCGAAGGTGCCGGAGATACCGGAAGAAAATTTTTCCTCCGCCTCGATTCCATCAATCCCGAGAATATCCGGGAGATGATGGTAGTGAATGCAAAAAGGCAGGGTTCAGGAAAAGGCGATCCGGGATTTTCGCAGGAGACTGGCAACCCCGCCATGATCAAAATCACGTCAGACGATACCGGCAGGCGAACGCAATCCGCGCGGATCGAGACCATCTTCCTGAACAATGAGAACGGCGATAAAGTGATGATACGAATGGACTCCCTGTTCAAGGATTCGATTCCCGTGGAAAAGATAGCCGCCGAGTTTGCGAAGGTGTTGAAAGCGGAGAAACTCAGCGTACCATTCAGCGTCCATCGTCAATCCTCGCCCCCGATACCGCAGGGACCTCATATGCGCCGCCCTGCATTTGCATCCGATTACGCCCTCGAATTGACAAAGCCCTTTTCATTTCTGGTCAGGAAGATCTCCTTACCGATCCTTTTTTCCCTCTTCCTGGTTGGAATCACGTTACTTTCCTTCATCCTCCTGTACCGGAGCCTGCTGCGTCAACACCGGCTGGCACAATTCAAGAATGACCTTATCAGCAATATCACCCATGAACTGAAGACGCCGATCGCCACCGTGGGTGTGGCTATCGAGGCATTGAAGAATTTCAATGCCATTCATGACACGAGGAAGACAAATGAATACCTGGAGATCTCCCAGCAGGAACTTCAACGGCTTGGGTTGCTCGTAGATAAGGTGCTTAAGCTTTCCATGTTCGAGAACAGGAATATCGAAATCAGCAAAGAGCCTGTAGACATGAGCGCCCTGGTTAACGAGGTCGTCGCTTCGCTCAGGCTGCAGATAGAGAAGTATCATGCAGAGGTAACGGTGCACGCCGAGGGTGATCCGGGTATCCAGGGCGACAAGCTCCATTTGCTTAGTGTAGTCTTCAATCTCCTGGATAATGCGCTCAAGTATAGTAAGGACAGGCCCATTGTCAATATAAGTATCGTGGGAAATGAGAAGAATATCACTCTAAAGATGACGGACAACGGCATTGGGATCCCGGCTCCGTATCGAGAGAAGATATTCGAGAAATTTTTCCGGGTGCCGACGGGAGATACGCACAATGCCAAGGGGCATGGGCTGGGGCTTAGCTATTCTGCCCATGTGGTCCGGCAGCACAATGGTACGATCAGTGTGGACAGCGAAGAAGGCAGAGGCAGTACCTTTACTATCATCATACCCAAATCCAACACATGAGTGCAATAAAGGTCTTTTATGTAGAGGACGAGGTGTTCCTTGGTAAGATAGTCAAGGAAAGTCTCGAGAGCCGCGGCTTCCAGGTGGTGATGGAAAGCGATGGGGCCAAGGCCGTGGATGTATTTAAGAAATCGTCTCCCGATGTCTGTGTCCTCGACATTATGCTGCCTAACAAGGATGGATTTGCCATTGCCGATGAGATAAGGGAGATGAACCAGGACATTCCTATTATCTTCCTGACGGCGAAGACACAGACGGAAGATGTGGTCAAAGGCTTTCATGCCGGAGGGAACGACTACATACGCAAACCATTCAGCATGGAAGAGCTCATCGTGAGAGTGGAGCATGCAGTGCGGGGAAGGTCCGGGGATACGCCAAAGATCACCGGGGATACAGTCACCATGGGTAAATATATTTTCCAGTTGAACCGCCAGGTACTGTTTGATGGGAAGGAGGATAGAAAGCTATCCTACCGGGAAAGTGAATTGTTGAAATTGCTCTACCAGAACCGCGATAAGATCATCGACAGGAAGGATATCCTGAACCTGCTCTGGGGCAATGACTCATTCTTCAATAGCCGGAACCTGGATGTGTACATCACAAAGCTGCGGAGCTACCTCAAGGCCGATCCTGCCCTGGAGATCATCACGATCAAGGGCATCGGTTATCGCTTTGTAACAGCCTGATCACTGCCTCAAAAAAAAGTATCTTTGGCAAAAAGCAAGATGAAATTCCGTAATGTAGTCTTCGTTATCATCATCATTGTCCTTGCAATCGCAGGCTTTACCAAGCCCGATATGGCCGCCTTCGAGAAATTCCGCCAGGCCAATGAAAAGAGTATCACCACTCCACCGGTGATCGAATATGTGAATGGATTCGTGTATTCCGTCTTTACCGTTTCTCATTACGATATTGTTCCCGCCGCGACGGAGAATAGCAAGGCAAAGGACAAGACGGTTGCAATTGCTCATGAGAAGGACAAGTATCTTGGACTCTTCGGGAAATTCTGGAAACTCGATTGATCCTCTTTATTCTCCCAATACTTTATCATGACAGCGTATATAGCAGACCGTATTTTCGATGGTGAGTCCTGGCTTGAGCAACATGCGATCCTTGCTGATGAAAAATATATCAAAGAGCTGGTGCCGGTTTCAGCGTTGCCTGCTGGCATTGTAGTAGAGCAATTCCCCGGCTGCACCATCGTACCCGCACTCATCGACCTCCAGATCTATGGCGCCCATGAGAGATTGCTGGCCGTGTATCCTGAGGCTGCCTCTCTCGCCCTTCTCAATGATTACTGCCGCGCAGGTGGTGCGGCATTCTGCCTTCCTACGGTTGCAACCAATACTATCGAGATCTTTCACCGTTCGATAGACGCGATAAGGGACTATTGGAGGCAGGGCGGTGAGGGTATATTGGGAATACATCTCGAAGGGCCATGGTTAAACCCGGTGAAGAGAGGCGCACATACGGAATCGCTTATTCATTCTCCAACAGTGCAGGAGGCCCGCGACCTTCTCGAATACGGAAATGGCGTCATCCGCATCATCACGCTGGCGCCGGAGCAATGCAGTAAAGAAGTGATCGACCTTATTCTTTCATATGGTGTAGTAATTTCTGCAGGCCATAGTAATGCAACATACGAGGAGGCGAAGACTGGTTTCAGGAGAGGAATAATCACCGTTACACATCTATACAATGCCATGAGCCCGTTGCAACACCGCGCGCCGGGTCTGGCCGGTGCAACCATGGATGACGCCTCCGTTATGGCGAGCATCATCCCGGATGGGCACCACGTGGACTATGCCGCCATCCGCATAGCGAAGAAGGTGATGAATGGAAGATTATTCGTGATCACGGATGCCGTTACCGAAACGGACAAGGGCAACTATCCTCATAAGCTTGTCGGCGATAAGTATGAGGCGGGTGGAATTCTCAGCGGGTCTGCGCTGACGATGATGAAGGCTGTCAACAACCTGGTGGAGCATGTGGGAATCGAATTTGGCGAGGCGATCCGCATGTGCAGCCTGTACCCCGCGAGGGTGATCGGCCTCGACAAGGAACTCGGCCGCCTATTGCCGGGATATCATAAAAAAATGCTCGTACTCGAGAAGACCAACGTCAGCAAGCTTATTGGCTGATATCTGCAATATTGACCCCCTCCTATTTTATCTGCCGTGTTTTATACTTATTATAATAGATAATAACTCCCGTCAGGAGGAACAATCCCACGTATTGGAAGATGATGATCGAGTTGACGAGATAGTGTCCAAAATTTGAATAGAGAAACAGGAAATCGAAATTACTGCCGAGTGGTGTCAGCAACGGTATCGGTGTATGTTTTCCCGCAAAATTGCAATCGGGGATCGGGAAGAAAAACCTCAATGCTATTGCCTGCAATAGGATCATGACGAAGAGCCACCATTTTGCCGGCGAATTGAACAACCGCTCCATGGAGATCCCGATGATGATCAGCACCACCGGAAACCCTGACATATAAGTGATGCGCTCCGTATCGCTTCCACCCACGAAACCGAAGAATAGGGAAAGGAATAAGAGAAGAACGAGGTCTTGCCGCTCCGCGAGAAGGCGCGAATAACTTTTGAAATAAAAAGGAACGAGGAGTAAAAGGGGCCCATAGGCGATGAATAGGGCAAGAATGAACTTGGTCATACTTTTCAGGTAGAACCAGGCGAGTATCTCCTTGATATAGGAATAATGTGCGGGATCTTGTGGAATGACTATCCTGGACACCGCCATCATAGTAACAACCGACAATATGAGTGGAATGAAGGTGAGTAACGAATTCTTCCTGGTGTACAAGGTCACGGTATTCTTTATCGCCCGTCCATACTTAGCGAGGCTGAAGAAGCCCTTGAAGAAATTATTGAAGTCGATCGGCATGAGAAGGAAGGGAACGGCCAATGCGAGGACGATATTGGTCTCACGGAAGAGGAGACCGATACAAATCGTTATCGAAAGCAATAATATGGAGCCGGGTGTGATGCGACCTGTTTTTTTCTTTTGTTTATATACATAATTGAGTGCAAGCAGCCCTGCGAGAAACCAGACCGCGCCCCACGCGTCGGAGAGAATGGGATAGAAGAAACTGAACCGCAGGGGAACATGCCAGCTCATGAGGAAGATCAGGCACAGGAGCAATCGTATCCATGAGGTCTGAATGAACTGGCGAAGCCAGAGGAGCAGGAGAATGGAAACGATGAACATCGCCGCGAGGTTTACCTCGAGTGCGCTCTGGAGAAGATCCTTACCGGTAGCCTTGGCATATTTGCCCACGATAAAGGGAGTACCGATCCTCTTTATGAAGGGAATTTCTCCCGTTACTTTCGTTGCGCCGTCACGATACTGTTCCGCGATGCTATAATAGCGCATGCCGTCCCAACCCTGTCCGTTATTGCAGGAAAGTCTTTGCTGACCCTTATAGATGAAACAGGATATGAAAAAGATTGCGGAGACGATGAGAAGCTCGGTGAATAATTTCATATGCGAATTCAAGGTTAGGTTTATGGACGAAGGTTGGTGAGCGCCGCCAAATATAGTTAGTAAATATTCTTTCTCATAGTCACCGGAAAGGTTGATAGCAATGAGGTGCGTCCCAGGGCGCGCTGATTTTCTTTTTCTTAAACAATGTATTATCTTGACATCCGAAACTCTATAATCCAAGACTCAATCGTCTAAAAATCAGCTGATTGTATTTTTCCGTTGAAAATCTTCCCAGGCGCTGACCGGCTGCCCCTAGCGTACCAAAAGATAAGCACACCAATGAAATCGTACATTCTACTTCTTCGACCAAAAGATTGGATCAAGAATCTATTCCTGTTCATCCCGTCTTTTTTTGCTGGCGCCTTCTTCGATGCCTGGAAGTCAGAGTTACTTTTCGGTGGGTTTCTTGCCTTTAGTTTCCTGGCCAGCAGTATTTATATTATCAATGATTACCGGGATATAGAAGATGATAAGAAGCATCCGGAAAAATGCAAGCGTCCGCTGGCGTCCGGCGCGGTAAAGAAGCCCATTGCCATTGTCATTTGCATACTACTTATCATCTCGGGCGCTCTCATTGCCTATTTCGTAGACACCACCTGGCGGTTTCTCTTCATTCTCGGCGTGTATTTCTTCCTGAACCTGGGATATTGTTTTGGACTGAAGAATATTGCCATCCTCGATATACTCATTCTCTCCTCGGGGTTTGTATTGCGGGTGAAGGCCGGTGGCGCCATAGCGAAAGTAGACACGTCGCAATGGCTGATCATCATGACCTTCCTGCTTGCGCTGTTCATGGCTATCGCAAAGCGGCGGGATGATATTTTACTGAAGATCTCAACGGGAAATGATATGCGAAAGTCGGTAAAGGGCTACAACCTCGATTTTCTCAATACCATGCTGGGCCTCTTCAGCGCGATCATCATTGTGGCGTATATCATGTACACCGTGGATGTGAGTACTTTCGAGCGGCTGCATACTCACCGGCTCTATTACACCAGCCTCTTCGTTATCGCCGGCCTGATGCGTTACCTGCAGATCACCATGGTGCAGCAAAAATCGGCGTCGCCCACAAAAATATTATACAAGGATACGTTCATACAGCTGACCCTCGTGCTTTGGATCATTAGCTTTTATTTCATCGTGTACATGAAGGACACTGTAATTTTTCGAAAATGAAAAAGACAATTGCCAACTGGGGAAACTTCCCGGTGATGCAGAGCGAAGAACGAAGTTTCTCGACAACAGGAGAACTCCGCCAGCTGCTTAAGGACAATGGACCCTTCATTCCCCGCGGCAACGGACGCTGCTATGGAGATGCATCGCTCGGCGAGACAACGATCTCCGCCCTTAAGTTTGATAAGATCCTCTCCTTCGATACGGCGAATGGTTTATTTGAATGCCAGAGCGGGATCACCCTCGACCAGGTATTGGAAGTAGTTGTGCCGAAGGGCTGGTTCCTGCCGGTAACACCCGGGACCAAGCTTATTACCGTCGGTGGTGCTGTTGCCAGCGATGTGCATGGGAAGAACCACCATGTGGATGGCTCCTTCTCCAATCACATTGCTGAAATGGATATCGTGTTGGGCACGGGTGAGACCTTGACCTGCTCACCAACTATGAATGCGGATCTTTTTGTTGCAACGTGCGGTGGAATGGGGTTGACAGGGATGATCACACGCGTGAAATTCGGGCTGAAGAAGATCGCCACTTCCTATATAAAGCAGAAGCAGTTGAAGGCGGAGAACCTGCAGGAGGTTATCCGGCTATTCGAGGAGTATAAGGATTATACTTATTCGGTGGCCTGGATCGATTGCCTGAAGAAGGGAAAACATTTCGGCCGGAGCATCCTCATCCTCGGTGAGCATGCTACGGAGGAGGAACTCCCCGCAAAGTATCGTGGCGAGCCGCTCAGGCTGCCTAAGAAGAAGAGCATCAACTTTCCCTTCAATCTCCCTTCATGGGTATTGAATACGTTTACGGTAAAGATGTTCAACTTCCTCTACTATGGAAAAAATTTCAAGAAGGAAATCAATAACGTTGTTTCATACGAACCGTTCTTTTACCCGCTCGATGCTATTCAACATTGGAACCGGGGCTATGGGAAGAAGGGATTCGTGCAATACCAGTTCGTTGTTCCATTGGAAGGAAAGCAAGGGCTTGTAGAAATATTGGAACGGATCAGCAGCAGGGGCATGGGTTCTTTCCTGGCGGTGCTGAAGGTATTCGGCAAGCAGGAGAGCATCATTTCATTCCCGGAAGAAGGCTATACACTCGCGCTTGATTTCCCGGTTCGCAAGGGGCTTTTCGAATTCCTTGACGAACTTGATAAGATCGTTCTGCAATATGGGGGACGGCTTTATATGTCGAAGGATGCAAGGATGCACCCGGATGTATTGAGGGCCGGCTATCCCGGGCTTGACAAATTCAAAGAGATCGTTCATAAATATAACCCGGCCGGGAAGGTCCGTTCCATTCAGTCTGACCGGCTATTACTGACAAAATAATTTCACAAATGTCATCCATTCTTATCCTCGGCGCGACTTCCGATATTGCCGTGGCGATAGCAAGAAAATTCGCAGAAGAAAAATATTCCATCCAGCTCGCTGGCAGGGATACAGAGCAATTGAAACCGATTCAATCGGATATCCAGGTGCGATATGGTGTGGACTGCACCATTCATGCATTCGATGCCGTGCAGTTCTCATCGCATGAGGCTTTCTTCCAGGGCCTGTCGCCGAAGCCGGACATTACGGTGTGCGTGATGGGAGCCATGTTTGATGAGGACAAGGCCTTCAACGACTGGCCGACTGCCAAGACGATGATCGATACTAACTTCAGCGGACCGGTTTCTATCCTCAATATTGCCGGCCGTTATTATTCGGAGCAGAAAGCTGGAACGATCGTAGGCATCAGCTCGGTGGCGGGCGAAAGAGGCCGGCAGAGTAAGCTGATCTATGGCAGTTCGAAGGCGGCATTCTCTGCTTACCTCGCCGGCCTTCGCAATAAATTATTCAAGGATAAGGTACACGTATTGAGTGTCAAGCCCGGCTTCGTGTATACGAAGATGACCGCGGAACTCACTCTTCCCAAGCCGCTGACTGCGCAACCGTCGGAGGTGGCGAATGCGGTGTTCAAGGGAGTGAAGAATAAGAAGAACACGGTGTATGTGAAATGGATGTGGCGCTGGATCATGCTGATCATAAAAAATATTCCCGAGTTCCAGTTCAAAAAAATGAAACTGTGAAGAAAAGCATCGCCTTTTTTGATTTCGATGGAACCATTACCACGAGGGATACTCTCCTGGAGGTCATCAAGTATTTCAAAGGCAGGCGTTCCTTCTATACCGGTTTTTTTCTGAATAGCCCTTTCCTGGTCGCCTACAAGTTGAACCTCATCGGCAACCAGCAGGCGAAGGAACGCATCCTCAGTTATTTTTTTGGCGGAATGACCACGCAGGATTTTCAGCAACGCTGCGATGAATTTGCGGAGAACAAGATCCCATCGCTCCTTCGCCAGGGAGCTGTAGAAGAGATGGAGCGATTGAGGCAGGCGGGAACGGAGATTGTGATCGTGTCTGCATCGGCGGGCAACTGGATAAAGAAGTGGGCCGTAAAAAATGGGCTATCGCTGATAGCAACAAAGTTGGAAATGAAGGAAGATCAGCTCACGGGCAGGATCGAGGGAAAGAACTGTTACGGCCAGGAGAAGGTGCGACGGATAAAGGAGGAATACGATCTATCCGGATATGAAGAGATACTTTGTTATGGAGATTCGGGTGGCGACCGGCCGATGCTGGCGCTGGCGACCCAGGGATTTTATAAGCCATTTACAACGTGAGACGTGCGACGTGAATCGTGAGACGTGAATCGTCAATACAACACTCTATAATTAGAATATTCGAATCGAGTAAGGTCCTTTCCTGATCGATTCGAATATTCTAATAGCAGGGTGTATTCACGATTGACGACTCACGATTCACGTCGAGGATTCACGTTCGTACTTCTGCTCCTTCACTAATTTCCCAAATGCATTCGATTCTTTTTCTTCGGTCAGCCTGAACCCATGATTGGTATAGAGGTGGGCGGCGGCGGATAGTTCATGCGTGGTCCAGAGATAGGCGGAGCGATAGCCGGTATTCCTGAAATGCGCCATGAAGAGGCCCATTAATTTCTTGCCGAGACCGAGTCCGCGGTAGGCGGGTTCCAGGATGAAGTAACGCAGTTGTGCCGCATCGCCGCGATGCATTAGCAGGAGAAAGCCAACGATCTTCCCATTATGCTCCGCTATCCATGCGCGGTCCTTCACCTCATCGTATTGGTTGTAAAATTCATTGAGTCCTGCGGCCACATAGGTCTCGAATGTTATCCCGTAATCGTATTCCTTTTGATAAAGATGGCCGTGGAGATAGGTGATATAGCCAATATCTCCCGGTTGGAGAGTGGTCCGGATCGTGATCTCTTCGGGGGATATTTTTTCTTTCATTATTTAATTGAGCGTCTTAAGAAGGTCGATCACCGTCATGAAGTCCTGCTGTTGGCTATACGCCTTTATCTTGTCGAGGGCGGTTGAATAGTCTTTGAAGAAGGTGTACAGGTTTTCCTTCGCCTGGTCATATCGCTTGTCCCTCATGCGTTGCCCAACCGGGAAGGCGGCATAGGAAACGGCGCCATTTTCCGTTCGCTCGAAGACAAAATTTGCATAATTGCCGGCACCGAAGCCGTTATATCCCGTGGTGTACACCAGGTAAATGTTGAAGCTGCCAGTGTCTATCACTTCGCCGAAGGTCTGTTTGATCCTGGATGTTTTTCCCAGCAGCGCATATTCCTCCGCGAATACATCGAAATTGCGAAGCGCTTTAAATTTCATTGAATCGACGGTAAAGCCGTCGATCTCGCTGGCGGAAAATTTCTGTATGCCGGCCTTTTCATTTTCCCTGAACCGTATTTGCTGTGCCTGCGATACAAACCATTTTATTTGCCCGTTTTGCGCCGCCGCGGTATCGGACAGAATCGCGCCGGGCCGGAATTCTCTCATGAAGGAATATTGTTGCGCAGAAACGAACTGGGTGGCGCAGAGGAATAGGAATATTAATGAAGATCTCATAGATAGGGTTGTTTCTTTGCTCAGAAAGATATAGAATCCGGGCGAATGCGTGTGTGCTTTTTTGCAGCAATACAAGGATTAGGAATTGGTAATTGGGAATAAGGAATATGGCTGATCTTTGAAAAATCTTCTCATAAGGCCTAATTCCAAATTACCCATTCCAAATTCCTAACCTCCATCAGCCTTAATCAACTCATCGGCTTGATGACGAAGTCGCCGGCCCAATCCAATAGCTTCATTACTTCAATCTGCGGTTCTGCCTCGAGCCCGCTTTCATCACGTTGCTTTTGAAACGATTTGAAAGATGGCACATTAAGCAATTCCTTCTGGATGCTTTCTGTCCGGTACTGGGAAATGTGAATGAAGGTCTTCCCATCGGCGCCGAGGTACACGGTGTAGCGGAAGTCATCTGCATTGAGGTCGCGGAAGTCCTCGAGGAAAGTGAGTATGTTTTGTTGATTCTTTGCGGCGAATGCCGCACTTACCGTATAGGTAACTTTCACGGTGATCATGGCTGAATAGTTTTTATGTAAGTTGAGTTCAATGTGCCAATTAGCCAATTTGTAAATGTGCCAATGATCCTAATTCGAAATGTCATTACAAATCGTAGCACGCCTAATTTGCATATTTACAAATTGGCTAATTGGCACATTTGCGATCTTAATGAGACTCACTTTTTCCTTGAGCCGGTTTTCTTTAGAGCTGCTTTCTTCGCCGGCCGCTTCTTTTGCGCCACGGCTTTCGTGATCGTCTTTCCCTGCATCAGTTGCTTTTTATCCTTGACCTTGCCCAACGAATTGGCATAAGCTTCCTTCACGAGTTTCTTGATATAGGCTTTAGGGAATTCCTTTTCATTCTTTACCAGTAAATACCGGTATTGATTTCCTTCTCCGATCAGTTTCTTCCCGGGATCGGCTATCTCGGCGCCCCAATAGAAACCGAAATGGACATTGTTGCTGCTGCGCCCGATGGCAATCGAGCAGAAGGTGTGACCGAGGCGATCCGTTGGCGACCAGCCAAATGCCACCGCGTTGTAGTTATCGTAGATCAATTCATTTGCACTGGGATAGAGATCCCAGACAAAGGACCTGAGCCATAAGACAAGGTCTTGAGTGGCCTGATCGAAGGGCTTGATGAATTTCATCAGATCCTTTACTTCTTCTTTGCTCATGCGGCTTAATTGGCAAGGAATATAACAATTACGGTTTCTTCACCAGCCGGTAACCGGTTGTCCAGTCGCCCTCCATAAAGGTAGCCGCCGTGCCGGAGGAGACGAAAATTTTCTTTGAGAAATTAAACCAGGACCGGTCGGTCAACTGGTCGATGGAGAAGTAGCGATGAATGGGCTCGAGGTAATAGACGATCTTATCCTCCTCCCGCTCGGGGCAGGGCGGAACGAGGCAGGGATTTACATGCCGTTGTTTTATCCTGGTTGGGATGATCTTGTACGTATTCACCAATTTTCCATTCCGGAAATGAGAGAGTCCATCCGCGGAAGATATGCGTAGTTCGTCGCCCGTCGCGAGGCCCTTCATGATGGTATCGACCACCTGGGTTACTATGAAGCTGACGGGATAGGGAAATGGGTTGGTGGATCCGGTGATTGGTGTACCCGTCGGTGTTGAGGTCGACAGGACTGCGGTCCAAAGGGTCCTCAATTTCTTCTTTTTAATGAAGTCGTCTTTGCTTAAACTGCCCTTGGCAACAACACCGGCATATCCGCCAACGGAGAAACTGCCTGCCACCATGCAAAGCGAATCATAATAGGTAATGGTTGTCGCACAGTCATGACAGTTCTTGTCAACCGGCTTTGCATCATTAAAATAATAGAGCTTCCTTCCACCCATCAACACTTCTTCGATAGCGGTAATACCAGCGCTGGTCAGTGAATCCGACCGGCTAATGGCCTGGTCGATACACGGAGGAACCGCCATGTCCGCGAGATGTGCAGCAAACAGGGGCGACTTCGCCTCAGGAAAATCGGCCGCTGTATAACCGGGAACGATGTACACAAGCGGTGCAAGGCCGATAGTGAAACTGGCAACCTTTTTACAGGAAGAATCATAGTACGCCACACCGTTTTGGCAGTCCATGCACTTGAGTGAACGTTTAATATTAAAGGCATAAACGCTGCGTCCATCTGTCAGCCTCATAGTTCGTGAGTACCGCGAATTACCATTCTTCAATGCAGTCATACACGCGGGTAGTTGCTGCCCAATCGTGATGACCGGAAGGAAGCAGATGAGCGCTATTGCCAAAGCCAGGAATATCTTATGCCTCATATTTATTTCACTCTTTATTGACAGGTACCGAAGATCGCTAATCCCAGGCAATTATAGGCTTTGTCTCATTCGTGACAAGAACATACGTCGAATTCTTACCCTCGACAGATGTGACTACGATCTTGAAGGTCTCACTCCAGCCACGGTTGCGAAAATCGATCGTATCAATTCTCCAAAAACCCTGCCCGTCTGCCTTCGCCTTTATTTTCTTAACAGATCCTGTTAAGGGGCCGCTACCCCTGAATAACTTTCTCTTTTTTTGATCGGTTCCTAATTCATAATAGGTGGAGGAAACAACAATAACAATTGCGGAGCCGGGCTTTGCGGTTCCCTGCACCGATACCTTGCCTGTTATTTTTCTTCCGGTGAGCGGGGCCGTTATCCGTAGCCGGGTGTCGACGCCGTTGCTTTTATCGTCGCCTTTAGAAAGAAGAACGGAGGCCGAGGCAGGCGTCACTACAATAGCGCATTGGTAGAGCACAGCGAGGAGAAGACTTTTGTGTTTATTCATGGAGCTGATGATTGATTGTTCGACCGTGGCCGGTCATTTGAATAGATTCGTCGATGAATGAAGGGTGCCTTTTTTCTAAGCACCCTTCATCATCTATCAGGCCGGCGTCGCCGTTATTACAAAGCGGATGGTAAATACTCGTCCGTTGAAATTGATCTGGACGTCTTTTGTCATCGACCCACCACCTGAGGTGATCACATCCCTGATATAGACGATCTCTTTTTTCTTCGGGTTCGCATCGTTTGTGGAGCCGAATACTTTTGTTGCATACATGGCGATATAGTCCGTGAACAACTCTACCCTGGCCGCACCGTCAAGGATGTCTGCCTGCTTCACCTGGTAAGACACTGCCCTGTTAATATCGGTAGAGCGGGTGAAATTGCGTGGGGCTTCTGCCTTGTACATCGACTTGAAGGGTTCGTTTGTTTCCATCCAACACAGTAATGGTACGAGGATGCTGCCCGGCTGAAACACTTGCTTGTCCCAGGCATAGAAATTCGCATATTGTTTCAGGCCAAACTTTACTTCCTCGTTCTTGGAGTTCAATATCATCATCAGGTTGATCTTCACATTATACTTCAGTTCCGGTTGGATGGGGACACACTGCTGGTAGGTGAAATTATCCGTTGCACTTTCATAGCGCATGCCACTCATCGCCATGTTGCGGAAAGTAAATTTGATCGGAACCGCATTCTGCGTGGTGGTGGTACGGAGATAATTGTTAATGGCATCGCGTACCGATGCTTCTGTTGCATTGGGTACTTCGATGGAGGCGGCATTTCCGCCGACGAAATATAATTTCACCTTGGTGGACTGGGAGTTCATGCCATTGATCATATCGAGACCTGCGTAGCCGCCGGCAAAACCGGAAGTGTAGCTGGCCTTGAAGTCGGTGAACATTTTCTCATCCTTGAATTCAGTCTCCAATACCCCGAGCACCCGGCGACCATAGCTCACGGAGGCCATGAATAGTGCGCCGGTCTGTGCGTCGTTGTTGCGGTCCTGGAAGAAGCCGGCGGTGTCGCCTTCCGGTTTTATAGCATTGAGAGTATAAAAAGTCTGCACTGCATCGATAAGAAAATAGCTCTTCTTGGAGCTGTTAGCTATGCCGAAGGATGCATCGGCCTTGAAGCCGAACCCGCCGCCGCCACCATTTACCTTGAGGTAGAAGTCGGCCTCGTCATACAAAGACATCATCGATATCGAGGTGCTTTCGTTAGTGGCTACGGAGGATAAGGAAGACTTTATCCGGCCGGCAGCCGCATTCAGGTTCACTTGCGTAGGGTCCTCTACGAGCTCGAACTTTCCGTTTCCACTCGATGATGCTGCCTGGATATAGATTGGATTTCTCTTCCAGGTGATCGACTTGGGACTGACGGTATTCTTATAGTATTCGTCGTACATGTAAGCGGCGCCGGGATAGATGTGAGAAGCCTGTGTGCCATAGGGCACGTCAAAGTTCTCTGAATTGGCGCTTACCTTAACCGTGAAGGATTGGCAGGCCTGGTCCGGGGTGCTGGAACTCCCTTTATTGGTTGTCTTCTGGGTAACGCCGACGACCTTCGACGAGGCCGGGGTTACCAGTTGCAGACCGTTGGTGGCAATCATTTTACTCGTGATCTTGTGTCCATTCACCATGATGGTCTTCGAGGGCATGCTAGCGAGGATGTTGGCGAGGCCCGGGTTCACTTTATATGTGGCGCCGGGTTTTATATACTTGAGAGCCGGGGTACCAATCGGCCGGGTCTCTTTCTTTATCACGACGGCTTTAGTGTTGGCGGGAAGTTTGGCTTGCGTAGTTTTCTTGATCACGGGCTGGGCAAAAACGGGCAGCGAAAAAAGCGAAAAGGCAAGGAGTGCGAGAAATGTTTTCATGACAAATTTATTATGGTTAAATAAAATGCCGGTGTATCGGCATCATTTCCCAAACCTAAGCCGGTGTATGCCGAATGAAAAGCCACGATAGACGAATGACGGATATACTAGATCAACGCAGGTTTTAAGCAGGCCGTTTTCAAATAAGGGAACAGGATTTTACCTCAATGCATTAAATTTGAAAGATATCCGCTCACTACGGGAAAACATGTCAGATAAGGCTCATACATACAATACTATCATCGTCGACGACAACGAGATCGACCGGCTAACGCTGCAAGTTCAGGTGCGGAAATATCCATTGTTGAATCTTGTTGGAGTATACGACTCCGCGGAGAAGGCGTTGGTGGAAATAGAAGAAAAGGGTGTGCAGGTATTGCTGCTGGACATCGATATGCCGGGTTTGTCGGGTCTCGATCTGCGCAAGCAACTCGGAAATGAGCAGGTTTGCATCTTCATCACCTCGTTTCCCGATTATGCGGTGGAGGGTTTCGAATTGGCCGCACTGGATTTCCTCGTGAAGCCGCTCGACAAGTCGCGCTTTGCCCTGACAATGGAAAGGCTAAGCGATTATCTCGATATCCGGCGGAAGGCGGAGCTATTCGAATGCAGTCTCGGCGCCGATGCCGTTTTCATAAAAGACGGGCACCACCAGGTAAAGATCCAGCTTCATGATATCCTTTATCTGGAGGCGCTGAAGGACTATACGCGAATTGTGACGAGGCAAAAGAGGTATTGTGTGCTATCGATCCTTGGCAATCTGCTACAGGAGGAGGCATTCAAGACATTTATCCGCATCCACCGCAGCTATGCTGTGCAGAAGAACTTCATCGATAGGATCACAGCACAGCAGGTTGTCATCAATGATATCACCTTACCCATTGGCAGGAGCTATAAGTCATCCCTGGAGGAACTCGTTGCCAAGGGCGGGTGAAAAAATTCACTACTCCGATGAAGAAATATGCATTGATCTTCTTATTGCTGATCGCCTTCATGGATGGCATTTCCCAGAAGAAGGGGCAGGCGCTTATCGACTCACTTGCAGAGCGGTTGTCTTCTGCCGGGCAGGATACGGTGCGGGCCAGGATCTATTATCAACTGGCGCTCGAGTATATCAGTATCGATCCGGAGCATGCGCGGCGATATGTGGATACCGGAATGCAGCTATCTCGGAAATTGCGTTGGGAAAAAGGGATCGCCTTTATGAACATCGCCAAA
>Ga0193753_10001868_pt1 | contig 17362 bp, 14 predicted proteins | sample H1c2metaG_FD_144925 | JGI IMG/M metagenome (GOLD analysis project Ga0193753, IMG submission 144925) | Soil microbial communities from a riparian zone of the East river system, Colorado, United States - H1c2 | ecosystem: Environmental > Terrestrial > Soil > Riparian zone | place: USA: East... | reverse complement strand
GCAGGAGGTCGACCTCGTCGGCGGTCGAAGCCCGGCCCAGCAGCTGGTTCCGCTGCGGGAAGCGCCCGAACCGGGAGATGACGCCGCGGTACTTGTTGGCCTGCTCGATCCCCATCCCGAAGAACGGGCGCAGCGGCTCCGGCACCGCGGCGACCAGCTCGTGCATGCGCACGACCCCGCGCTCCTGCGTGGCCAGGTGCTCGGCGTGGACGAACGGCAGGATCAGGAACAGGCGCTGCTCGAACGTGAGCTCGCGGTCGAGCCCGCGCTCGAAGGCCGACGACGCCACCTGCTGCGCCCGCTCGTCGCCGGCAAAGGCGCCCGCGCTGTCCCGGTAGAGGCTGCGCGGACACTGATCGAGCAGGAGCACCAGGGCGACGCAGCCACGGGCCTCCTCGGCCCACCCATCGAGCTCGCCGGCGATCGCGCGCTCGGTCGCGCCGGCCAGCCGCGCCGCGATGTCGCGCGCGAGGGCGGGGTCGCCGTCGAACCAGCGGGCGAAGCGAGCGCGCAGATCCGGTCCGGTCGCGGCCGGCGCCGGGCCGAACCAGAGGTCGAGGACATCGCTCGGGGTGGTCAAGGGTCGTCTCCTCCAGGCGCGTGGCCACTCGCGCCGGCAGGATCGCTCAAGCCTGCAGCCGGCGCCAGCGCGCGGTCCAGCGCCGCGCCGTCACCCGGGCGGGGTCATGAGCCGGCCGCAATCGGTCAGGCAAGCTGGCGATCAGGCCAGCTCGCGATCAGGCCAGCTCGGCCAGCCGGCGGCGGAGCAGGCGCCGCTCGGCGTCGGTCGCGGCCATGCGGATCGCCCGCACGTAGGCGGCGCGCGCGTGCGGCACGTCGCCGAGGTGAGCGTCGAGGTCGGCGCGGACCGCGCGGAGCAGGCCGTACTGGTCCAGGCGCGGCAGGCGCTCGAGCGGGACCAGCTCGGCGAGCCCCGCCTCGGGCCCGTCGGCGAGGCCGACCGCGATGGCGCGGTTCAGCCGGATGACCGGCGACGGGTCGAGCTCGAGCAGCCAGTCGTGGTGGCCGACGATTCGCCGCCAGTCGGTCGCGGCGAAGCTCGGCGCCAGCGCGTGGCACCCGGCGATGCCGGCCTCGAGGTGGTACTCGCTCACCTCGTCGCCGGCGGCCGACGCGGCCAGGTGAACCAGCCCGCGCGAGAGGAGCTCGGGGTCCCAGAGCGCGCGGTCCTGCCCGCACAGGAGCTCCGGTTCGCCGGCGTCGACCCGGGCGGGCAGCCGGGCGGCGAGGAGCAGCATGAGCGCGGCCAGCGCGTGCACCGACGGCGCGCCGGCCAGCGGGCCCGGCCCGGCCAGCAGCAGCTCGACCAGCCGGATCGCCTCCTGACAAAGCTCGGCCCGGACCGGCTCGGCGCCGGGCCGAGCGCTGTAGCCGTCGCCGAACAGCGCGTGGAGCGCGCGCAGCACCGCCCCGGTGCGCGCGTCCAGCTCGGCCAGCGGCGGCAGGTCGAACGAGACCCGCTCCGCGCGCAGCGTCTGGCGGGCGCGGACCAGCCGCCTGTCCATCGCGGCGGTGTCGACCAGCAGCGCGCGGGCCAGGTTCTCCACCTCGAAGCCGCACAGCGTGCGGAGCGTGAGCGCCAGCTGCGACTCCAGGCCGAGCGACGGGTGGCACGCGACGAACATCATGCGGTGCAGGTCGTCGGCGATCTCCCCGGGCCGGAGCGCCGCGGCGACCGCGTCGTCGACCGCGGCATCCGCATCGGCATCGGCCCCGGCCCCCGCGTCCGGGTCGGCATCCAGGTCCTCCCGCGCGCGCGCCCGCTGCATCCGGCGCAGCTCGTCGACCGCGCGCCGCCGCGCCACCGTCAGGAGCCACGCCACCGGGTGGTCCGGCACCCCCTCGTCCGGCCACCTCTCCATCGCGATGGTGAACGCCTCCTGCGCCACGCTCTCCACCCGGTCGAGCTGGCCCGGCCCGAACAGGCGGGTCAGCGCGGCGATCAGCGCCCCGGCGCTGTCGCGGTAGACCCGGTCGAAGCCCTCCCCCATCCCGCCGTGAGTCTACCCGACCGGCTGACCGGCTCGCGATCAGGGCGCCGGTGGCGGCTCACCCGGCAGGAGGAAGCTGGCGGTGACGCTGCCGAACCCCAGGCCGTACGACAGCGAGTCGTTGATGCCGTCGGTGTTGGGGTTGAAGGCGCCGTCGGCGTCGAACAGATCGAGGTCCGGGTTGAGCAGCGATTCCTGGATGACCAGGTTGTCGCGCAGCTCGCTCGAGGTCAGGACGCCGTCGCTGTCGAGGTCGAAGATCGAGAGCAGCGCCTCTCCCGGGCTGCCCTCGGCGCAGGAGCTGGGCCCCCCGGGGCAGTCCCTGAAGATGACCTGGTTCCAGGCGGTCGCCAGCGGCGGGATGACGAGCGCGTTGACGTCCTGGATCAGGAACGCGCCACCCAGCTGCCCGTCCAGCGCTCCCCCTTCGCCGACGGTGGCCGCGATGCGGGTCCCGAGCGACCGCATCGTGATCAGCTGGGGCGACTGTCCGCTGAGCGGCATGCGGAGCGGGATGTCGCCCGGTCCGGCGACCAGCGAGACGTCCCCGGCGGTGGCCGGCAGGTTGCCGTCGATCGGCGTGCCCGGCGCGATCGCGAGCGGCTCCTCGCCGGAGAAGTTGTCGCTCGGGTCGGCGTCGAGGTCCCGGCCGACGAACGCGCGCAGCGTGTCGCTCGCGGCCGACGTGACCGCCAGGAGCTCGAGCGAGGCGCCTCCGGCCAGCGCCTGATCGAACTGCTCCTGCGCGACCAGGCCGGTGCTGTCGCCCAGCGTCCTCCAGTACGAGCCGAGCGCATTGTCGCCGAAGCCGTCGCCGTCGATGTCGAGCGCCTGGGTGCCCGGCTCGGGGACGCGCAGCGCCGAGATCACCAGCCGGCTCGAGCTCGCCGCGCCGCCATCGATCGGCGGGCTGGCAGCGTCGACGGCCGCGTCGGCGAGGGGCGCGGCGTCGAACAGCGCGGCGTCGAGCGCGGCGTCGAGGGAAGCGGCGTCGAACGGCTCGGCGGCGTCGGGGGGCGCGGCGTCGGGGAGCGCGGCGTCCGCGGTGCTGCCACCCCCGCCGTCGTCGTCGTCGCCGCCGCAGCCGGCCAGCGCGAGGACGAGCGCGCCCGTGGTCGCGACCACGCCCATCCTTCCCGTCGTCATTCTCGCCACCTCCCTGGCGCGCATCATAGGTCACGAGCGGCGGGAAGATCCGGCTGTCCCGCCGTTTCGGGGGTGATGAGATATCTCGTTGCGCTCCTCGCCGCCGTCCCGACCGCCGCCGTGATGCTCGCCACGAGCCCGGCCCAGGCCGCGACTCACCTACCTCCCTGCCTGGGAGCCTGCACCGCGCCGACGGTCGATGGAGTGGTCGGCGACGCCGAGTACGCCAATGGGGTCGGCTATCCGCTCTCCAACTTCGAGGGCGGCGGGCCGAACGGCGCCATCCGCATGCACCTCCAGGGCGACAAGCTCTACCTCGGCCTGCGCGTCCCCGAGGGGTCGGGGCGACGCGGTGATCTGAAGGTCTACCTGGACGCCGACCGACCGCAGACCTCCTGCCTGCCGGTCCCGGAGCCGCTGCAGGGCGAGGATCGCCGCCTGACCATCTCGTACGACCTCGATGCGAGCTCATGGTCGGTCGGCCAGATGGTGGGCAGCTCGACCGGCTGGCAACCGCCGGGCGCGCCCAACCCGGCCCTCAAGCTGTGGCCGACCACCGTGGTGATCGGCGAGCCGGCCGGCGATCCGGGCATGGTGCACGCCGAGCTGATGATCCGGCTGCGCCCGCAGGGCGCGAGCCAGAGCAGCGTGATCGCCGACGGGAGCCTGGGCCTGGCGGTCCACCACATTGCCAAGAGCAGCGTCGAGCACATGCCGGGCTCGAGCGGCCATCCCCCGGTCCAGAACCTGCCCTGTTCCTGGGAGACCCTCGACTTCACCGAGCCCCAGGGGACGCCGCTGTCGATGTCGGTCTGGACGGCGCATCCCGCCGACGACGAGCTCGAGGACCTGGTGATCGAAGGGATCAAGAATCGCGAGCTGGTCTGCCTGCACGACGTCCTCGGCAACGAGGCGGAGCTGCTCGAGGGAGCCAACCAGGCGCGCGAGCTGGCCGGGCTGTCGCCGTTCGTTCCGGTCACCGAGGAGTGGGGCTGGAGCACCAACATGATCCTGTCCAGTCGCCCGGTCATCGACAGCGCGTCGGTCGAGCTCTCCGAGTTCAACCACATGCTGTGGGCCCGCGTCCTGACCGAGGCAGCGGTGCCGCCCGGCAACCGCGGCGCCTTCAAGGCGGGCGAGTTCATCGATGTCTTCTGTCTGGCGCCGGAGCAGGCGTCGGAGATGGCGATCGCGGCCGACTTCATCCAGGCCCACCGCGCACCGGATCGACCCGCGTTCGTGCTCGGCGACTTCAACCAGAACACCGTCGACGCGCACGCGCTCCTCGGCCTCGATGCGCTCACCCCCTTCGAGCAGGCCAACACCTGGCTGTCCGACGTCCACGACCTCGCCACCCTGGCCCCGCCGGATACCCCGGGGACCGGGCAGGTCCACATCTACGCGCTGCCGCCGTCCGCCACCTGGCCGGCCTTCGGCATCGCCCAGGAGCCGATCGTGAGCGCCGTGTCGCACAAGGTGCCCGCGACGGGGGAGCAGGTCGGCAGCCCGGAGCTCACCGCCAGCGCCGAGCTGATCCGGACCGACGCGCCCGGCCACTGGAACCCGCAGAAGGCCCACCACGTCACCTACCGGGTGAGCCAGCTCGTCGACCACGCCAGCGGCGGGTGCTGCGCCGACTGGTTCACCGACTTCATCGGCTTCCTGGGCGGCCCGACGACGAGCTTCTCCGAGGACGTCACGCCCGAGGGCGACAACGTCGATCCGCACTGGTCGATCTCGACCGACGTCGCGTCCGGACAGGTCATCGCCACCGTCAACGTCCAGGAGTGGGACACCATCGGGGACGACCTCTACGACGTCGTCCCGGAGACCAGCGACTGGGCCCCGTTCTTCCGCATCACCCACGCGAGCGGCCTGGTCGAGCGGATCGGGTTCCTGGCCCAGCTCTTCGCCGTGCTCGGCACCTTCGAGCAGAGCCCGGGCGGCCTCGCGATCGACACCACCGGCAACACCGGCGAGATCGGGACCGCCTTCCACGTCATCACCGCCGACGAGATCGACTAGGCCGACAGCGGCAGCCGCCGCACCCGCCGCCCGGTCGCCGCGAACAGCGCATTCAGGACCGCCGGCGCGAGCGGCGGGACCGGAGGCTCTCCCATCCCGGTCGGCGAGACCGTGCTCGGCACGATGTGGATCTCCACCCGGGGCATCTGGTCCATGCGCACCACCGGGTAGTCGCGATAGCTCGACTGCTCGACGCGGCCGGCGCGAAACGTGATCTCGCCGCCCAGCACGGTCGACAGCGCGAACGCGATGCCGCCCTCGATCTGGGCCTCGACCCCGCTCGGATTGATCACGATGCCGCAGTCCACCGCGCAGACCACGCGCTGCACCCGCAGGCGGCCGTCCTCGACCGACACCTCGGCCACGTAGGCGATGCAGGTCTCGCCATCGTAGATGTTGCAGGCGAGCCCGCGGCCCCAGCCGCGCGGCAGCGGCTTGCCCCAGCCTGCCGCGTCTCCGGCGACGGCGAGGACGTTGCGGAGCCGGCCCTGATCGAGCTTGAGGCTGCCGGCCTCGACGATGCGCCCCGGCGCCAGCATCTCCAGCCGGAAGCGAAGCGGGTCGACCCCGGCCGCGTGAGCCATCTCGTCGGCGAAGCACTCGCGAGCGAACGTGCAGGAGGGCGAGTAGACCGCGCGCCACGGCCCCGACGGGACCGGCGAGTCGACGGGCACATAGGCAGTCTCGATCGACCGGATCGAATAGGGGATGTCGTAGGCCCCCCACGAGCTGTCGCGCCAGTAGGCCGGGCTGGTCCGCTCCTCGGCGGTGGGCGCGTCGAGCACCGAGAGGTACGAGCCGGCCTTGGTGTGGGCCCACGCGACCAGCCGACCCTTCGCGTCGGCCGCCCCCGCCATGTGATGAGCCGACGCCGGCTGAAAGTGACCGTGGTGAAAGTCGTCCTGCCGGCTCCACAGCACCTGGACCGGCTCGCCGGCGGCGCGGCTCACCTGCGCTGCCTCGACCGCGTAGTCGATCCCGAGCCGGCGCCCGAACCCGCCGCCGACCAGGGGGACATGGACGTCGACCCCATCGACCGGCAAGCCGAGCGCCGCGGCCACCTTCTCTCGCGCGCGCGACGCGGCCTGGGTCGGCACCCACAGCTCGGCCCGGTCCGCGCGAACGTCGGCGACTCCGTTCATCGGCTCGACCGGAGCGTGAGCCTGGAACGGATACTCGTAGAGCGCCTCGACCCGGCGCCCCGACCGCAGCCCGCGTCGCCCCTCCCCCTCCTTGCGAGTCACGATCCCGTCGCGCCGCGCCGCCGCGGCCAGCTCGCCGCGAAACCGCGCGCTGTCGAACGCGGCGGCCGGCCCATCGCTCCAGGTCACCCGCAGCGCCTCGCGCGCGCGCAGCGCCGCCCAGGTCGACTCCGCGACCACCGCGACTCCGCTCGGCACCTGCACGACCGATCGAACGCCCGGGATGCGCCGGGCCGCCGACGGGTCGAATCCGGCCACCGATCCGCCCAGCGCGGGAGGCCGCACCACCACGGCGAAGCGCATGCCGGGGACCCGCGCGTCGATCCCGAACCGGGCCCCGCCGGTGACGATGGCGGGCCCATCCAGCCGCGGGATCCGCTGCCCGATCAGCGTGAGCTGCCCGGCCTCCTTGAGGGTCGCGTCGACCGGGACCGGCAACCGCGAGGCGGCCGCGACCAGCTCGCCAAACGACAGTCGCCGCCCGCTGGCCGCATGAACGATCGCCCCGTCCTCGGCCCGGCACTCCGCCCGCGCCACCGACCAGCGCGCCGCCGCCGCCGTGATGAGCATCTCCCGCGCCGTCGCCCCCGCCTTGCGAAGCGGAAGCCAGGTTCCCCCGACGCTCCAGCTCCCCCCGGTCCCCACCGACGGAAACACCGCCCCCGGCGAGGCATGTGCCACTCGAATCGAGGACCACGCCGCGCCCAGCTCCTCCGCCACGATCATCGGAAGCGCGGTCCGCACCCCCTGCCCGATCTCGGTCTTGGTGAGCGTGATCGTGACCGTGCCATCTCCATCGATCCTGACGAACGCGTTCGGAGCAAAGGCCTCGGCCGGCCGATCCCCGCACCGCTCACGCAGCACCCGGGGAGCCGGGGCCGGCAGGTGACAGGCGACCACCAGGCTGGCCCCGGCCGCCCCGACCGCCTGCACGAAGCACCGCCGGTTCATCGCCACCGGATCCCCCATCACCGCCCCCCGCCAGCCGCTCGATGCACCGCCGCGCGGATCCGCTGATACGTCCCGCACCGACAGACATTGCCGGACAGCGCGCCATCGATGTCGTCATCGCTCGGCCGGGCGACCCGGGCCAGGAGCGCCACCGCCGTCATGATCTGCCCGGCCTGGCAGTAGCCACACTGGGCCACATCCTCGGCCAGCCAGGCCCGCTGCACCGGATGACTGCCATCGGCCGACAGCCCCTCGATCGTGGTCACCGACCTCCCGGCCGCCGCGGCCAGCGAGACCATGCACGAGCGCACCGCCTCTCCATCCAGGTGCACCGTGCACGCCCCACACACGCCGACCCCGCACCCGAACTTCGTCCCGAGCAACCCGAGCCCATCGCGAAGCACCCACAGGAGAGGAGTCTCGCCCTCCGCCTCCACCGAGCGACGGGCGCCATTGACCGAAAGGGTGACCATGTTCGCGCGATCGTGAGCCGGACCCCGCGAACCGGCAGCGACTATGTGACGAGCCGCGGCCCGCCGTGACCAGCCGCGTGTGGCCGGGGCGGCCGGCGCCTCACGACTCGCCGATCAGGAGTCGATGAAGCCGCTCGGGCTCGCCGAGCAGCTGCTGGCTGTCGCCGCGGTGGACGATGCGGCCGCGGTCGAGGACGATCGCTCGTTCGGTCAGGGACAGCGCGATCCGCGCGTGCTGCTCGACCACGACGATTGCCATGCCGGCGCGTCGGAGGGTCTGGAGGGCGGCGAGGAGCTCCTGGGCGATGATCGGCGCCAGGCCCTCGAGCGGCTCGTCGAGGAGGAGGAGCCGGGGGTTGGTCATGAGCGCGCGGGCGACGGCCAGCATCTGCTGCTCGCCTCCGGACAGCTGGTCGCCGAGGTGGTCGCGGCGGCGGGCCAGGCCGGGGAAGAGGTCGTAGATCCTCGCGGCGGTCCACGGGCCCGGGCGCTCGACCGCGACGAGGTGCTCCTGCACGGTCAGCGAGCGGAAGACCAGGCGCTCCTGGGGGACCCAGCCGATCCCGGCGCGGGCGCGGCGGAAGGTGGTCAGCGCGGCGAGGTCCCCGCCTCGCCAGCGCAGGGCGCCGCGGCGCAGGGTGGTCAGTCCCATCACGGTCAGGAGGAGCGTGGTCTTGCCGACTCCGTTGCGGCCGAGCACGGCGAGGGCGTCGCCCTCGGCCACGGACAGCGACACGCCGTCGAGCACCACCGACTGGTTGTATCCGGCGGTGACGTCGTCGAGCTCGAGGAGGGCCGACATGGTCGAGGCTCAGCCGGCCTCGCCGAGGTAGACGTCGCGCACCCGCGGGTCGGAGGCGACCTCGGCCGGCGTGCCCTCGGTGAGGAGCTTGCCGTCGACCATGACGGTGACCCGCCGCGCGAAGCGGAACACGAGCTTCATGTCGTGCTCGATGAAGAGCACGGTGACGTCGCCCGGCAGGGCGGCGATGACCTCGAACACCTCGGCGCTCTCGCCCGCCGGGATGCCGGCGGCGGGCTCGTCGAGGAGGAGGATCCTGGGCTGCATGGCGAGCGCGAGCGCGATCTCGAGCAGACGCTGCTTGCCGTACGGCAGCTTGCCGGTCAGGGTGCCGGCCGCCGGGCCCAGGTTCAGGCGGTCGAGCAGCTGCTCGGCCTCGGCGATCGGCGCGCCGAGCCGCGCCACGGTGCGCGTCCAGGTGTGGCCGGTGCCGCTTCGCTCGCAGATCGCCAGCACGACCGACTCGAGGACGGTCAGGCCGGGGAAGAGCGTGTTGATCTGGAAGGTGCGCACCACGCCGCGCTTGACCCGCTCGTGCATCGCGAGCTGGGTGATGTCGGTGTCGCCGAGCAGCACCCGGCCGGACGACGGGCGGACCAGGCCGGTCAAGAGATTGACGAGCGTGGTCTTGCCGGCGCCGTTGGGGCCTATGAGGGCGTGTCGGGCGCCCACCGGCAGGGTCAGGCTCACGTGGTCGTTGGCGTAGATCCCGCCCCAGCTCTTGCACAGCCCCTCGGTGCGCAGCGCGACGGGCGCGGTGGTCGCGGTCGCGAGATCGCCGTCGGTCACCGCGGCCTCCGCAGCCGGTCGCGCGCGGTCTCGGCCAGGCCCAGCACGCCGCCGCGCCCGAACAGGACGACGGCGACCAGGAGGACGCCGATCCACAGCTGCCAGTACATCGCGTCGAGACGGGCGAGATAGTCCTGCATCAGCATGAACAGCGCCGCGCCGATGAACGCGCCGTACAGTCGGCCGGCGCCGCCGAGCACCAGCATGATCAGCACCGCGGCGGAGCGCGGGAAGCTGAGCACGTCGAGCCCGACGAACTGGGTGGTCTGCGAGAGGAGGCCGCCCGCGACCCCGGCGATCGCCGCGGCCAGGGTGAACGCCGCGACCAGCCGCCGGCCGACCGGGACGCCGAGCGCCGGCATCCGCACCGCGCCCTCGCGGATCGCCCGCAGCGACAGGCCGAACGGCGAGCACAGGACCCGGCGGACGACCAGGAACCCGACCAGCGCGACCGTCAGGCTGTAGACGTACGCGACCCGGCCGGCCAGGTCGAAGCGAAACAGGCCGAGCAGGCGCCACATCGCGATGTCGGACAGGCCGTCGACGCCGCCGGTCAGCTCGCTGGCCCGGTTGGCGGCCTCGAACAGGAGCAGCCCGACGCCCAGCGTGATCATGAGCTGGGTCAGCGCGGCCCCGCGCACCACCAGGAAGCTGGTCGCGAAGCCGGCCGCGCCGGCGACCACACCGGCGCACAGGAGCCCGCTCAGCGGCTCGCCCCAGCCGTGCGCGGCGAGCAGCCCCGCCGTGTACGCGCCGAGCCCGAAGAACGCGGCGTGGCCGAGCGAGACGATCCCGGCGTGGCCGAGGATGATGTCGAGCGAGAGCGCGAACAGCGCCGTGATGATCACCTGGCTGCCGAGCACCAGGCGGCCGGGAAAGGCGAAGAAGGCCACCACCGGCGCGAGCCACAGCGCGGTGTCCCAGACCCGCCAGCGATCGCTCGGCAGGCCGGCGGCCGCGCCCGGCCCGGTCATCGCGCCCTCCGGATCAGCCCGTGCGGGAACACCAGGAGGAGGATCACCATGAGCGCGTAGATCAGGAACGCGCCCGCGCTCGGGACGTAGTACTTGCCGACCACGTCGCACACGCCGAGCACGAGCGCCGCGACCGCGCTGCCGACGATCGAGCCCTGGCCGCCGACGACCACGACGAGCAGGAAGTACACCATGTACTTGAACGTGAAGCTCGGGTCGAGCCCGAGCACGTCGGCGCCGAGCGCGCCGCCGACCGCGGCCAGCCCGGTGCCGAGCGCGAAGCTGATGCCGAACACCCGATCGACCGGGATGCCGAGCCCGGCCGCCGCCTCCGGACGGTCCACCGCCGCGCGCAGCTGGGCCCCGAACCGGGTCCGCTCGATGAGGACGTAGAGCGACGCCGTGATCGCGACGACCATCGCGATGAGGAACAGCCGGTAGATGCCGAGATCGAGGCCCAGCAGGTGGACCTGCCCGGTCAGCGCGTGCGGCAGCGTGATCCGCTTCTGGCTCGGCCCCCACAGCCACGTGGCCAGGGCGGTCGCGATGAACGAGAGCCCGATGGTGAACAGCACCTGATCGAGGGGACGGCTGCGCGACACCCGCCGGTAGAGGAGTCGCTCGAGCACCGCGCCGATCCCGGCAAAGGCGACCAGCACCACCGGCAGCGCGGCGAACAGCGACAGCCCCCAGCGGTTCACCAGCACGTACGCGGCGTAGCCGCCGAACATGGCGAACGCGCCGTGCGCCAGGTTGATGAAGCGCATGAGCCCCAGCGTCACCGACATGCCGACGCTGATCACGAACAGCAGGCTGCCGTACGCCACTCCATCGAACAGCAGGCTGACGAACGCGGCGAGCAGCGGCGCTACTTTCCGGGGTCCTTCATCTTCGGAAACTCCGACAGCTCCACGCTGCGCAGCTCGCCGTCCACCTTCTCGACCCGGCGCAGGTAGACGGTCTGGACGATGTCGCGGGTGTCCGGATCGATCGAGATCGGCCCGCGCGGGCTGGTGAAGGACATGTGCTTCAGGATCTCCATGGCCTTGTCGGGATCGAGCTTGCCGTCGAGCTGCCGCGCGACCTCGTAGATCGCGGCCATGCCGTCATAGGCCGCGACCGACATGAAGTTCGGCAGGCCTGCCTCGGCGCCGTTGGCGTCGCGATAGGCGGCGAGGAACGCCTTGTTCTCGGGCGAGTCATGCGCCACCGAGTAGTGGAAGGTGGTGGTCGTGCCGAGCGCCACGTCCCCGATCGTCGCCAGCATGTGGTCGTCGATCAGGTCCCCGGTGGCGATGATCTTGATGCCGGCCTGGGTGAGCCCGCGCTCCTGGAAGCTCTTCATGACCGCGACGCTCTGCTCACCGGCGGGGACGAACACGAACACCGCGTCCGGGTGGGCGTCCTTGATCCGCTGCGTGTAGGACGCGAACTCCGGGTTGGCGAGCGGCGAGCGCACCGAATCGATGACCTGGCCACCGCCGGCGGTGAAGGACTTCGTGAACGCGGCCTCGGCGTCGTGCCCGGGGCCATAGTCGGCGACCAGGGTCGCGACCTTCTTGATCCCGTTCTTCGCCGCCCACTCGCCCAGCGGCGCCGACACCTGGGGCAGGGTCATCGAGAACCGGACGATGTACGGCGACTTGGTCGTGATGATCGAGGTCGCCGCGTTCATGATGATCATCGGCGTCTTGCCCTCGGTCGCGATCGGCGCCACCGCCAGCGCCTCCGGCGTCAGGCCGAAGCCGACCAGGAAATCGACCTTGTCCTGCACCACCAGCTCCTGGGCGAGGCGCCTGGCGACCTCGGCCGCCGGTCCCGTGGTGTCGCGGAACAGGATCTCGATCTTCCGGCCCGCCACCGTGTCGCCGTGCTGCTTGAAGTAAGCCTTGATGCCCCCCTGCATCTGCTTGCCGATGTCGGCGAATGGCCCCGAGAACGCCGCGATCATGCCGATCTTGATCGTCCCGGCCGCGGCCGGCGCCTCCTGCGATCCAGGCCGGGCCTCGTCGCTCTTCTTGTCGCTGCACGACGCCGCGCCGACCAGCGCGACCGCCGCGATTGCCCTGCCAAGGAGTGCCGAATTGGACATGGTGACCTCGTCCAGCCGCGCGCGCGGCTAGCGGTTCGGAGCGGGGGCCGGCGCGGGCGCCGGAGGCGGCGATGCCGGTGTCCCTCCGGGCGACGGGGAGCCGACCAGCGTCGTCGAGAACGTGTACAGCATGCCGATGCCGAATGCCTCGACGGCCGCGCCGGGCGCCGCCGGCCCGCCGAGCGGCGGAAAGGTCGAGTAGGACGCGGCGTCGTTGTTGGAGATCCGGTAGCCGGCGGCGAAGAAGTCGGTGGACTTCGACACGCGGTAGATGTACCCGAGCACCACCTCGTTGGCGCCCAGCCCCTCGGTCGTGCAGTCGCCGCCGCCGACCAGCTCGCACGACCCCGCCAGGGCCTGACCGACCGCCAGCCACAGGTGGTGCTTGCCGAACAGCGTCTGATCGACGAGGCCGTACAGCGCCGAGCGCGAGTACGAGTCGATCGCGCCGGTCATGGAGTCGTCGGACCCGAACTTCAGGTACTCGAACACGCCGGTCACGCGAGTATCGAAGCCATCCGCCGCGTTCGTGTAACTGGCAATCACCTTGTTGCCGAGGTCGGTCGACGACCGGTTGGTGGTGGTGGCGCCCGGCGAGCCGCCGATCTGCGACATGCCGAAGTAGTCGAGGTGGGCCTCGAAGGCGTCGCGCAGCTTGAGCGGGCCCAGGTCGTAGCCGACCGACGCGCCGAAGATGCTCGGGTTGATCGACGTCGCCATCTCCGAGCGGGCCGTGCGGCCCTCGTTGAGCGAGTACAGCAGCCGGACCGAGAACCCGCTCAGCGTCGGCGACCAGTACTGCACGCTGTTTCCCTGTCGCCGATCGAACGCCGCGTCGGGCGGAGCCCCTGCCCGACCGGTCTGGGTCGTCACCGCCGAGACGCCGAACCCAGGAGTGTTGAGGACGCCGTTGTAGTCGGGAACGAACCCGGCCCGGATCGGATTGACCAGCGCCAGCGTCGACCACTTGTAGGGCGTATCCCACTGCCCGATGAAGGCCGTGCCCCAGCCCCCGGTCACCCCGATCTGGCTGTTCCGGCTGGCGATCGTATTGGCCACCGGCGTCCCATCGGTCTGAACACCACTCTCGATCTGCCAGACCACCGACAGGTCGGGCATCAGCTCGACTCCGCCCCGGAAGCCCAGATTGGAAGTGCCCATGTCAATCCGGAACCGCCCCGGCTGATCGACGCCAGGCGCCGTCGCCCCCGTCGTGTGGCCGTACTCCAGCCACGGGACGATCGTCCCGTAGAGCTCGATCAGAGGGACAGGCTCCGCCGGCGGCTCGGCGACAGCCGAGCGCGACCAACCCGACAAAGCGAAGACCAGCGCGGCAGTACGGAGGACCGCTGACTTCATTGGATCACCTCTCCGTGAAAGTCACCGAATGAGGGTGACGACCGACAGGCATCCTCGATGAGGCGCGGACGCGAACGGACCATACGCGCGCCAATTGACCCTTGCAAGGTCTACAGGCGCTCGGTCTTGATGCGATAGCCGCGCACGTTGCGGCACTCGCCGGTGTCGAGGTCGAAGCAGAAGCGGTGGGCGAGGCAGGTGATCCCGCCGTCGTCGTCCACGCGGCCCTGGCTCTCGAGGTCGGTGCCGGCGTGGGGGCAGCGGCGCTGGACCCGGTAGCGCCCGCCGGGCGCTTCCAGGACGAAGGTGTCCCCGGTGTCGCCCTGCAGCGCGCGCTCGTACTGCTCGACCGCGGCGAAGAGGGCGGGGTCCATGTAGCGCAGCAGCGTCTTCAGGTGGACGATGAAGCGATCGGTCCTCTCCTCGAAGAGGGTGCGCAGGGAGAGGAAGACGTCGTCCCAGGTCGCTCGCCCCTCGATGAGGTCGTGAAGACAGGCGGCGGGAAAGGTGAGGACGTAGAGGGCTCGGTCGTCGCGCCCGGGGCGCGCTCGTCGGGTCGCGAAGTCGACGGTGTAGGGCAGCTCGCGTCCGCCCGCCTCGCGCGCGACGAACGTCACCGGGCCTGCGATGGAGTCGCTGATGTAGCGGGACAGGGTGGCCATCCGCGCGAAGTAGCGCCTCGACGCCGCGTCGTCGGGCGCGGTTCCCCAGTCGAAGGCCGGGAGGTCGGCGCGGCGGGCCGCGTAGGCGCGCAGGTACTCGGCCTTGCGGGCGTACGGGTCGAGGCGGGGCTGCGATGGATCGGCGCGCGCGAGGAGCACCTCGTCCGAGAGAATGTCGCCGGGGACGGCGAGGTAGCAGCGCCGGGCGATGTCGGGGTGGCTGGACTCGAAGTGGCGCAGCACGTCGAGCTGATCGGGGAACACCGACTGATCGCCGGGCAGATCGAGCGCGGCGAGCCTCGGATCGAGGAAGACGGGCGGTCCGGCGAAGAACAGCACCCGCTCGGGTCGAAGCAGCTCGATCATCTCGCGGCAGTGGGCGAGCTTGTCCGCCTGCTTCCGGCGGGCCAGGGCGCGGCGGGTCTCGAGCGGATAGTCGTAGCAGATGGGGAACTCGCTCGCGCCGGAGCACTGGAGCGCGAGGAGGTCGACGCGGCCGAGCCGGGCGCGGATGCGGCGCAGCTGATCGGCCGACAGGTGCGAGTCGTTCAGGTCGACGACGCTCTCGCCGCCGGCGCTGGCGACGATGGCGGAGTCGACCGCGCTCGGTGCATCCTCGGGGACGAAGAAGACGGAGGCGCCGCCGGCCTCGAAGGGCTCCCACGGCTCGTGCTCGATGAACCGGTCGAGGATGGGCGCGGCGATCCGGGCGAGACGATCGACCAGCCATCCGGTGCGGTAGCGCGGGATGTGGATGCGCAGCGCCTGGTCGCGGGCGCAGGCGAGGGCCAGGACGGCTGGATCCAGGTGGTCGGCGTGGTTGTGCGAGACGCAGATGGCGCCGGTCCCGGCCAGCGCGGCCTCGAGCAGCGGGGCGTTCTCGGGGTACTGGAACCAGGAGCCATAGAAGGCCCCCTCCCGCGAGAACCATGGATCCATGAGCACGCTGCCGGCGGCGGTGTCGAGCTTGAGGCAGGCGTGCCCGTAGAAGACGGTCCTCATCGCCGCCGCCGAGTGTAACAGCCGGCCCGGTCGCAATTTTCTCCAAGTCGCCGGCCGGCGGTCCCGCTATGGATGCCAGCACACCATCCGACGGAGACATCGATGAACGGACCCGACGCCGCCGCGAACGCTTCCTTCCGCGCGCTCCATGCGCCCGGTCGGCTCTTGATCCTGCCCAACGCCTGGGACGCCGGCAGCGCGCGCCTGGTGGCCGCGTGCGGCGCCGAGGCGGTGGCCACGACCAGCGCCGGGCTGGCCTGGTCACACGGCTATCCCGACGGCAACGTCCTGCCGGTCAGCGTCCTTCGCGCGGCGGTCGGCGAGATCGCCCGGGTGATCTCGATCCCGCTCACCGTCGACATCGAGGCCGGCTACTCGGCCGAGCCGCGCGGCGTGGGCGAGCTGGTCGCGGCCATCGCCGACGCCGGCGCCGTCGGGGTCAACCTCGAGGACGGCCGCGACGATCCCGATCTCCTGTGCGCCAGGATCGCGGCGGCCAGGAGCGCCGCCGAGCGCGCCGGCGTCGACCTGTTCGTGAACGCGCGCACCGACGTCTACCTGGCCGGCCTGGCTCCGGACGGTCGCGCCGTCGCCGTCACCCTCGACCGCGCGCGCCGCTATCGAGAGGCCGGCTGCGACGGTCTCTTCGTCCCGTGCCTCGCCGCGCCGGCGGACATCCGCGCGATCGTCGCCGGCATCGGTGACCTGCCGCTGAACGTCATGGCCATCCCCGGGCTGCCCCCGGCCGCGGAGCTGCGCGGCCTCGGCGTCCGGCGGCTCAGCGCCGGCGCGGGGCTGGCCGCGGCCGCCTATGGAAGGGCGCGCCGCCTGGCGACCGACTTCCTCCGCGACGGCCGCTCGGAGCCCTTCGCCGAGGACGCGATCGGCCCGATGGAGATGAACGCGCTGTTCGTGGATTGAGTCAGCGCTCGAAGCGCGCCAGCCGGTCGCGATAGCCGCGGCTCAGGGTCAGCTCGGTTCCGTCGCGCAGGACGACCCGGTGCTCGCCGTGGAAGAGGGGCTGGATCTCTTTCACCCGGTCGAGGTTGACGATCGTGGAGCGGTGGATGCGGAGGAAGCGGTCGGGGTCGAGCTGGGTCTCGAGCCGGGAGAGGGTCTCGCGCAGCTGGTGGTCGGCGGCGCCGGCGTGGACGCGGACGTAGTTTCCCTCGGCCTCGATGTAGTCGATCTCGTCGGTGCGGAGGAAGACCAGGCGGCCGCTGGCGCGGATCAGCAGGCGATCGAGCGGGCGGTGGCGCGGATGGCGCAGCTCCTCGACCAGGGCCAGGGTGCGGCGGTGGACCTCGTCGTCCTCGCCGCGCAGGTGGGCCTTGACCCGGGCCAGGGTGCGGGCGAAGCGGTCCTCGTCGAAGGGCTTCAGCAGGTAGTCGAGGGCGCTGACCTCGAAGGCCTTGATGGCGTGGTGGTCGTAGGCGGTGACGAAGACGATGGCGGGGAGATCGTCGGGGCCGAGCTCGTCGAGGACGTCGAAGCCGCCCTTCTCGGGCATCTGGACGTCGAGGAAGACCAGATCGGGCGCCTTCTCCCTGATGGCGGCGATCGCCTCGACGCCGTCGGCGCACTCGCCCACCACGACGATGTCCGGATCCGGCTCGAGAAGGCGGCGGAGCCGGTCGCGCGCGAGCGGCTCGTCGTCAACCAGGAGGACGCGGATCCGGCTCATCGTCTTCCTCGCTGGCGAGGTGAAGGGGCATGGTCACGATCAGCTCGGCGCCGCCACCGGGGCGGGCCCGGAGCGCGAGGGTGTGATCGGCTCCGTGCAGCTGCTCGAGCCGCTGCCTGGTGTTGGACAGGCCGATCCGCTCCTCGACGCCTGCGGCGGGCAGGCCGGGGCCGTCGTCTCGCACGGTCA